>Ga0307516_10005117_pt1 | contig 15839 bp, 21 predicted proteins | sample 19_EM_MG_FD_203310 | JGI IMG/M metagenome (GOLD analysis project Ga0307516, IMG submission 203310) | Populus trichocarpa ectomycorrhiza microbial communities from riparian zone in the Pacific Northwest, United States - 19_EM | ecosystem: Host-associated > Plants > Roots > Unclassified | place...
AACCCCCCCCCCCCCCCCCCCCCCCCCCCAAAAAAAAAAAAAAAAAAAAAAGAAATCCCCGCATAACCGAAAAAATGTAGGTAAATTACTTGTACATCGGAAGGACAAACTAAAGATCAATCTCGATGCCTAAATCCATACTCGCGATGACATCGTCGACACCCCCGCCACGGCGCCCCTTAATGGGAGTGCCGTCTACAAACCCCTTCCCGGCAGTAGGAGGGGACAGGGCCTCCTTGGGCGGAGAAGTGCCGACGGCAACCTCTTCCTTCTTCTCTGTTACTCCCATATCGTGTCGAAACTTGACCGCGGTCTTGACACGCATGAACGGGTTGGCAAAGCTGCCACCCTGGGCCTCAGCCTTGAGGAGAGCCTCTCTAGCCGCTTTTTTCTCCGCAATCTCGGCACGTCTGACTTCGGCCATATTGCGCTTTCGGTTCTCGGCGTTGATGCGAGCCATGCGCTGCATCTGAGATTCCGCACGCGCTGGACCTGCCTTTTGGTCCTCGAGCTCCTGAAGTTCGCGGTCGAGCCGACTGACTTCGAATTCGTCCTCTTCCTGTATGGCCTTCGCGCGCTGCTCCATCAACGAACGCCGTTTGGTCATGTTGATGACATAGTCATGCTTGCCGGCGTTGCGCTTTTTGAGCATGACTTCAAGCTCCCCGGTGGTCAGCGAGCGGGTGGTAAGAGTATGGAGTGCCTTGCTCTTGTTGCGCACGTGGGAGAGGGTCGGCAGGGGCACTTTATCGATCTCAAGCTGATTCTTGTAGCGGTTGAACTCGCTCTGGTCCTAGATCAGATACGGCAGAACACATCGGGACGGAGAGTGGAGGTTACCTCGGCGAATCTAGAATCCGACATCATGTCCATGGGGAAATCGCGCTCAGACTTGCCGTGGGTGACTCGGAGGTGCTGATCTGTCTTCCGCGCGCCATCAAGCATGCTGTACGGTTTGCCTGTCCTGAAGCCTGCACCGTGTTAGCAAGAGAAACACAGAGAAATGTGGCAGAAGCTGTACCTTTTATCTGGGCCATCCTGTACACATTCCGGTTCGATTCCTTGTCGAACATAGTGACGCGCACAAAGACATCGATGGCTACATTTTCGAAATCGGGGTAATCCAGGTGCTTCGACAGCGAGGTGCGGCCAAGCCTGCACAAATTGATGTCGGCGAGCTCGATGGGGCGTTCCTCCTTCGCAGGGACCTCGGGAGTAAAGTCTTCCTCTCCGTCCGACAGCAACCTCCTGCTCGCATCCTCATCGCCGAACGAACTTCTCCGTCCAGTTGCCTTGCGCTCCTCCCTATTTCTCCGCAACTCGTCGAGCTTTCCGCGTTTCGTTGCCTCCTGGGTCTGCTTCGGCGCACTCTTGGTTCGCAGCGACTTCCGAGTCGAAGCCGCAGCCGCAGCAGCACCCTTGGCGCGGTCGGCCGCGTTGCGAGACTTCAGTAAGTTGCGCAAGTGCCGATCCTGCTGTTCGCGTTCGATCTGAGCCATGCGCTCGGCGAGAACAGCCTCTCGGTCGATCTCGGTCATGGCCTGTAGATGCTCCTTGTCGGCATGATCTTTGTATTTTCCCTCGAGGGGATACAACGAAGGCTCGTTATGGTCGTCTTCGTCGGAACCTGATTCGGAGCCCATGTCCATGGGAGCCTCGCGTTCGTTGTCGGAGACGGCGTCGGAGTCTTCGTCCGAAAGCGTTTCGCTGCTGTAACACGTGTCTTCGGTGAGTTCGAGTCCGGCGGAGTCCAACTGCGGAGGCGAGGGCGGTGGGGTAGACATACTCTTCATTTTTGATGGCATCGCCGTCGTCGTTGTGGCCACTGCGACGCTGCTTCTTCCGACTCTGTCGGACGGGGGCTCGCGACCTCTTTTTGGGCGACGAAGGGGCGCCCGGCGCGGGTGTAGGTTGTTTTGCTGGTGGCGGGGACGACGCCGACTTGGCCTCGTCCTCCTCGTCCTCATCCTCCTCGTCCTCCTCCTCCTCCGAGTCGCCAGCAAGCGCCAAGAGTTCATCCTCAAGAGACATTGTGGGCAATCGAGATCGGGTGTCCTTTTTCGGTTGGGGCTGTCGCGTGTTGAGTTGCGGGCGTGGTTGGTGGTGATGGCGAGGTGGTGTTGGGGGCGGAGTGTTAGGGAGCGAGAGTTGAGTGTTGAGAGAGTTGGGGGAGTTGAGAGAGGGAGACGGTGGGTGGCTTTATAACTAGTTGTCGAGTTGCTGCCGTTTCTCAGGAGGGTTCTTTCCGCCACCTGCCCTTGGACTCCTTTCCTGCTCCGCGAATTCCATGGCACAACACACGCGTCCGGCTCCATGTATATGAGAATATATTTAGGGTTGAGGGTTTTGAGACTGGGGTTATTCAGCAGTAACCCAGGAACCATGACGCACTGCTCCAGCACAGAGTAGCACCGGCGATACTTACGCGTGTACTCACATGTGCATAGCTACGAAACGCCGCTGTCCCCAAGTCGATCTTGAGTTGGATTGACGAGCGAAGTCTCCGCACGATGCCATCCGGGGGGCTGGCAAACTAGAGCAGGAGAAGATGGCGATAAGGATGCGACAAGTAAACTTATGCCTCAGCGCAAAGCAACTCTGTCCTGGCCTGTATGTGCCGACGGTTCGGTCGAGTCCCACCCCCTCAGTCCAGGACTTCAGGCGCCCGCAACGCCTCCCACTGTCGAATAGCCGTGCTGCGGTGCTGCCTATTGACCACCGTCGGGAACTACTCTACTGCAAGCTGGGCATCTTGGTGCGACGTCCAAAGAAACTGGGTGACTAACGTACCGGGGCTTTGGGTAGCAGCGGCCCAGCAGTTCGAGCTGGGAAGTCGGCCTCCTCGTCCCAACGGCGATTCTTCCTACTCTGAGACACAGTCGTTCGGCAGCCCGGGGACACCGTCCCGCCGGGTATCTAGGAATGCTGCCGTCTGCTCCACTCTACCTACCAAAACTACTTCAAGCAAGCAACGAGCAAATACATACACGCTCCCCCCCCCTAATAATAGGTGCGGCACGTGAGGTCTCGCGGTGGGGCGAGGGATGCTGGGAAGGCGGCGGCGTCCCGCATATCATAGGTATCTAGCTCTCCGGCGCACACTTTTACCGGCCCATCGGCGGCGTGAGAGAGAAAGCAGGTGGAGCAGATGTGGATATATCTAAACACACTCTTGACTCAACACACTCGGTTTCGGTTCCGAGCTTCTCCTCGCGCCCACAAACTGTAATACCGTCAGCACGTCGTCCCACGCCATTGCAACCGCTTCCCAATCGTCATGTCGCATCGCATTTTCATGCGCACTCCGCAAGCGCTCGGCATCTCCCGGACGGCAGCCGTGAGCACGCGGCGGGTCACCACAGCCGCCGCCCCGCATCCGTCCCCGAGTCCGCGGCCGCTGACCGAGAAGGAGACCGCCTTTCTTGAGCGTGCGGTACGTCCTTGTCCCCCCCGCCTCGTGTCGCACTTCCACGGCCGCTAACCTCCCGCCCGCCCTCCCAGCTACGCGTCAACCAAGCCGGCGAGCTCGGCGCGAATCTGATCTACGCGGGACAGTACGCCGTGTTCAAGCGCGATGCCAATCTCGCGCCGCTGATCCGCCGCATGTGGGACCAGGAGGTGCACCACCTCAACACGTTCGACGGGCTGCTCGCCAAGCACCGCGTCCGTCCGACGGCCCTGCGCCCGCTCTGGAGCGTCGCCGGATACGCGCTCGGACTGGGCACCGCCCTGCTGGGGCCGAAGGCTGCTATGGCCTGCACCGAGGCCGTCGAGACCGAGATCGGCGGGCACTACAACAGCCAGCTCAGAGTCCTGCTGGATATGTGCAAGGACTCGCCGGAGCTGCTGCGGAACGGCGAGCTCAAGGAGCTGGTGGACACGATTCGAAAGTTCAGGGACGACGAGCTGGAGCATCTGGATACCGCCGTCGAGCACGATGCGAAGGGCGCGGAGGGCTATGAGATCCTGCACGCTCTCATCCGTGGAGGGTGCAAAGCGGCCATCTATGCCAGTGAGCGGGTGTAGCTCGGGATCGCAGCAGCATTCTTGTTTGTATACTAGGGCTGTCACTGTATAGTACATAGATTGCACGCTACAAGACAGACGAAGGGCGCCACTCATGCTTTTTTGTCCGTCGCCTTTCCAAACATCTCCACGATCTTGTCGATCGTGGTGTTTCCGCCGCTGATGACGATCCCCACCCTGACCTCCTCCCTCCCCGCGAACGCTCGCTGTATTTCCGCCTTCCAGTCGGGGCTGCCTAGCACCACGGCCACAGGCACGGCGCTGCTCGGCTCGATGAGGATCTTGCACCTCTCGACGACCAATCTCATCGCCTCTGTGATCTCGTGCTCGGCCACCGAAAACACCCCGCTGACCTTCTCCGCATTGCTTATGACGCCCCAGTTGTGCACGCCAACCGGAGTCCTCAGACCGTCCGCCACCGTCAAGCTCCTCACCGCCTCCACCCTCTTCCCGTCCCTCAGTCCCCTGACACAGTCGTCCGCGCCTTCCCTGGGCTCGGCGCCGTACACTCTGACGCCGGTCCCCTCGCACGCGGTCGCGATGCCAGCCAGCAGGCCCCCACCTCCACAGGGCGCAATGATCACATCCAGCTCCGCGCCCACCATGCCTCGCACCTGCTCCAGAAACTCGACCGCGACCGTCCCCTGTCCGACGATTATGTCCGGGTGGTCGTACGGGGGGACCAGGACGGCACCGGTCCTCTGCCGCACTCCCCTGACGGCCTCCTCCCTCTCCGGCAACGTCAGCCCCGAAAAAGTCACGTCGGCGCCGTATCCCTTCGTGGCTGCGATCTTCGACGGCGTGCTGCCCGCGGGCATGACCACATGCGCGGGGACGTCGACACCGCGCCTCCTGGCCGCCTCCGCGGCGGCGAGCGACAGCGCCTGGGCGTGGTTGCCGGAAGAGTGCGTGACGACGCCGCGCGCGAGCTCGTCATCGCTCAGCCGCGCGAGCGCGTGCGTCGCCCCGCGGATCTTGAAGGCGCCGATCTTTTGGAGGTTCTCGCACTTCAGGAAGAGCGTGAGCCGAGGTCCGGAAGCGGGAGTCGAGAGCGAAGACAGCGTCGTCGACGTCAGAACTGGCGTCTTGTGGATGTACGGCGCAATCAGTGGAAGCGCTGCGAGGACGCTGGCACGCGTGAGGGGCTGCGGCGTTGAAGACATGGCTGTTCAGTGCTCGTATGTGCTCTTGCGGGGAGGAATGCGGGGGGGACACAACAACCGGGTAGATAGTTATTCCTCCAGACTCCAGGCTGCGAAACAACCGACTTCCGAATCCGGGAATCTCTTCCAGAATACTGTATGCTTGCTCCTGTTCCGTCAGAGGATTTATCCAGTTGCATACGAACACGTCTCCACTGCCGCATGCCCAGCCTGCTGACGGAAACACGACACGGATTCCAGCCGGGACATAAATACCACGCAGTGATCGCCTTCCATCTCTATAGAACTCAGCTTATATATGCGCACACATACATACATACGCCCACAAAGTCGCGCGGAAACGTATCCGAAGGCATAGATAGCGACTGCAACGGATCCCCCCCCCCCCCCCATCTCTGTCGGCTGACACGGTTCGACACCGAGGAGCTAGCAGTGCTCGTCACCGCCGAGGTGTGGGGCGTGCTGGAGTCGCTGCGACAATTGGTCTCGAACGCCACCGGAAGCGGAATGGGGTTGGTCAGGGTGGAACCTCTGGTCGTCGTGTTGACGGGTTGCGTGCTCGTGTCTTGCGGAGTTGGAGGCCGGGCTCGGGGAGTACATAGGAAGAGGAAGAAGCGTGGGAGTGTGGGCCCGCGAAACAGGAGAGGCTTAGGGTGCTCGCCGACGGGTTGGCCATGCATAGATAGGGCCAGCCCCAACCCGATGCTTATGGCGCTGCCGGCACGTGTACCTCTGCCCCAAGGAGAGCGCGGCTGCCTGACCGATCGAATATCTACTAGTGATATCTATCTAGCCGGCTGAATTTCCAAGCGGGACAATGCATGAAGGACATGTATGTATCTATGAGCAGGGCTCAAGGTTGGTCGAGACTAACCCAGCGCCTTACGAGCTTGTGGAAGGACGCACAGCCACCGGATTACGATGCGCAAGCGCAGCGTTGGGACGCCGACTCGGAGCTGCCAGAGACAGAGACAGAGACAGAGACTCCGGAATATCCGGAGGAGGACGAGGTCTCTACTTCTCGCATCGTCCGCTTCGACGAGACGCAAAACATCGTCACAGCCGGTTGTGATCAGATTCGCATTCAACGACGCACTCCACGACACCCGGGCTCTACGCACGTAGTGAGCCGATGTCCGCTTCGAATTGGACTCAGCTCACGGGGCTCTCGCTCGCCCAGGTCTCGAACGTCTCTGCTATCCGGCTGCCGATCCGCCCCAGCGATTTGCCGCCAAGCGCGTCCCGCTGGTTCGATCTGAGCGTGTTGTCGGCGTGTGTGGCGCTGCAGGCTGCCGCGTTCGACGTAGGCTCGTAGGGGAGACGGCGGCGGTGAGGGAAGGGGCACTGACAGCCGGGCGGAAGCCGGTGCCGCTGGCCACAGACGCAAGCGCGCGAGGGCCGGCCGGATCAAGATGTGGGCAGCTTTCGGCGCTCCGCAAACAGGCGCTCTGCGATCTCGTGGGCGATCTGGATGTCGTGCTGGCTTGACAAGCGGGGCGTCGCGGCCGAGAATGAGAACAGCCAGGGCGCGCAGAAGCCGCTGTCGCCGCAGCGGGCGAAGAGCACCGCCGTCCGGGTGCGGAGCGCGCTGCCGCGGCAGTCGTCGAGGGACCGCCGACGCCAAGGCTGTCGCTGTAGACTATCTATCTAGTTATAATGTACTGGGTGTAAGGGTATAGTTATGGGTCCCACCCCCCATAGGTAGACTACATAGCCGCCGGTCGTCGCTCGGCAGTCAGGGGTTGATGTCGTGAATCAGAGACTACGTACCCGGGACGAGCGAATGCGGATTCACACTGTATGATGATGCAAAATGGAACTGGTCAAAAGATAGCGAGGACCTTGAGCATCGATCGAAGGACATGTGCGAAAATCTCTATGTACAAAAACGTTGGAAGCACAACAACACACCACCAAAACCGAAGCAGAACCGGCAGACCCCCGATTTTTTTTTGATTTTTTTTTTGATGCAGAAGAGTGAGCCTGCCTTGAAGCCTCTGTTTCACGAAGACAAACGCTCCAGGACACAAAGGGTATTCAAATCGCTGCAGGGCATTGAATGGGAATGGAAACTCTGGAGTGGCCAGCGCGGTCACCAGACTTGAATCCGATCGAATCGGTGTTGGAGGGGTATAGAGACAGTGCTGGGGGGAGATTTGGGGACCGGCGGAGGGTAGGGTATTGAGGCATTGAAAACCATGATAGAGAATATCTGGCGGGACCATATCACCGAGGAAATTTCAGACGGGTTTGGTAGATATGTAGTATGCCTGCGCGGTTGCAAGCAGTCATTATTGATGCTGGAGGAAATCCGACACGGTATTGAAGTTTGGGGGTGCGCCCGACTTTTTGCAGCTCATACAATTAGATAGATCATCATCACTCACTCACTTTGCTGCATCTGTGTTAGTGCGCTTCAAATGAGGCTTGGTGCTGACTCGCGCCTATCTACATTTCGTATGCAGATTATGCTCGTCCATGTATGTACTTATGTAGATACGTAGCTATCTAGGATAACTATGTAAGCGAAGCGCACCGCGTATATCTATATATAGGTACTTAGGTGGGGCGACCCGCCGACGTCTTGGCCGAAATGCCGCGTCCTCACCGCCACCGGTTCTGTGTCTACCACTCACCGTCCGCGCTCTGCAGCACGATCGTCTCCGGCGCGGAGTCCCGTAGCGAGCTAGGTATGTAGGCAGTCGACCAGCGTGGATCGGGCCCACACGGGTAGGAGGTTAGCACGCCAACCCCACCCGGCCGCACGGCACGGCATGGCACGGGCCCATGTGGGAAGTTGGGGATGCCAACCTGACACGACACGTAATCAACTACATAGTCTACACACCTGTGACGTGACAGTCACAAGCTTTTATCAAGCATGCCAGCAGGGATATGAAGTATCTAGCTTGTAGATATATGTGGTTAGCTCGTAGCTACAGCTGTCCAGTTGCTGCTGCGAAATCCCTCTGTCGCCACGGCGACCCGCCGACCCCCCGAAGAGAGATATCTATCAGATCGAAGGCGGAAAGTTGTATGCACAGTCAAGCGCAAAGTCAACCCCGTACCGATACACATCCGTCACCCCGCACAAACACACCTCAGTCCCCCCCCATGCACCGCCACTGTGTCTGTCCTTAGCGTTTTGGTAGTTAGCTGTGTATCATTCAGACTGCCAAGATATTACGATGCGACATGACAAATTACCGTCACGAACTTGATGTGAGGGTAATTTTGGCCTCGCCACGGGATGTGGGTGTGTACGGGATGTGGGGGGGGGGGGGGCAGAGCTGACGGAGGGGAAAGAAACAAACGAGAGAGAGCGGAGCCTGGCCCTCGACACAGAGAGAGAGCATGCACGTTTGGGAAGAAAAGAAAGCACGAGGGAGGAAACGAATGGAAATGCGCCAGCCGTTTTGTTCCGGACCGGCCTACGCTAGGCCTGGGAGTATGCTTCGATCCAGCCTGTCCCACGTTCCAGTTCTCCGCCGGGTCGCCGCACAACATCCATCTACATACGTATGTAGGCAGAGAGATATCCCTCGCTGCACGAGAGTCTAGACCTCGCAGGCAGAGGGAGGAATGGCTCTCTCGCTGACGTCGGTGCAGAGGTGCGTACGTAGGAAGGAAGGAAGGCTCCCGCCCGCAAGATGGGCCGTGCGACCGCTGGCGCGAACGATAGATATCTCGAGCAAGTGTCTGCCGTAAACACTCTCAAGAGATATCATCCGGATATGCAGGCAATAAAAGAAGACTCTGGCGGCTCGGAATACATAAATAGTTGGGCTACTGTCACCAGGTCAAACCCATTTCCCACGACGGCACTGAGCCCTAAAGAAGCAATAACTACGGCAACTACTTCATGAGTGGATTTATAGTATCCATACGTCCGCTAGCTTGCGAGATTGTCTGCCCCGTACGCATCCAGCCAGGTATGTATGCAGATATCTACATCTCCAAACTATATCCGCATCCGTGCGGGCGGTCGGCTCTTTGAGGGCAGCGTGAAACCTCGGGCCTGCCCACCCACTCCTGTGGTACCTGAGTGTCGCACGGCACGGGCCCACCATGCGTTGATATGTAGTTATGTATGCCCCCCAGACCAGAACTAACCAAACTAGATCCGACCTCTTTCGCTCACCGTTGGACGGGGGGGGGGCGGGCGGGCCGTTGAATTGTGCTGCGGAAGATGCGGTTCGTCGAATCCGCGGAGGGCATTGCAAAAGAAGAAGGCCATGCGACGGGTACCATATCACTAGCACGTGCTGGCCAGACAGAACCGGGTCTCTACTGGGGGGCGAGTGGTGCGACTGTTTCCCCGGCTGGCTGCCACCGCTGCCGCATCGTTGGTGGTGGCCGGCTCCCCCTAGTTACTAGGGGGGGGGCAAGTGCGCTCTTTGACGGCTTGCCGCTCAGAGGCCAGCACAACGAGACACGACTCCGCATGAGTGGTGGCGTCGTCCTCTGGTTCGTGTGGTCGTGCCGAAGTGCAAAACCAGCCAGGCCAGAGGCTTAGCATCGCACCTCTCCGTTCAGCGAGACGATGTCCTCGCTGCTTTGCACCCTTCTCCCCGCCCTCCTCACCGCCCTCCTCACCGCCCTCCTCACCGCCCTCCTCGCACGCCAGCATACCACACTTCACCCAGCGTTCGCCCACGCACCATGCACGCATGCACTCGCCGCCTCCCTGCCACCCTTTCGAATGCAATTGCTCCCGCGGCTCGACAAGACGCGTCCGAATTTGAGGGTGGCGGGAGGGACATGTGATCCCACAGCGAAGCCGTATGTACAACCGGGCTCTCCAACGCGGCATATAGCCCTGATATCGCTAGATAGGAGTTTCGTGCCAGCTACCAGTCCCATCGCTCGATCTCTCCTCGTCCGTCGACGGGATCCCCCCCCCGAACGCGCCGACGTCCGGCTTGACGCGGAAGCGGACAAACTTGGATTCCCCCCGGCTGATGATCGTCTCGAGTATCGTTCGTGGCTAGATATGTGAGATCTATTACCGGAATCTGGGACAACCACTGTGTCGGGAATACAAGAAACTGTGCGCGGACGACAACCGAAAAAAAAAAAAAAGAAAAAGAAAAAAAGAAAAGAAAAGAAAAAAGAGGGTGCACGATCCAGCCTGAGTTTATTTTCTGCCTCCCCTGCCAGCAAAACACCCTCCATCGGAACAAACAAGACAGCAAACGGATGAGATGCGACTTCGGGGTGATTGGTGCACGTTCGGCTCGGCACCTGCTTCCCGTTTGCGTGTGCAGCGCAATCCCCGCGTTCAGTTATCGTCCATCGCTGCACGACAGTACTTTCCCGTACGTTGATGTGTGGGGCGAGTTGTGGGTGTGGCGAGGCGTAGCGGGATTCGGCCTAGTAATATAACCTTCCGATCGTCCCGTAGGACGTTCGGTTGTTTTGGTATATCTCCGTCACCGTGGGGGGGAAGGGAGGAGCGAAGTCCGAGGACCGCCCCGCTTTGCACGACATCGATGGGGGCCACATCTCATGGCGATCTCGGATGCCAGGAATGGCTGTGCCCAGTCAACGGAGAGGCACGGATCATTGGGGAGGACCGGCCAACGGCGAGGCAATCACGGCGCCGTACGGAAGCGAGTGACGAATATCCAAGGCGGCTCAGCGACCACGAGCAGCTCGGCAAGGGTGGACAGGCCAGCCATTCCAGTCGCCGCTCGACAAACCTGGGAACTTCGGTCCTTGGGCACCGGCGATTCACTCGTCAATACCTTAGGGATTCTTTCACGGAAGGCCCTGGACAGCCCGGGCGATATCTGCTCCAGCGGTGTCCTTGGAGCAGGCGGAGATAGCGGGAAAGAAAGCAGCGATTCGCTCGGCGGACGTCGTTTTACCTCTTAACATCGCTCGGTGGGGCTGAAGTCGTCAGTAAGGTTCCCAGGCATCCGTCCGGACCGCGGGCCGCCTTCCGTCCAGTCGAACCTTCCAGATTGGTCTCGATTTATGCACCCCGCTCTCACCCCTTTCAGGGTGGATTCTATCACAGGTCCATGGCAAAGGATTATCAAGGATTTCATCGCTCTCTAGGATCCCAAGAAGGGAGCCGTGGGCTGTCCTCAATGGAAAGTAGGATGCACCGAGTGAGCTGGCAACACGCCATTCTAAGCTCAATCACAATTGATGCTAATGCGGTCTTCCTCCCCGCTAGATGAGACCTTTGTCAACCCAGCGCGTACCCATCGTCGCTCGTGCTTCATAAAGTTTGTCCGAGCCATCTCTATCTATGCCCGCCGAGGGGGAGCCGCCAGGCCTGGGGACAATCCGCCCAGACGGAAGGCCGTTGGGGGCCGATAACGCCGTCCCGCCTGGGGCAACGATTTGCCAGTTCGGGGCAGCCCAGTACTGATATATGGATACCTGGAACCGGCGGGCCCTGAAGATGCTGGTGCGACCTTGACTGACTGGTGTGCGTGCTGTCCGACCATCCGGAAATCCGGACTTTTTTTTTTCTGAATATCTTCGGTGCATAGGGACACCTATGGGCGAAGGAAGAACGATTAGGTCGTAGACATACGGTACGGTGGGTTCGTTTGAGGGACCCCCGCTGCGCCACATGGCCACAGTCGCACGGCCGTCCGCAAATCCGGGCCCTAACTCATCAATCATCTTCTGGCCTTCCCTGAGCTGAGCCCTACCAGTTTGTCTTTATCCAAGCTCGACAGGTTTGGTCGCGTCCCAGGGACGGACTGGACGTCCTTGCGAACCGTCAGAATCTGTCCTTGCAAGCCGGGGATGGTCGTCCTGCAAAATCCGCGATGACTGTCTGGACCGTGAGATTCAGTGGTCTCGTACGATTTCCACCAAACCGCCAAGTCGAGGGGCCACAATTGTCTCTTCATGCCGTCGGTTTCATACCTGGCCACCGATACGGAGGGGTTTTGCCAGTGGCGGCCCTGAGCATTACCAGTTCCACTCCTGCTGTGTGCCGCGCCGAGTCCGACTTTCAGTCCGTACAGTGGGGATTGCGATATTCTGAGCCTTCCTTAGCATGTATCCCTCTTTCCCCCCATATCGAGCACGGACCGTAGGCAGACAGCTTTAGTCGATCATAGGCGGTTATTGCTAGGCCGGGTCGGCTTCCCGGAATCCAGCCTGACGCCGGAGCGCGTGTTCGCGAGGAAGGCACCGAGACGATCGAAAAGCCTATAGTCGGCCGTATCCTGTCAGCACCCAGAAGAACTAACCCTCATCGTATGGCAGTCTGCTGGGGACCCACTTGCCGACTGGGGGGCTTTGGTTGGGAGGTTCAGCGGGAAAATTCGCCAGCGTAGTCGGCCACCCACCCAAGACACGACCTTCCAGAGACTTCGTACGCCCGAACCCGGTTCAACTATATCGACGGAGGCGGGCGGCGTGGACGGCTGTGGGGCGACTGGTTGAGCCGAATGATTACGCTGCCTCAAGGCGTTCAAGTTCTAAAGTCGGCAATAGAGCGGGGAGAGTGGGTTTCGCTGTGGGAAGTCTTCATTCGTGTCCCCAGCCCCCTGGTAGTCGAACCGCCCACGGCTGCTCGTTGGATGTCTGGTGCGTACCGGTCGGCAGTGTGTGGGTGACTGCAACTCTTCGCGACCCACGGTCGGGGGAGGTTCGCGGCGGAGACTCGGGGTATTGTTGGGCGGGAACACACGCTCGAGCTGCGGAAGCCGCTAGAGTACGACGCGCAGATCGCCGAAGAAGGGTTTTGCGACGGACAGATCAGTTCGTTCACATCGCCGCCGTGAGTGTTGTGGACACACTCCAGGCTAGTCTGGCATTCTCAGGGCTGTGATCCGCAGGTGGAACCCAACTGGCAAGCCTGCCCGGTGGTCTGGCTGCGCGTCCGTGGGTGCGGCTCTTGCCCTCAGGCTGTCGTCGGCGTCATAGATGGCAGGTCAGTGCGTTGTGGCCCGGGACGCTTCGCGCGGGAGTTTGGACTTCCATGCACGGCCCGTCAGAAGCATAACGGAGCCCAGCACGTGGGTGAACGTCTGTCTTTCGCGGAGCGACCAGATGGCCACTGGGCGATGTGCAGCGCGAGCGGAGAGCCGGTAGGCGCTGGGCAGAGTTTGTAACGGGCAGTGCGTACGAGAAGGACGAACGGTGGCGGGCGAACCGATACGGTGTTGGCGAGATGATGGATTCGTGGAGTGTTTCGCGGTGCCGAGACGGGGCTCCAAGGGAGAACGAGTCCGCAGGGCATTGTTGGATCGAGTGGATTCTTCACGTTCAATGCAATGCAATGCAAAAAAAAAACAAGGCTCGCAGCCCGGCCGACTCGCCACGTGCAACCAGCAGCCGCACGCAGCGTTGGAAAGAGAGCTCCATTCAGTGCTGGAAAGAGAGCTCCATTCAGCGTCCAGCTGCAGTTGCAACGAACAGGCCAGCGCAGCTTCCATCCCACCTTGGAAAATGGGACGAATGCTGACGTGCGGAGGCAGCACGACGAAGAGAGTCACAACCCCCCTCTGCTCCAGGGATGTGCGGGAGCGTTCTCAAGGAGTCCGGCTGCTGGCCGTGCGTGTCCGCGAGCCTCCGGATTCCGGCTTCCTTTCTCCCGCGCCCGTCGTGTGCGTCTCGAGACATCGTTGCCACCTGGCTTTCCTCGCTGGACGTGGTGGCACCGTGGGACCGCGGGCCCGTCATCACGGCGAGGCCGCTGCACGCTCGAGACGGGATTCCCCCCCGCCGCGCGGAGGGCGACGACTGGGGAGTCGGGTCAGCGCGCGCCGCCCAACGCATGCCCCCCGGGAACGGCAGAGAGGTGCATCGCGAAATGACAGGTGACGGGTGACTGTTGACGGGTGACTGTTGACGGGCGGCGGGCACATGGGCCTGGCTGGCCTGCCAAAGCAGAGCAGAGGCCGGGATTCAACGATGCGCTGTGCCAGTATAACCAGCACATGGATGATCCTAGATGCTAGGCGGACGTCTGGAGATCGGTGATCGCGGGCGGTCACGGACTTGCAGTAGGGGCCTTGCCGGACTCTTGCTCCACCTGCCAAATTGGGTCCGACCATGAAGTTCCGAGCCACCGGGTGCTGGCGGGGTTGAAGATTGCGCAGAAGCCCAGGTGAGGGTTACCAGCGGCCAGCCTGCAAATGCGTACAGTCGAATGTCCACTGAGTGTCTGTCCGTGAAGAAGCCCGCGCAGGGTTCGAGTCGACACGCCTTGCAAGGCACGCTGGGCGCGGACTTCGTGGGGGGACCCTGCAGACAGATGTCGACGCCGTTGGCACTGCGAAGCCCGGATTGAGCCTCACGACGCCCACGGCCACGATCCAGCGCTGTGGGCATTGACGGTGGCGCCGACGCTTTCCCGCACACTCGCCCATCGCTCCGCCCGCTCCCGGGACTGCAGTGTGCGGAGAGCGATAGCAGACCGACAGCAAACAGCGGGCGGCGGCTGTCCACTGCAGTCTCAGCAGCCGGAACGCCTCCGGTCGCGGGGATAAGCGTAGCCGCAAGCACGCCGCCCCGCACGGGACCGCCCCACGCCATCCCCGGCCGCACGGGCCCCACACCCACGACGGGCCTCCGCGCATCGCCGAGCAAGCACGCACACACCAACTCCCCTCCGCGCGCCGGCCCGGCTCGGGCTTCGGGCGCCAGCGGTGGCGGGCTGCCGACAGGCGGCCAGACCGCAGCGGACGGGCGCCGTCCCTCTGGCCTCCGATCCGATCCGACCGCCAGGCTGCTGCAGATCCAACGAGTGGGGTCCGCACGGCCAAAGCAGCGCTGCGGCTGATATCTACGCATCCAGGAGCTCCAACCCGTCGGTGTTCGCCCCCACCCGTCGTCCCCCCGGTCGTCCCCCGTCTGCAGGACTAGCATCCGGCGGTGTGAACAGCATCGCCGCATCCAGTGACACGGCCGCGGGCTTCTGACGTCGAGTGCAGCAGCTCCCCCGGGCGCCCGACAGACGGAGAGCGTGCATGGTGTCCAGCTTCCCCCCCGCGCGCGCTGCTCTAAAGTCCGGCTGATGCAGAGACACTTATCCATCCGCGTTGGCGGAGCACCCGCCCGCGCCCTGAAGCAAGAGACTGAAGCTGTCACCGTGCACGGCGAGCGAGAGGGAATGCACGGCCACTGCGCTGCGCACGTACGCAGCAGCAAACACGCGGCGAGCGGCGGGCGGGTGGACACGGCGAAGCGAATGGCCGGCACGAGGAAGGGGCGGAGGGGGCGGAGGGGGCGGAGGAGGAGCAACGCGCACTACGTGGCACTAACCGTGTCTGATGGACGGCCGCGGGGGCTCACCCCGGAACGATGGATTTGTTGGATTCGTTCTGGGAGCGGTCGCACCTCCCATCTCGCCCACGAGGGAGGGAGGATTCTCGCGGGAAGGAAGGATCCGCCCCCCCCCTTCCCTTCCCTTCTTCCGTCCGTCGGTCCCCCACCTGCCCTGCTGGCAGCGACTAGGTCGCATGCGATGCAGGGCGCAGCCAAAAGCACCGAAGCCCATCCAGCACGAAAGCGGCAATCGCTGAGCTCCGCTCTGCTCTCCAATATCAATCTGTTGTGCCTTACTGTTGTTTTTTTTGTTTTTTTTGTTTTTTTTGTTTTTTTTTGGGGGGGGGGGGGGACCGCCGTTTGGTAGCGTTTTTTTTTTTTTTTTTTTTACAACCCCATTCGGGC
>Ga0307516_10005118_pt1 | contig 15833 bp, 17 predicted proteins | sample 19_EM_MG_FD_203310 | JGI IMG/M metagenome (GOLD analysis project Ga0307516, IMG submission 203310) | Populus trichocarpa ectomycorrhiza microbial communities from riparian zone in the Pacific Northwest, United States - 19_EM | ecosystem: Host-associated > Plants > Roots > Unclassified | place...
GGTGAGCTACTTGAACTTGTCTTAACAGAGCAGACGTATGACTCGCCATTTTTATGCAAGGTGTTGACTTTCTTCCGTAAAGGGAAGAAGAAGAGAACTGCTTGTAATTTATTTTGTTAGGCTGTTCGCGTCTTCGAGAATGACGTTATCATTTTCATATAGTTTACAGCAACCTATACTTGTACTAGCTCGAAGACTGTGCTCCTTTGAGAGTACGATAAAAAAAATTAAGAAAAAAAAATATGAAAACCATTCAAGCATATTAAAATAACAAAAAAATCATTTTTCAATATAAAAATTAAAGTTACGATGAAATAAAAATAAATAAATAAATAAAAAATAATATCACCACATGCATACTCCTTAAATTTATGATTTAAGTTATTTAATTAGAAATAAAAAATTAAAAAAAATCAAAATCTAATTTTCAACTACTGAAAAGATAAAACTAAAAAAAAATCAAAAATAAAAAATAATAAAAGAAATAGCAATTGTAAGCCAAATAAAGGCTTGATCTGGCATGGGTTAATTCATTATATTCACTGGTCAGGTTATTAGATCAGGAATGTAAATCCCGAAAAAAAATAAAGATTGCTTAAATTGCAAATTAACTACTTGAGAAATAAAAGTAAAGAAATTCATGCATATGGTTAAATAAAAATAGGAATTCAGAAATTTTTTAATACAAATTTCCAGGCGAAATAATTCGAGACATTATAAATAAACCCGGTAATGTTGAGAGTTGGATTTAATTGAAGAAAATAAAACACTTAAAGGAAATGAGGTCTAAGTGCAAATAAAAAAAATTATAGAGTATAAATACTCCTCTTCTCACCAAAAATCTGCAGCAACCATAAGGAAATAAAAGAAGGAGTTTTTGTATCCATTCTTGCAAAACAAGAAAGAAATATCAAATTTCAAGAATCTATCTAATATTAAAAGTTTGTAAGTAGAATAAACACTTAGAAGCAAGGAATTAACAAGAAAAATTTGAACAAAAGAGGGAGGGGAGTGTCGACTATCCATAGGAAAAAGGGGGAGTCGAAAATCTTCGATTGGTTGAAGATCGAAACCTTGATTTTTACCGGGTAAGATGTTCTAATCACAATCTTATAAGTTGTTTCAAATTTGATTATGAATTAATGCCTTGATGTTAAATTAGAGATTAGGGTTCTTAGACCTGAATTGGGGAAAATGTAATAAATGTTAAAATTAAGTTAATTCATGTGTTGTATATGATTGGGGACATGAAACCATGATGATTTACCCAGAAAATATAGTTTGTGAATGTTATGTGTGAATGAAAGGGGTGATGAATCTGGACAGGCTTATCTCCCGACTTTCGATGAGATTTCGGGTAGGAGGATGAAGGAATTAGGAATAGGTTCCTTCATAGAAATTATAGGTTTGGATGTTGACTAACTAAGAAAATTGGTCTTGCTCAATTTGGAGCTATAGAACTCCAGTTATGGGTCACCAACCGAGACTGGGTCATGACAGACCCTGTAGGGCAGTAGGACCGATTAGTTGATGAGCAATTTTGACTATCTTGGGGGTAGAACTGGGTTCTCTTTCCTTCAGAGAACTTGTAGCCTCATGTCTTAGCTTTCCAACGAGACTAATCTTGTTTGAAATGGAGTTATAGAACTCTGGATATAGTTAAAAATATAAGAAGAGGTCGGACAATAACGGTTGGACAATAACAGTCCAATGTTTATACAGTAACGGCTCAAGACAGTAACGATTGGACAGTAACAGTCCAATGTCTAGACAGTAATGGTTGGAAAGTAACAATCCAATGTCTAGACAGTAACAGTTTGAGATTTAAACAGTAACAATTCAAATATAAAGAAAGGAAAGATAACTATCGTTGGACAAAGAACGACAATATTATTGGTGTAATGAGAAAAACATAAAATATAAAGAAATGATTGAAAGAAAGACTTATTGGTTGTTTATATGGTTATTATAAAACATATCCTTGAATGAGAAAAATTTATTAGATAAACATGTGATTCGCAGGAGGGACCACAAATGTGGTGCAACAGTAGCAGCAGGGGAGCACAAGTAAGACTTCTATTGTAGGTAGGTGATCTGCACATATACTTTATAGTTAAATTCCATAATTTAATATATTATTGATGTGAAAAGTGAAATAATGAATTTTGGATATTATGTGAATGGAGGAAAGTTGCGTAATGATATCGATATTTTGGATAGTATTATGAATGTATGTGTATTCGAGGTGGAAGGTTGTTGTGTGAATTGCTAAGCAATGAAATTATCGCTGACAACAGAAATATAAAAAGTGTGATATGGGGCGTGGACTAGCATACATTTAGCGTATGTTAGGATCCCAGGGAAGACTAGCATACATTTAGTGTATGTTAAGATCCCGGGTAAGGGGATCAATATGTATTGGCTAGCATACATTTAGTTTATGTTAGGATCCCGGGTAAGGGGATCACCATGTATTGGCTAACATATATCTAGTATATGTTAGGATCCCGGGGAAGGGGATCACCTTGCATTGACTCCTACGAGGTGATGATGATACCAGTGAAAGTGGTATCGGTAATCTGTTAAGTGAAAATAATCATGGTTGATCTTATGAAATCTTGAATGGAGGTTGATAATGGAAGAGGAAATGGTTTTTAGTAGTTGAATGAGAAAGAGTTTCCAATAAAAACTAGATGGGAGAAGTGAATAAAATATGAATGTATGTTTGCCTTTTTAAATTGTTGGATATTTGTGTTGTTATATTTATTATGATATTCATCTTTCAATAATATGTATTTTATTTCAGGACCCTCGCATGCATGATAGAAGTAGATTCTAACTTATGTTCACTTTTTGTAATTCTAGGTTCTATGGAATATACCCTTGTATTTTGTAATATTACAACTTTTATATAACTTAATTTGTATAATCAATGTTTAAACTTGAATAGATAATCTTAACTCTGAATTTCATATGAATGTGTCCATGTATACATGTTTATCTCATTTATTCCTCTATAATGATATTTGTTGCTCAATGTATGTTATAAATATTATGGTTGTGATGACGATAATGTTTGTAGGATTGAGATTCAAGACGATTGGGTCGTGATTGAGTTATGAGATGTGAAATATTAGAAGTGTAAATACGTTAAATATCGATAACTTGAGACCTCTCGATATAAGGGAGACTCTGCTGAAATTTTAGTGAAAATTACAGGAAAATTTAATATGAACACCTTGCGCGCGCGCGCACGCACACACACACATATATAATTTAATTACTCTGTGTATCAGTTGACATGAGATTGTTGCTTAATCCCGGATATGGGGATGTTACATTTTGGTATCAAAACCGATCTCATTGGCTGTCCGGTTGTGCCGATGGGGTCGTTGGGCTCCTTAAGGGGGGTGGATGGTAATATCCCACATCGGCGGGTGAGGATTTGGTAGCTAACCTTATTAGTAGTGCAGGTTGCTGACTTGTCAGACTTGTTTTGGGACCATGCATGGTCACCAAGAACAAATCCGTGAGGGCGGTAAGGCCCAAAACGAACAATATTTGGCAGGTTAGGTCGGGCTATGACATTTGGTATCAAAGAACTATGATATTTGATCCATGAATATTCCTTCTGCGGAAATTACATGGCCCAAAAATACTACTTTTTTGAGCCAGAACTCACACTTATCCAGCTTTGCATATAATCTGTTCTCCCTCAAAGTCTGTAGCATAACCCTTAGATGTTGTTCATGCTCCAAGTAAGAGTTTGAATACACCAAGATATCGTAAATAAATACCACCACATATTTATCCAGGTAAGGCCGAAACATCCGATTCATCAAGTCCATAAATACGGCCGGAGCATTGGTTAACCCAAAATGCATCACCAAAAACTCGTAATGCCATAATGAGTTCTGAATGTCGTCTTCAGTATGTCTTGTTCCTTGATTCTCAACTGGTGGTATCCAGATCTCAAATCTATCTTAGAGAACACCCTAGCACCCTTCAACTGATCAAACAAATCATCTATTCGTGGGAGTGGGTACTTGTTCTTCACCTTCACTTTATTCAATTGATGATAATCGATGCACAAATGAAGTTTGCCATCATTTTTCTTTACAAACAATACCGGAGCTTCCCAGGGCGAGTTACTACGCCAGATGGAACCTTTATTTAACAATTCTTGAAGCTAGACCTTCAATTCATCCAATTCCATAGGTGCCATCCTATAAGGAGAATGAGCTATATGAGAAATTCCTGGAATAGTTTCTATGGAAACTTCAATTTCTCTAACTGGAGGTAATCTAGGCAACTCTTCTGGGAATACATCTCGAAACTCCCTCACAACAGGATTACTAGCCAAATCTATGCTACCCTTTTCCAGCTCTCTTACATAGGCTAACCAAGCAGAACAACCCTTCTTCAGTAATTTTCCAGCCACCAAGACTGAGATTACACAACTTGGAATTATTTTTCTTTCCATTTAAACACTATTCTTTTATCACCTATTCCTTGGATTGTCACCGTTTTGGTGAACCAATCCACTTGTGCCTTATGTTTACTTAGCCAATCCATGCCCAGAATCAAGTCAAAATCATATAACTCTAATGGTATAAGATCTACCCTCAATTCTAACCCTCCAATATATAGTTTTACCCCTCTATAAATATCATCAATATGTATATTCTCTCCTAGAGGTGTACTAACCGTCACTCCTACACCCAACTTACTAGATAACACATGCAAGTTATTCACAGTTCTATAAGCTACAAAGGAATGACTAGCTCCAGGATCAATTAAAGCATAAACTTGCATTGTATCTAACTGTAAAGTACCTACCATCACATCAGGTACAACTCCCACATCCTCGTGGGTCATGTGATATACTCGACCTTGAGTCCTCCCCTCCTGAATTTTGGGCCTCCCTCAAGTAGCACTCGTCCCTGATTGGGTAGGCCTAATAGGACGATCGACTGTAACTGATTGCTGCTGGCTCTGAACTTCAGTCCTCTGACCATGGGCTCCCTCGGTAGTTCTACAGGGACAATCCTTCTTCCTATGACTCATGTCCCCATAATAGTAACAGCCTCTGCCTATATGCGGGTATTCTCTCCATCGATGCCTCTATCCTCTACAAATATAACATCTTCCCGGCATCGCGGAGCAATCTTCAGGGAGTCGCTGCTCACACCTTTGACAAAATAGATACATTGGTCCCTTCAGCTCTATAGATCCTCTAGCAATTGTGACTCCATGTCTAGCCTGTCCTTCCCGGGATCCTCTTCTACTAACCTGTCTAGATCCTCCTAAGCTACCTCCTGGGGTGAAACTCCCACCTCTCATCTGGAACTGTTCTGATGATTGTCCACTCTTCCCTTTCTTTGGGAGAGGAGGTCTCCTAGTTAAAAATCCAAAATCTCTCCTCTTAGCTCCAGTTGCTTGACCCTGCTCGACCAGTGGCTTCGGGGCATCCCTTATTACCCTATCCATACCCTGAGCAGCCCGTATCAATTCCCGAACAGACTGAAATTGCATGGCTATCAATATCATCCTCAACTCCTGCCTCAGTCCATCACGGAACCTCTCTACCCTGTAGCGCTCTGTGGGAAGGTAAGTGGAGGCAAAAGCTGCTAAGTCCTGGAATCTCCTCTTATACTCCAGAACTGTCAAATCTCCCTGCCTCAAATCCAAAAACTCTTGTTCTTTCTCCCTTCTATGCTCCCAAGAGTAGTACCTCTCCTCAAACTCTTCATGAAAGTCCCTCCATCTCAATACCTCCCCCGATCTCTTCTCTCTGATGGTCTCCCACCAAGAGTGGACACTTTCAATCAATAGTTGCGTTACGCAATCCACCCGTAGCTCCTCTAGCACCTGCATTTGATTTATAACTCTTTCCACTTTCCTCAACCAGTGTCCAGCAACCTCAGCATCCTCTTCGCCACGGTAAGTCATACAACTTATCTCTCTCTTACCCTTCACCCACTACACTATGGTGACTACCCTCTCTGATCTAGGAGCTGTACTAGAGGCTCCTGCTATCATTCCTGTTGCCACAGCTCTCATTATAGATCCATAAAAACAGGATTTGAAAATGGGTTTGACGCAGCTATCGGTGCCACTAGTGGGGGTATATAATGATGCCTCAAAAAGAGGTTTGGGATGTGTGTTGATGCAACACGGGCGTGTGATCGCTTATGCATCAAGAAAACTAAAGTCGCATGAGGTGAATTACCTAGTTCATGACCTAGAACTTGCAGCGGTGGTGTTTGCCTTAAGAGTATGACGACATTATTTGTATGGATCACTAGTTCAAATCTTCACGGACCATAAGAGTTTGGAGTATTTGATGTCACAGAAAGAGCTGAACATGTGACAGAAGAGATATGTAGAGTTAATAAAAGATTACGATTGTGTGATTGACTACCATCCTGGTAAGGCTAATGTAGTAGCCGATGCCTTAAATTGGAAGGGAAAAATAGTAATGAATGATATGGAGATAAAAGAACAAGGAAGTATAATGGAATTGAAGAAGATGGGCTTACGGCTAAGTGTAGGACTCGAGGGATCACTGTTAGCTCAGTTAAAGATCCAATATGTGCTTCGAGACAAGGTCTTGGTGGCTCAATAGGTGGATGGAAAAGTAAAAGAGATCAAGGAGAGGGTAAACCAGGGTACAGAGAAAGCATTCCAAATGTTATCTAATGGGCTAATAGCTATGGGTAGACAAATTTATTTGCCAGAGGATAAGACTTTGAAAGAAGTATTAAGAGAAGCTCATGAATCCCGATTTGTTACTCATCCTGGGAGTACAAATGTAACGCTCGACGATTTCGTAAGCATTTATAATTAATTCCTACGATTTGGTACTTAAAAAAATTAGGCAACTTTTTATTATTATTATTTTGACGTTCCAAGTCTCGAAATTAATCATTGAATATACATTAACCCTTCATAAACATCTTTTCATACAACACCTGTCATATCAATTCCCGATTCAATCATCCTGGATCGTAAATTCATCGCACTAATTATTCTTTCTATTGTATCTCATCAACCATCACACACAATTAATTACTCATATTTGTATGATATTTATGGATAAAAAGCATGTTAAAGATTAACCGCGAAAAAGTTTTTCTCGATAAATACATATACAAATTAAATTAAGTACATTATCTTTATAAAACAGGTATAATATACATGACATGCATTGTAAATCCCATTTATTTTTACAAGTTTCTACATGTAATGATTTTTTGCAATAACTACCATTAAGTAGCTTATATTACATAATTTTAGTAAAAGTAATGTCCTGGAAGATTATTAGGTGTCTTAGGTGCAAGAAGGTCCTGTTCAACATTAATTTATATGAGCATACAAAACATAAGAAATAAGATCTAAATATTTAAAGCCATGCATATAATTAACATATATCCTAATCCTCATATTCTATAGTAATTCAATTAATCTTTCAAAACCAATTTCTGGTGATCATCGTGAATCATTTTAGACATTCTTAATTTTTGTAATTAGATGCTCATTTATATCAATTAAACTCTTTGTCTGGAGACCCAGTCATTTCAACGTGGGTATTATTATTAGTCAAACTAATCTCATCAATTATTTCCGGTCATCCCAATTTGGATGTTATTAGCCGAAGCTAATCTTATCAATCATTCCCATGGAAATAGTATTTATTTTTATCTTTATTTTTTTTTATTTTCCTACTCATAGGCAATATTTTTACGATAGTATTTTTCTTGCTCTTAGGCAATATTTTCACGATATTATTTTCCTACTCGTAGGCAATGTTCTCGAAATAATAATATTCTCCTTCTCATCAGCAACACTCACATGATAATATTTCCTGCTCGTTGGTGACATTTACATAACAATAGTATTTCCTACTCGTTGGCAACATTTACACAATAGTAGTATTTCCTACTCATCGGCAACATTCACATAATAATAATAATAATAATAATAATAATATTTCTCCTTCTTGTTAGCAATATTCACATAACAATAACATTTCTTACTAATTGGCAACATTCACACAATAATAATATTTCTCCTACTTGTTGGTAGCTTTCACACAACAATATTTATACTGCCCGTAGGCAATGTTCACATAACAATATTTCTCATTATACATAGTAGTACAAAATACGCATAATGTCTATCACATACTAGCATTGCAAGAATTTAAACAATTTAAAGAAGCAAGGGGGCGAATATTACCCTAAACTCCTGTAATAAATGTTCTTGAGAAGTCATGTGCTCCTCTGAATGCTTCTTCTGGAAATTAGAGACCTACTGTTCGGGAAGTAAAATTTATGATAGGAGTGTTTGTTTCCGATCTTAACTGTTCTGAATTTATATAACATTTGGATGAACAACTTATCCAAAATCCAGACCAATCCAACGGTGAAAAGATGATATAACGGCCGATGAACGAGGCTGTCTTGAAGGGTGATTTTCCAGAAATGTTCCTCCGGTGACAGCCCTCAAATGAAGCCTGCTATTGACAATCCCTCTGGTCAGAATATAGGTGACATTGAGCATAATAACATATTCAAAAATCAACCTAATCCAACAATGGAAAGCCAAGATATGGCTGCCAAAGTTCCTGGCCTGTTGCCATCCCAAAACCCATAATTTCAAATCAACTTATTCCTTTTATTTTTCTTTGTTACTTTAACTTATTTCAATGAGTTCTTGAAAAATTCTACAAAACTCATGTCCTCCTCTTTCAAGTTCCAGCTTATACTCTTTGTTTTTCCGAAGCTTTATAACTCTCTAAGTATAGTCACTTGATTTGTTTTCTTGGATATAATTCTCCCAAGAACACTCCCTTTTTATTTAGCTTGAAGAAATGGAGAAGAGATGAAGAAAATGGGAGAAAAATGGTCTCCCTCCTATTTTCTACCTTTGCAGAGGACGTGGGTTGTCTTTAAAGGAGGAGAGGGGAGTATTGTTTTATATAAAATTACCAAAATGCCCTTATTAATGCTCCTTGTGTCATTTTCTTCAATTTACCCGATTTTAAGTACTCTCGTAAAGCTTCCCAAAATCCGATTAGCATGCAATTTTTACCTAAGATAAACCAATAAGTCTGAGGATTCCTTATAAAATTTCAGCCCGATCCAACGGTCGAATTGAGATAAATCATCGATATCGTAAAACTAAACAATTAGTGTCTTTTACGCTAACATCTGAATTTCATGCATAACTTTATTTACTTAGATTCTCATAACATTTCCCCTTAATTTATACTCAATAAATTCAATATTACCACGTCCATCACTGATTTATAAAAAATAATCCTTTTATCCGTTGAGACTCTTCTCCGTTTTCGCTAACATTACAAATTTTAATCCAAAATTCGTAACCCTCATTTTGACTCCACCATACCTTTAAATTTATTTATGGAGATCATTCTCTCCCTTACACATAGCATTTGTTATTATTTCTACTATTTGTTCATTTCTTTTTATATTGAGTCTCTATTACTCATCGAGGTCCTTCTTTTTTTTTCTTTTTCTACGATCCTATGTTTATTCGAGTCATTTCAATGTGGGTATTATTATTAGTCAAACTAATCTCATCAATTATTCTCAGTCATCTCAATTTGAATGTCATTAGCTGAAGCTAATCTTATTAATCATTCCCATGGAAATAGTATTTTTATTTATTTATTTATTTTATTTTCCTACTCATAAGCAATATTTTTACGATAGTACTTTTCCTGCCCATAGGCAATATTTTTATGATATTATTTTCCTGCTCGTAGGCAATGTTCTCGAAATAATAATATTCTCCTTCTCATCAGCAACACTCACACGATAATATTTCCTGCCTATTGGTGACATTTACATAACAATAGTATTTCCTACTTGTTGACAACATTTACACAATAGTAGTATTTCCTACTCATTGGCAACATTCACATAATAATAATAATAATATTTCTCCTTCTTGTTAGCAATATTCACACAATAATAACATTTCTTACTAATTGGCAACGTTCACACAATAATAATATTTCTCCTACTTGTTGGTAGCTTTCACGCAATAATATTTATGCTGCCCGTAGGTAATGTTCACATAGCAATATTTCTCATGATACACAATAGTACAAAATATGCATTGTAACAGTCCGATATGTTTTTGAATTTCAAATGGTTCGATGAACCTCGGAGCTTACTTCCCCTTCATGCCGAATCTCAGCATGTGCTTCCATGGAGCTACCTTCAGAAATACTTTATCTCCAAGACAATTCAAGTGGTCTTCTTTGAATATCTGCATACTTCTTATGTCTATCCTGAGCCACCTTCATTCGATCTTTAATAATCCTCTTTTTTTCAGTAGTGATTTGTATTAATTCTGCCCCATATAGCTTTATGTTCCCAACTTCTTCCCAACACAAGGGTGTCCTACACTTTCTGCCATAAAGAGCTTCAAATGGGGCCATTCCAATTGTTGTCTGATAACTGTTGTTATACATGAATTCTACTAGTGACAGGTGCTCCTCCCAGTTTCCACCAAATTCCAAAGCACATGCCCTTAATAAATCCTTTGAGATTTGAATAACTATCTCAGATTGGCCATCATTCTGTGGATGAAAGGCAGTACTGATACTCAAATTCATTCCCAAGGCACGTTGTATGCTCAGCCAGAGACGTGAAGTAAATCTTGGATCTCGGTCTAAAACAATTGATGTTGGGACTCCATGAAGCCTTACAACTTCATTCACATAAATCTTAGCCAACTTGTCATCTGGATCTGTCATTTTTAATGGTAGGAAAAGGGCAGACTTAGTTAGTCGATCCATAATAACTGAGATTGCATCATTTCCCCTATTTCCTCTAGGTAGCCCCGATACAAAGTCCATTGTGATCATCTCCCACTTCCACTCAGGGATTGGTAATGGTTGTAACAGCCCTGCTGGTTTTCGGTGTTCTACTTTTACTTGTTGGCAAATACTATATTTTGCCACATAATCAGCCACTTCTTTTCTCATATTTAGCCACTAGAAGTACTATTTCAGATCCTGGTACATCTTAGTACTACTTGGATGTACAGTGAACTTAGAGTCGTGAGCCTCTCGTAGTAACTTTTGTTTAAGGGCTTTGTTGTTAGGCATATACATACGTCGCCCCAACATCACTATTCCATCATCACCCATTCGAAAAAGAGTTTCACCCCCCGATTCCAGTTTGATTCTTACTTTTAACACTTAATCATCAAGCTATTGTGCCTCTAATATTTGCTCTCGATATCCTGACTTCACCCTTAGTTGAGCTATTAAGGATCCTTCCGGACTCACATTTAATATTGTCCCCAATCTCTTTAGCTCAATCATGGTTTCCTCATTCCAAATCAATGGTCTACCCATAATCGCCTTGTCTTTACAGCTGAGAGCATCCGCGACTACATTCGCTTTTCATGGATGACAATTGATAATACAATCGTAGTCTTTAATTAATTCTACTCATCTCTGTTGTCGCATATTCAACTCTTTCTGTGATATTAGATATTTAAAGCTCTTATGATCTGTGAAAATTTGAACCCGGGATCCGTATAAGTAGTGCCTCCATACTCGTAAAGCAAAAACTACTGTTGCCAATTCTAAGTCATGAACTGGGTAGTTGACTTCATGAGTCTTCAGTTGTCTCGACGTATAGGCAACTACTTTTCCATGCTGCATTAGGACACAACCCAGTCCTTTTCTTGAGGCATCACTGTAGACTACAAAGCCTTCTGTTTCGGATGGAAAGATTAGTACGGGGGCAGTAGTAAGCCTTCTCTTCAATTCTTGAAAGCTCTCATCGCACTTCTTTGACCACTCTCATCTTATGTTCTTCCTGGTGAGTCGTGTCAATGGAGTTGCTATTGTTGAAAACCCTTCGATAAACCTTCTATAATACCCTGCCAATCCGAGAAAACTACGAATTTCAGTTACCGTAATAGGCCTTTCCCATCTCAAAACTGTTTCCACCTTCTGAGGATCCATAAAAATGCCTTTTGTAGACACTACATGCCCTAAAAAGGTAACTTCTTTTAACCAGAAGTCATATTTATCCAACTTGGCATACAACTGGAGGCTCCTCAGAGTCTGTAGTGTCTGTCTCAGGTGCTGTTCATGCTCCTCATAGGATTTGGAGTAAACCAAGATGTCATCGATGAATACGACAACAAACTTATCAAGGTATGGTTGGAATACTCGGTTCATTAAATCCATAAAAAGTGCTGGAGCATTAGTTAATCCAAAGGGTAGCACCAAGAACTCGAAGTGTCCGTAGCGAGTTCTGAAGGCAGTTTTCTGCACATCTTGCCCTTTGATTCACATCTGGTAGTATCCTGATCTTAAATCAATCTTTGAGAATACTTTAGCACCCTTCAACTGATCGAACAAATCATCTACCGCGGAAGCGGATATTTGTTCTTTACCGTCACTTTATTCAGCTGACGGTAATCTATGCAAAGCCTCAACGTTCCATCTTTCTTCTTCATAAATAATATGGGTGCCCCCTAAAGTGAGTTGCTTGGTCGTATGAACCCTTTGTCTAAAAGCTCCTGCAATTGAATTTTCAACTCATCCAATTCTTTTGGGGCCATTCTATACGGTGGTTGGACTATAGGAGACACCTCAGGCAATATATAGATGGTGACTTCAACTTCTCTTTTTGGGGGTAGTCCTGGCAATTCTTCCGGAAATACATCTGGAAATTCCCTCACAATTGGAATGTTAGACAATCCTATTTTACCCTTTTTCGAATTTATCACACAGGCAAGGTATGTTGTACAACCTTTCTTTAGTAGTTTTCTCGCAACTATACCCGAGATTATATTTGTAAAGTTAGAAATTCTCTCCCCCTTAAAGACCATTGTTTCACCCTTAGCCCCTTGGAAGGTTACTGTTTTTGTAAAGCAGTCAAGACGAGCCTTATTTTTGCCCAACCAATTCATACCTAGAATTATATCAAAATCACTAAATTCTAGGGGTATTAAATCTGCTTCTAGTTCACACCCATTAATGTTAATTCCCACCCCTTCAAATACAACATTTATTTCCACAGTTTCACCCAAAGGTGTCCCAATAATAAATCCTTTTCTACCCTTTTTGTTTCCTTACTCAATTTGGTTACTTTTTTATTTGCTATAAAGGAGTGAGTGGCACTAGAATAAAACAAAACATGTATTTGATAGTCATTTATATGCAGCATACCTGCTACCACATCTGATGCTGCTCTGACATCCTCCTGGGTCATATGGAAAACCCTTCCTTGATCCCTTTCATTTTGCACTCTAGGTCATCTCCTATTTGAGTTAGCTCCTGACTGAGTCGACCTTCCCGGTCTGTTTATTGTGATGGACTGCTGATGACTCTGACTTTGTTGCCTATGTCTCTGAGGATGTTCAGTGTTTAACTAGGGGCATTCCTGTTTAAAATGACCTTTCTCATCACAATGATGACATCCTCTTCCCAAGTACTGACAGGTTCTCCACTTATGACCTTCTCCTCGACATATGTAGCATCATCCAGGAGAAACCAAGCAACTGCCGGGGGTGTCTTTGTTCACACTGAGCATATCGAGGGTAGACAATTTCCTTCTGTTCATTAGGCCCCCTCGCAGCTATAGCCCTGGAGCGGGTCTGACCACTTCCCGACTTCCCACCGATATCCTATTGGGAGCTAGTTGATGTCCCCCTTTTCTTTTTGAATTGAAGAAACTGTTTGCCTCTACCTTTCTTTAGAAGCGGTGGCCTGCCTAAAAATTCCATATCCTTTCGTTTTCCTGCACATCCGTGACTCTGTTGGCCTTCTTCCATACAAGCCTCTAAGGCCTTTGCTGCTTCAATCAGTTCCCTTACTGTCTTGAATTGTAAAGCTATCAACCCCTGCTTCAATTCTTGTCTGAACCATCCCTTAACTTTTCTATCATGTGTTGTTCTGATGGGACATAATGTGGTGCGAATAGTGAGAGGTCATGAAATCGTCTCTCGTACTCGAGTACTAACATTCCCTCTTATCTCAAGGCTAGGAATTCTTGTTCCTCCATCTTCCGATGATATTTGGAGCAATATTGATTCTCAAACTCTGTCTTAAAATCATCCCAGGATAGGGTTTCTGTAGCCCTTCTCAACTGAACTGTCTCCCACCAAGTCATAGCTCTGTTTGATAGTAATTGTGTAGCACAATCTACCCGCAGATCATGTGGTATCTTAATTTGAATCATTGTTTTCTCCACCTTTCTAATCCATCTTCCCGCCACTTCAGCATTCTGTTCACCTGAGTAGGGTTCACAACCCATTTCTCTTATACTTTTCACCAAACGAACTAGATGTACCACATCATTGGTAGTTGGAGCTGCTTCTGAAATGGTTGGTATGATGGGTGCGGGTGGGGGTGCTTGCATAGGAGTGGCAGCATTAGCCATACCTTCCATTATTGCTTTGACTAGCTGGGCCAGGAGCATCGGGTCAACATAGGAAACAGATAGCCCTGCAGGTGTAGTCTGAGGGGGCTCCTCTACTCGTTCCCATGGGGCTGACATGGTCGGCCGAACATCCCCAGTTTGTCTTGGTGTCTGTCTAATTTGAGGCCCCGTCGATTCTTCATGCCCTGCTTGAATCGATACTACCGGTGCATGTGAAGCAGTATCTTCCAAAGGGCTCTCTTCTTGCCCCTCGAAAAAGTCTATATCTCTATTCCCCCTCCCTACAGAGGTTAGATCTGTTCTAATCTCTTGACAGGTACGTACCATCTTGCAATAAATTAATGAATATCAACAACCTCTTTTGAATTCTTTTTAGAACCCATACCAGGGCTTTGATACCAACATGCACTTATAAAATTTAAAATTCTTCTGGTGAATGCAATTATAATAAATATCATGTTCAATGTAAATAAAGTCTAGCGTATTTACAAGATTAGCTTCGGCTAATGGCATCCGTGATAGGATTGCCAGGAGATGAATTACAATATTTGCTTTGGCTAATGACATCCGTGATAGGATTAGACTTTGCAAGGTCACCCAGTTCATGCAAGTAAATAAGAGTATTCAAATTAAGAATATGCAAATGAGTGTTAATTAGGTTTAAAAGATTTACAAGCAAAATATAAGTTCTCTGTTAGAATTCTTATGGATCCGATAGAAAATTAATACTTCATTCATATACATTACATAAGCATATATATATTCTTTATCAACATAATGGTATGTTTATTTATGTAACAGGTCCATCAAATATCCAGGGAGATCATTAGTTTAGGACTCTACTTTGTCAAGTTTATGTAAATATTTAACTTAAACAAAAGGGAATTAACGTGTTTATGTAATATACTTTTGTGTAAACCTTAATATATTTATAAAAGTTCAGCTTAGCATGTAGTATTTTAGTTATCTTGTAATTAACCCTTTTGAAATGTTTAAGAACACTTATTATGTTGTAAATGCTTTCTTTGCATGTTAGTATTCCTTATCTTTTAAATTTTATGATATGATATGTGGACCATGTTCATATTGAACTTACTCATAGGATATATATATTGAGTGGATTGTATGAGGTGATGAATTATGATATTTGATATAAGGTCCGGAATTATGGGACCTTGTGATGATGGGTTGATTGAGTAAATTGATAGTAGTTGATAATTTGAATGTCTTAAATGCAAATGAAACTCTGCCAAATTTTTGGTAAAAAAAATTACCCTCAAATTAAGAGGATATGTTGGGATTTTTTTAAACATTGATCAAGTCATACAGTCGGACTGTTACACATATAATGTTTATCACATACTAGCATTGCAAGAATTTAAACAATTT
>Ga0307516_10005119_pt1 | contig 15830 bp, 9 predicted proteins | sample 19_EM_MG_FD_203310 | JGI IMG/M metagenome (GOLD analysis project Ga0307516, IMG submission 203310) | Populus trichocarpa ectomycorrhiza microbial communities from riparian zone in the Pacific Northwest, United States - 19_EM | ecosystem: Host-associated > Plants > Roots > Unclassified | place...
AATTCAAAACTTCTTAATCTCTTTTGGTTCTGTTTCTGTTAACTCCTTTCAGTTAATTTTTGTGGTTGAATATAGTCTGCTTTAAACAATATTAATAAATCAGATACTCACTGTTGCTTTAGTGCCTTAGTGCAGCATGCTCTAGTTTGCTTTGTTGTTGGAAAGTGGTGGCCAGGATTTTTATCCAATTGGCTAGCCAGCATTTTATGGTTCATACGGTGGACTTGACAAATTTGGAAAGGGTCATCCATCAAGAAACATTTTATGGCCTAATGATCCTGCGGGCCCGTCAATTATTTCTTTCGATGAGGTTTTGGGTATGGCCTATTGGAAACTCTGGCTGGCCCAAGAGTAAATGGCTTTGTTTGGATATCTTGTTCTTTTTACTTTTTTAAAGCCCAATACAATAATTAAATTATTTTTAAAAACAAAATTTATTTAACTGAAAGTTAAGGGCTTTTTTGGATTTTACTTTTTAAACTATAGTAAAAAGACGAGACTACATTTAAAAGCAAAGTTTTTGAACTAACATCCAGGGATTTTTTTGTATTTTCATCCTGGTATTTTAATGAATATAAAATATTATTTTTAAACCAAATGTGGTTGGCTCATGCAACGAATATGTCAATAAGTGGAAGAAGTCCACGCTCTTCAAGCGATGCGTGAGGTGTCTTCCCGGTGACCAAACACCACCTTCCACGACGGTATTGGAAGCGTCCTGATGTCCTTTTCATAGTAGTCAAGCGTGTGTACACGACAGAGCAATAGTTAGGCTCCAATGGACTTCCCCCCAATATTTTCTCTCTCCTTGCCTTGGGTTTCACCTCTACCCTGCCAAAAATTAAATGTGTCCTATCAGTAAATATTTGTATCAATTCTTATTTTTTATTGCTATTTGTTTTGATTTTATTGCTTTTTTAAGCTAATTTTTTTTCAAATTTATCCCTTAATATTTGATTTCATTTAATTTTTACATCTAATTTGATGTTCATTCTTTTAATTGCTATTTTTTTATCATTTGTTTTTATTTTTTAAAATTATCAATTTTATGCCACATTGTTTTATTTCATTTAATTTTTATACTGAATTTGATCCTTATTTTTTTTTATTATTTATTTTGTTTTATAATCCTTGTCTTGATTAAATTTTATTTTTCAATTTCATTCATTGATATTTGGATGATTAAGAATTTTGTTTTGTGATATTTTTGTGTTTTCCTTCTATAAGGAGATTTAGTCTCATGATTCATTTCATAGGTTTCAAAAATTATCCCGATTTAACTTCAATATTTTTTAAAAAAAATATTTTTTTTTAATTTCATAATTTGACATCAAATTATTAGGTTATGAGCTTCGTGATTTTTTCTGCTTTTCTTTTTATGAGTTATGGCTTTAGAGTTGTTTTATAGGCCAAGAGGGAAGGTTATAAAGCCTATTAGCTGGGTCATCTTGAACCATTATGTTTGGGGATGGATCATGGTTTGATTGAAGATGAAGATTAAAATATGTTTGGTTCTGTAGCTAGCAATGCAAGGACATACACAACTCTTATGTTTTGGACAATTTAGGGTGACACTTTTGATATGAATTTTACAAAAGGTTTGGGGCATAAAATAATTGAGTTTCGGTTGGTATGAGAGGAAAAATGATAAGGTGTGGGGGATTTAAAGTTTATCTTCTTTGGTGAAGAGATAAAGAAGAATCAAAAGTATGAAAGTTGGTACTTGGGAAATTTTTCTTTTAATTAAAAGAAGATAATTAACTATGAAATTACAACCTCTTTTAATTCGGTCCCTAAACCTTTGAAACTTTGTAATTGACCCAATCAGCCTTAATCTTTTGGAATCTTTACAATTTCACCCCTTGTCCTTTTCAATTAGACCCTCAGATTCAAATGCTTTTTACAAGGTGATTCTTAGTCTCAAGTTTCTTTAATTTAGTCCTTAATTAAAGACCATCAAACTTATCATAAGAGCACATCTAGCAATGAGTTTTAACAGGTTAAAATAAAGCAAAAGAAGTCGTTACCTAGAATTAAAGTAACTAAAAAATTTAATGGCTTGTCCTGTAGAGATCAATGGTAAGGTATTGGTTAGAAGGAAAGATAGCAATCACCCATCAATATCCTACTCGTGGCATGTTACATTGCATCACCCACTATTTTTTTTTTCCAGTTATCTAAACATTTTGAGAGTTCAAGAAAAGGGGTAAAGGGAGGAGAAAAGGACATAAGAAAAGAGAGAGTGAAATACAGAGAATAGAGAAAATAATAAATTGTCCTTTTTTTTCCATCTCCTTTATCTTTTTATCTTTTTATGAGGGATTTCTTCTTATAACATTAAGTAAGATGTGTAACCAAATGATTTAAAATATATATTAAACCTTGTCTTGTGTTTGCGGTATTTTAGTTAAATAGTGTTTCTTATCTTAATCTAAATTTTTAGGCTCAGCTCGTGTGCCTGGTCTTTGAAAAGAAAATTTCAGGCATGCCTAGGCTTGGAAGGTTAGGCTTGCCCACTTGGTAATTTAAAAAAAAAAATGAGTGAATAACATGTCATCCATTGCAGCAATTTATGGATATCTTCAATGGTTGAAAAATACAGGTATGAGTTTTTGGATCTTGAAAACCCAAAGTTTAACATGTTCTAGCCTAAAATACTAAAAATATATATCATAGGAACCTCCATAACCCAATTTCTAATAATAAAAAAACATATTTTAATTAGCTTAAAAACTCAAAATTAAATTAAATTGAAGTAAACGTTTTAGATCATGATGTACTTTTTTAGCATGATTAAAGGGTCAAACACTACCAGAAAATTGACGAATACGAAAGGAAACACCAATAGATTTTTTCTGTAATATTTAATATATGACCTGATGCTCGACCCTCCTCTCACCCCTCCTTTATTTCTACTTCTTAAAATTTCTCTAACAAAACAGCCCCCCGTCCCCCCCTCAATCTCAACACAACTCATCCTCCAACAACTTTTCTAGTCATAACAACTCTCTGTTTGTCAGCATTCGTGTTCTGATTGAAATTTTATTGAAGATTTTTCATCTTAAGTAAACAAATCTATCTTTTTTTAAAAAAAAATTGAACACAATTTTAAAATGTTAATTTTTTTTTGCATATTTTTATAGTATATGTATTTTATTTGGGGTGTTTACTTGTTTTTTTGTTTTATCTCAAACAAACTTGTTGTATGGATTTATAATTTTGTACATGGTATGGTTTGTTTTAGAAGGCAAAAAAAAGAGAACCTAGAGAGAAGAGAAAAGCAGGACTAGGAGAAAGAGTAGAGGAAGACTAAAAATAGAAGTAGAAGGGAAGAAAGTAGTTTTGTGCCAGCCAGCATACCTCGCCATCGTCTTCATCCCTTCATCTCTAGACCAGGTAAGTTCTTTATTTCCCTTCTCTTTGTAATTATAATTACATAGGTACTGTACACATGCAATTTTAATTCATCGCTTATAGTTCATACTATTTGTTTGTACACGCACGCGTGAATTAATTCACACGTGCTTGCTGCCTAGGTGGATCATTGGCTTGGGCCAGTGACCAGGCTAGGCTGGTTGGATCTAGCTTTGCTAGATCCAACCTATAAAAAAAAAGAAATCAGAAACTAGTTGTGACCAAGCCCAGCCAGCCCAATTTATTTTGGGTCAAGGGTGTGTTTGGCAAAACATACCTTTATGCCTTACCCCTTTTGTTTCACTCTCATTTGTTTTGATATCTAACCAAACAGACCTTTTTGAAAATCAAAAAATTCATGGACCCTTTTGAATTTATTTATGGGTCCCTCGCGCTTTTTTTTCAATAATATCATTATATGTTTGATTTATGGATTTTTACTGTAAACTGTGAATCTGGTATACAATACATACTTACATTTGTTTTCTTATAAAAATATATATGCTTCGCTTTCAATTAATTTTACTGGCTTATTCACTAGCACCAGAGTAAAGAATATCATACTTTCTTCGGTTATGTAATATTTACCAACGCCAGAGTTAGAAGTATTCATAGTCGAATAAGCAAACCATCAAAAATAAAATACAACAAACCCTTAGCAATTTAAGACAACTAGTAATGCAGTCTACCTTAGGTAGGACACTTAAGGAGTGATAATATCTTCCATTTGCGTAACCAGTCCCGTACCATATAATCTTTGTTGACTAGTTAGGGTTCCTAGTGACCAAAATACTAGGTGACAACTCCTTAAACAAGACCTTTTCTCTATTTAAGAACACAATGCCAGATACTTGTTCTTTATGCATTTAATTTTTAAAGGTCGTCGTGATGTCGGGTGTAACAGAATGGCGACTCCACTGTGGATCCTTTGACTAAGCTTTGCCTTTTGTTTATCAACTGCTATGATGTTTGTTATGTTGTGTTTATATGGTTATCATTTTTTACTGCTTTAGCATGCATCCTTATTTATATTGTCATGCATCACTTTAAAAGCATACACCTTAAAATTTAGGATAGATGGAGAAGTAACAGTATCCGCAATGGCTATAGCCTGGACAAGACTCGTGAAACCATCTAACTCTTGCCTGATTGTTTACTTGATAATGGTTGGTATGTCAATCTGATATTACTTAGGGCCTTTATCTTCAAACTACTTGTAAGCTTCATATCAACCTTTCAAAGATGATCACCGAGCATGCGAAAGACCTTTTGAGACTAAATAGTAACATACCCCTTGATGCATTTAACGACTAGAACCTACCTATTAGGTTGTACCCTATGTAATTTCTCTATGGCGAGCCTAACATGTGGCATCTTGAATTCCAAGACCATTGGGTGGCCAATAGTCATCACATAGGATACAAGAATTTGAGTTGTTACGGTTGACAAAAGGGAACTGATTTGAAATGAAAGCCGAAAGGCTTATCAAAAGCTCAAGCTTAGGCAAGACTGGACAAGGATCCTTTCATTGGCATGATGATGACATCAGGTTCCCAAAATCAATGTATAAACAACTATTGTCACCCCATGAATGGTGAGTCCACATTGAACAAGCATTTTTCTTATTGATAACATCAACATTTCTACATAATTTCATGATTTTCATTAAGCAGGTTGAAATATAGATTCCCCATTGAAACACACCTATAACATTCAATTGTGAAAAAGACAAATGAAGCCTAGTTAGAAGCCCAACACCAAAGAGAGTTGAAAGTCTTAAAGAAGAAGTCGCAAGGCTACTAGTATATTTGAACAAGACTTAGGATCTAAATCTGAAGAAGCAACATTTACAGCTCAGCCTCCACATATGCCTACAACTCCCTTTAATCCACAAAATTTAGAAGTAAATGAGGTGCCATCTGAATTTCAACAGGCTACATATTTCCAATTTGTTGAACCAACATATCCTATAAAAATGTCGTCTACCATTGACTTTACAATGAAGGAATCTTGGAAGGACAAAATGATAAAAGAAGATGACCTGAAAAAATTGGTTGCCCTAGAGCAAAGGATGGGGGCAATTGAGAGAAGTAGCCTATATGATCTCATAAAGGCTACTAAGATGTGTTCGGTGCCTAATATGGTCATTCCCAAAAAGTTTAGAGTGCTAGAATTTGTTAAATATACTGGAACTCAATGCCTTGTAACTCTTTTCAAAGCATACTGTAACAAAATGATTGAGGTGGTTAATGATAAGAAACTGTTGATTCTCTTCTTTCAAGATAGCTTGAGTGACGCTGCCCTCACTTGGTATATGTGGTTGGACAATACCAAGGTGAAAAAGTGGAAGGATTTGGTTGATGCCTTTATTAGACAATATAAGTTTAATATAGATGTGGGCCCTAATAGGTCAAGCTTGCAAGCTATGAAGAAAGACAACAAGGAGTCCATAAGATAATACGCCCAAAGGTGGCATGAGGCAAGGATAGGTAAATCCTTCTTTGTTGGAAAAAGAGATGATCAGTTTATTTTCCAACATTTTTAAGGCTTCGTACTTTGAATATTTGGTTAGAAGCTCTGCACAACATTTCACTGACTTGGTTTTCATAGCTGAGAGTATTGAACAAGCCATCTGGTTGGGTAAGATTGCTGACTCGACTGAGGAGAAAGATTTCATTAGAAAAAAGAAAGAAACTGAGGTTCAATATATCGAAGGTGGTTACAAAGACAAAGAAAGAACTACCAAAATAAAGACACCTACCCCTCATGTAGCTAACTTCTCTACATCAGTCCCTAGAAACCAATCATCCTGAAGATGAAGCTATGGTGTCATTAGGCCAAGAATGATCTATATATGACCCCGACTGATTTGGAAAGAGGCCCAAGTTAATGAGTTCATAGGAGAGGAACGATTGAGAGATTCTAAAAAATTCCAAGTGTTTAGCCTTTTTATGTATTACCTTGCTAGACATTATAGCTCAAGATGTTAGCATAAGGTTTTTGTTGTTAAGCCTCTTTTCTAAAAATTTCAATGAAATAATGAATTTGTCCTTCAATTAAATCTTTTTTTATTATTATTATTTAAAAATTCCAAGTGTTTAGCCTTTTTATGTATTACCTATGTAGCTTTGCCTGATCTCATAGACTCAATTCATTTCTTTTACCAAAATCTTTTTCCCTAGTGGAATTTTGAAAAAATGAACTTGCTTTTGATTTCAAAGATGATTTGATGTATATTTAAAACAACATTTTGACAAATGAATCAAACAACTCCTTCATTGAGGTGACTAAATTCTAAACCAAAGTATATGAATAGAAAAATGAATAGTCATCCTCACACCATGACTCTTGAGTCTGGTGTTTTAAATGTATACATAATAGTATGTAGTGGATTCGTTATTCATAGACTCATGAAATGCATCTCTTCGCAAAGTCTAAACCATCACACTGGACGAGATCAAAGTTTATTAATTTTAACTGTTTGCGTGTGAAATAAGGAAAGGCTATTTTTGTTATCCCTTTCACATTCTAAAAGGAATATATCCCTTGTGGTCTCTTTTTTAGCCTGAATAAATTTTCTTTCATGAAAAATCCTGACTATGATCACATCCCACACTAGGGGTAAGTGAAAATTTCAATTAAAAAAAAATGATGAAAAAACTGTGAGAAAGCCAAAAAGGCAAAAGAGCCCAAAAAACTCAAACGCTAGGAGGCATACCCAAATCACAAGAAACAATGATAGCCAAAACAAAGTGAATATGCCCTGGCCAACACAATGAAAAGGGGCAAATCAAAGAAGAGTGACAAAAGAAAAGATGAAAGACACAAATAGTCGAACTGTTGATAGTGATCCTTGGTCTTTGAAACCTTGAAACACTCTTTGAGCCTTATGAATCATTTTCTTTCATAGCCAAAAACCACAGCCTACATTACGTGCCTGTAGAAGTCCTTTCTAATCAAGCAAGCAACTTGGAATAATAAATGGTGCTCTCAAAATACAAAAGGTACTTTTTCATAAGAGTCATGACATTGAGAACAAGCTACTCATTATTATTCACGTTTATAAAATAAGTGTTAAAAAATAGACAAATTTTTCTCAAACAAAACCTCGAGCTTTTTCTTGAGCCCTTCACTTTGGAACCCATAAGAGCAGAAAGTCACCTCATGATGTACCTTCACCAATGACAATATCGCTGACACAAGAACAAATCATCTCCTTTCCAAGAAAAAAAAATAATAATTAGGGAGTTACAAGATTTGAAAAGCAAATTGTTTTAAGCTCACATTGAAACAATAATTGTTTTTAAAATGCAAGATTAAGATTTTACGATTCATTCTAGATAAAGATTCATTCATTAAGACCAAAAAGGAGAAAGGAGAGAAGGTTTACTCAAAACCATTTTTTTCTTTGAGTCACTGACAGAGCACAACTAGGGGCAATGACCCATACAAAAGGGCAATATTATGTTTAGAAGGGGATTTAATCTTTCAGGTAATGAAAAAAGAGAAAAGAAACATTTCCTACAACGAGATAAAAGGGCATTCTTGATTACAAAAGGCAACTTGGTATTTTCAACAAGTGACACCGAATGTTGTTGGTAGTGAGAAAATGAATTAATGAATGATCTTCTCAAATTGATCAATAAAATAGAGAATTTTCAGCGAGTAAATGGGTCACGATGGGCACAATAAAGGCTAAGCTAGGTAAAATTGCAAAGATTCTGAAAAAAGACCTATATAGGCCATCTCGAGTGGGCTAGAAACCAAACGACCATGAGGGCTTAAATCAGAAATAGCAAGACCTCACCAATCAAGCAATAAAGAAGATTGAGAAGAAATTGGGGCCTATATTTCAAATCAGGTAAATGTGCATGCATATCATCTAACTCTGAAATATTGAACAATGTGATTTGAAAATCTTCACAAGAGAAATCTCTGATGAGATTCTTAAAAGGAAGGCCACCTTGAAATGGCCAAGAATTGAAAACGCTTTTGAAAATTTTTTACTTTTGAGAAATTTTAGATCACTTTCGAAATTTTTTTGTATTTTTCACCAACAGGCAGGTCACTGGAACAATTAGACTACTTTCAGAAAATCTCATATTTTTCACCAACGAGTAGGTCGCTTGGAATAATTAGACCACTTTCAAAAAAATCTTTATAATTTTCACCAACAGGTAGGTCACCCAAAAACAATTAGACCACCTGTAAAAAATCACGTATTTTTCACCAACGAGCAGGTCATTTGGAACAATTAGACCACTTTTCAAAAATCTTCATATTTTTCACCAACGGGTAGGTCGCCCGGAACAATTAGACCACTTTCAAAAAATCTTTGTATTTTTTATCAACTGGCAGATTGCCTGAAACAATTAGACCACTTATGAAAAATCTTCGAATGTTTCACCAATGGTCAGGTCACTTGGGACAATTAGACCACTTCCGAAAAATCTTCATATTTTTCACCAACGGGCAGGTTGCCTTGAACAATTAGACCACTTCCAACAAATCTTTGTATTTTTCACCAACGGGCAGGCCATCTATGAGAATTAGATCACTTCCGAAAAATCTTTGTATTTTTCAACAACAGGCAGGTCGTCTGGAACAATTAGATCATTTCCGAAAAATCTTCAAATTTTTCACCAACGGGCAGGTCGCTTGGAATAATTAGACCACTAATGAAAAAAATTTGTATTTTTCACCAACGGGCAGGTCACCTGAGACAATTACATCACTTTCAAAAAATCATCGAATTTTTCACCAATGGGCAGGTCACTTAAGACAATTAGACCACTTCTGAAAAATCTTCTTATTTTTCACCAACGGGCAGGCCGCCCATGAGAATTAGACCACTTCCAAGAAATCTTCGTATTTTTCACCAACAAACAAATCGCTTGGAACAATTAGACCACTTTTGAAAAACTTTTTGGATATTTTTCACTAACGGGCAGGTCGTCTGGAATAATTAGACCACTTCTAAAAAATCTTCATATTTTTCACCAACGAGTAGGTCACGTGGAACAATTAGATCTCTTCTAAAAAATCTTTGTATTTTTCACCAACGAGCAGAACGCCTGAAACAACAGTGAAAATGAAAAACATCGGTTTTGTTTATTATTATTATTATTAGTGTTGGTCCTTGTTTTTTTTAATTTTTCTTCAACATAATGTAAGAATAATCACTGCCACCACGCATATATAAGAGAACTTGCAGAGAGCGAAACACATCCCAGATACATAAAACTGAAAATATAACTGTTAAGGGAAAAAAAAACCAAGGCAAACAGACCAAAGCGTAGTGGACGAAACAATTAAGAGACTTCAAAAGGTCTAAAAAGTCTATAAAAAATTATGTGAATAGCAACGCGAATACTCTTAATTGATGAACAAAATCTTAAACAATAAACATTGAACTGTTTTAATTTTTTTATATAATGTATAATGTTTTTTCTAGGTTCATGTTTATTCTCCACGTAGAATGTTTGGCTAAATGGTTGGATTCTTTCTCGAGTAAGGATAAGGATAAGGCTATTCTCAGAAAGATTGGAGAGGGAAATATGTAATAGGAATAAGATATCCAACTCACATATATATATTCATAATCTTTTTAATTCCTTTGATTTTTTTTTTGCTCTCATTTTCCTTTGGTTTTTCACTCTACTCACATAACTTTTATTTTCTCTTTATTTTTTATATACTCGGCTCATAAAAGAAATTCATGAAAACACATAAAAATGGTTAAAATCTGAAAAAATGAGAAAAATCGTATATAAATTATTATTTTTGGTAAAATTATAAAATTAGAGGAGTTACGATAATGGCCTCATCTTCACAATATTACTACGAAGAAAAGTCATTGAAAAATGCTTTTCTTTGCACTCTAAAAAGTGAACTTGTAAAGAAAAGATGAAAAGGACAAATTAAGGCTTGTATGTATAGAGGTAAAGAATCGAAACAAAAAAAAAAGAATCATGTGAAGAACATATGGTGCTTGACGAAATAAGGAGGCCTGATCACCCAGCATTTAAAACAAAGATAAAACTCAAGGGGCGGCAAACTTTGAGATTTGCTTTAGATACTTGAAACAAAATATGTGATAATACATGTAAAATGAAGCTTATGTAGAAAAAGAATGATCAGGCATACCACCCAAAGTATTTTAAAAACAGAGATCTTACAAATTTGGTTTCACCAACAAATCCAAAAAAAAAGAAACTCGCAGCGAGAAGGATGAAAAAGCACACTTGCAGATGATGAGAATTGGCTCTGAAAACAAACCCAGAACGGATGCGAGACGAACTCGTAACGAGTTAGAAATGATTTTAGAACCAAACTTGCAATGAGTTAAGATTGATTCCAAAATGGTTTTGAAAACAAATCTACATCTGATAATAAATAAACAATCTCGCAACGAGAGAAAACTAATCCATAACAAATATGAATGCATTTTGAAAATGGATCTACATCGAATAGAAATGATATTGCAACAAACTAGAAATTGTTTTTAAACCAAACTCGTAAGCAAACTGATTTTTAAATTGATCTACATCAGGTATATGGAATGATTTTAGACATAAACTCACAATGAGATAGAAATAATTTTGAAATGAACCAGAAACGACCCAGCAAGAGGTGGCCACGCCCATATTAATCCTTGATATGCGAAGGAGATTCGCCGACTCGGAAGGTAAAGTAATCTTTTTGGCACATAATCTTGTGTTTTAAGAGTGTTTGTTGCGCGCCAAAAGATGAGATTCGCCTGCGCATGAGCAAAAGTACTAAAAATGTGTTTGCTGTGTACCTCACGCAAAGCATGTATTTTATACTTTTCATGAGGCGCCTCTTAAACGAAGACACTATAAATTTACTATCAAACACAGTACTGCAAAAAGATAGTAATAAATCAATAAAAAAATAAAAACTCTCCCTATCATTATTTAAAATATAAACTCTCCCGATCACTGGTGGCTAGTGGAGACTGGTGTTGGTCGTGAGCTGAAGTGGGAGGAAGAAGGCGCGTTTGGCCGTCGGTCAGCTCAGAGGAGATAGCCGCAGCTACTGGTGGTTCGTGGATTAGGTTTCCATGGTTGATCTATTCGGCTGGTGGAGATGTTGCCGACGTTGGGGATGGAGTAGGAAGAGTTGTTGGTCGACTGGAGGAAATAGAATGAACGACGTTGTTACTATTGCTGCTGTCGGCATTGCGAGAGAGAGGTGGTTGCCGTGGGAGGCTGTGCACAGTGATGAGGGATGGTGAAGGCTTTTATTGGAGGCGGTCGGGGATTTGGCTGGTTGCGGGTTGGCTTGAAGAAGATGGATTGTCGGGCAAAATTGAGAGATGGATTCTGACCCTTTTTGTGTGCTGAGTGTTGAGTGTTGGGGAGAGGAAGATGAGTGTTCAGTATTGTATTCTCTTTCTACGGGAGTGGCGGTTTAGGAGATATAAAATGAAGATGAGTAGTCTGTGTAAGAGAGATTTTTTTTTTCAGTTATGTCAAAAAAAAATTGTATTTCTTTGAACCAAAATAATAATTTATTTTATCATAATTTAGTTAAATAATAATAATAATAATGACTATAAATTGACTTTATATGATTGTAGCTAGGAAAAAGTATTTGCATTTTTAGTACACAGGTGAGGTAGATTGTATTATGATTTAAATATTTTAATGGTATACGAACAATGGTTTGTTTATTGCTTAAGATGAAGATTTATTGGTGTTAATAAATTTGATGTTACACAAATTATGCAAAACTATTTTTATAATAATTTATTTGAACACACAAGCCTATAATAAATTAACTCCTGATATTTAAATATCAGTCTTGCTTGTAGGTTCAACATGTATACCATAATATTGATTATTAATTTTTATGAATTAAAATTTTAGTGATTATTGAAATATTAATCAAGTTCTTATGGATCCAATACAATGGTTATTAAATTTAAAATGCATGTTAATATATATTTTGTAAAAAAGCTAAAACACATGTATTTTTTTATATATATCTATATTTTAAAAAAATGATTTTTTTGTATTTTTGAGAAATTTGATCATACGTAACACGCAAAAATATATATTTTTTATTATTTATTATATATTTTTTTTGTATTTTTATAAGATCACATTTGGGCAAAACAACATTTTTTCTTCAAATGAAAACTACCCAAAACAAGCCAAAAGGGTATTTGACAAACACAACCTTAAACCAAACAAACCTTATCAAAAAAATAACAGCAAACCAAACAAGGCCTGAAGACTGACCCAGTTTTGATCCGATTAGGTTGACCAACTCGGTTGACTCGAAAACAAACCAAAACAAAAACCTAAGACTAAAACAGATCCAACATAAGAAAAACATAAAAACTCAAAAAAAATCTCAAGAAAAACAAATCAAACATAGAAAGAAAGAAGAACACCAAGAACATTCAAATGTAAACCCAACAACATGCAACCTAAAATAAACTAGATTTCAAAAAAGCAAGGGCATGGTTTTATTCACAAGCATGCATGGATCAAGAATCTAGCATAAAAAACCATTCATTATCACTCAAATGTCATGGTTTAATCATAATGTATTTCAAGTAGTAAAAAAAACCTAGAATCTAATTGTATTAATTTATGTTATTGATGCATTTTAATCTTGATTATTTTTTTAATCAAGTTGTTTGAAGGGTTTCGTGCAAAAAATTAGACCAAAACTGGTTCGAATCATAGAACTAAGACAATGTTCTTCTCAAGAACACGAAAAACACTGCTTAAAACCTAGAAAATGAACCCAGGAAAACCTAGCCAACTATTCAACCCCAGAATGATCATTTTAGACCTCCAAAACATATTATCTGTATTCTAACAAACCACATTATCAATGACAAACATAAGTAAAAGAAAAGAAACTAACAATAACGAGAAAAACATGCATTAATTTTCATTTCTAAAATTGTCAACTCATAACAAAAGGCACGTTTAACCAATCTGTGAGCTTCAAAATTGACATTTTAACATTCCAAAAGATTAAACCATAACTCAAAAACCAAAAACGAATGCATTAACTAAACAGAAAACATGAACTCTTTACTACCTTATTTGGCATATTCCAAATCAAACAAACATGTAAACATAACATACTAAGGCAATCATTAACACATCAACACATTCAAAACATTGTATTTAAAAATAGAAATCAATCTAGCTAGTCTAATTGACTCCACTTTCAAGGTTTGTAGGTATATACCTTCCAACCTTGAAATCTTCAAATTAAAGTGGATTTCTAATGTTGCCTTCCTTTTCTTATTATCTTCAAACCCAACAAAAACAAACTGAACCCCTAGAATCCTGAACTGGATTGGATTTCTCAAACCTTAATCAAAGTTTCTCCTCCTCTCCTTTTTTCCTCTTTTCTTCCCTAATTACCTCTCCTATTATAAGCGGATTCAGAGGTTTTAGATAAGTTTGTTAAGGTTATAACAAACCAAAATTAGATTGGTTTCACCCTTGGATCAATGGTTTTAGCTTTGGGTGGTTTTGTAACAAACTTGGAGATCAAGGTGAAGTGTTTCTGATCTTTTAATCTTGAAAAAATGGTTTTAAACCCTTGATAAAAACCTTCTTGGAGATTTTAAGTGTGAACACACAAAAGAGTTATATGGTTTTATGTAGATGATTGTCTCAGTTAAGAGTGACTGGGTTGACCACTTTCGTAACTTTGTAAAAGCAACATTGATGTTAACATCGCCTGAGATCACCTGATCATGGTAGAAAGGGTGCATACCTTTCAATTGGATCCATTCTTGTTTAATTTGAAGGTCTGTAACTCCACATTCATTCGTTTGAAAGTGTCAACTCAATCAGCATGGAATTTGAAAGTGCAGTGATAGCTAATCGGGGACAAGATGTTGTTAAGATCATTGGAGAAAATGGAATGTAAACGTTTGATTTCATGGCAAATGGGTTGTAGAAAGGGTGTTTCTCAGTTGAATGGTGGTGGTTGCAGCTTCAGAAATGATCAGAAATGTCACATTCACTCACCTGAAAGTGCCTACTTGATCAGCCAAAACTTTCAAAGAAGAATGTGCACAACAGCTGAACGACATCATTTTGGCTAAACCCTACAAATTAGGGTTTTAATTTTGGTTCTGACAAACTTCAATTGAATCCCTACTCTTCCCGTTTTTTTTAATTTTACCCATAATTTCCTCTTGAGCTCTTAATTTCATGCAATTTCACTCTTGTCAAATTCAATTGTCAGCCCCAGATTTGAGCGCCTTTTATAGTTTGATTCTTGATTTTTTATTTGTTTAATTGGACCCTCAATTGATCGACAAACTTTTAATTTTCTTTGATTTGACCTTTAATTTCACCGATTTCAGTTTCCAATTAAACCTCTAATTTAACCAATTAAACTTTTCAAAATTCAATTTTAATCCCCAAACTTCAATTTGTTACAATTAATTTCCAAATTGACTTCAAAAACTAATTTTCCTTGCAATTAAGTCCTAAATAAAATTAATTAAGCCTTTTCAAATTCCAATTGAGTCCTTAAACACCTAAATAAAAATATTTTCACTAATAAAGCCTTTTATCAATCAAATTAAGTTAATTTTACTAATCTTGTACATTTTGATCTTCTAATTTTTTACTTGTGGATTTGATCCTTCACCACCAACTTAAAACATTCTATTGTATTTTTTGGAATTTTTTTTTTTGTGGGGTAAAAAATAAATAACAACAACTTCCACCAAATTCAAATACAAATTAGGCTTCATGTCGAAGCAAACAGGGAATCTGACCATTTTTACAGGTATGTAACTCAAATTGAAACATCATTTATCATATGGGATTGAGATTATTTAAACCCAACCAGCAAAAAAATGACGATAAAATCTAGAGTGTGGTGGGCAGAAAATCGAACAAAGTTGTGAACAAGTGTGAGACAAACAATATTTCAAGGTGAAACTTCCAAGCATCACCGTAAAATGTTTTACTAACACCAGCAGCTAAATGAGTATTTAACCAGTCAGTCTAAAGCACCTATGACTGCATCAACAACCTCTTGAGTAGTGCTGGTTCCGCCTAGATCTTTTGTCCGGTAATGACTCTCTGAAATTACCCGTTTGACTGCAGTTTCTAATCGATCAGCGAAAGAAGGGAACTGGAGATGTCTTAGCATCATGGCAGAAGAGAGAAGCAGTGCCACTGGGTTTGCTGTCTTCTGTTCCAATAGTTTATCATTACCTACATTTCCTGCTGAAGCACCTTGCTCAAAAATAGCATGATCAGCCCCGACGTTGCCTGTAATAAACATTTGCTTTGTTAGCATTCTTCGTGATTCTGAAGGAAAAAAAACAACTTTGGGCAAGTGGAACAAAATCTTTCTAACAGACCAGGTAGGGAATTAATTATCTTAGCATTGGA
>Ga0307516_10005120_pt1 | contig 15826 bp, 18 predicted proteins | sample 19_EM_MG_FD_203310 | JGI IMG/M metagenome (GOLD analysis project Ga0307516, IMG submission 203310) | Populus trichocarpa ectomycorrhiza microbial communities from riparian zone in the Pacific Northwest, United States - 19_EM | ecosystem: Host-associated > Plants > Roots > Unclassified | place...
CGTTGGGGGTGGAATGGTTGCGGATTCTGGGAATGCTGGCGAAATGCCTTCGGATGAGACAAGGACGAACCGTCCGTTGACGCCACTTGTGAGGAGCCTATGAGGCCGAGCGGACCGCTACGGCTAGTGTGAGGAGCCTATGAGGCCGAGCGGACCGCTACGGCTAGGGAAGCTCAAGGTTGACGGCCGGGGAACGAGCCGAGTGTGCCGACGAGAGGAGGGGCCACGAGAAAAGAAGGTGCAGACGAACCGTCCGCAGCGTGAGGGGAAAGTATCTATTGATGTCTAGCGAAGAGAAGAGAGAAAGACAGAGCGGCCGCCCTTCGGCCGCAAACATAACCCAGGGCCAAGCCACCAAGTCGCCAAGCTTCTCAGGCTCTTGGCTTCCTCCCATGACACCTCCCTATCCAATTTCTCGTCACCTATTGACGGAGCCATCCGTGCCGAGGCGGCCTTTGCTAGCAACGAAGGCTTCTACTATAGGCGTACGCGATTCTTCTCAACGTGCTTTTCCTTTGCCAACGAAGAGTCGATAAAGAAATTCCAATGGTTTACACAGTCCTTCCTACCTAATTTGCCGTCGCCTACCAACGCAGGCCTTCCTACCAACGTAGCTTTCCTTTGAAAGCGTAAACGGTACTTGTAGCGTGGCATCATCGATATCACTTGTACCAATAGATACTTCCGTCTAATTAAGTATTTCTAACCCTGGTCTGTCATATTCAAAAGAATTCTATAGCATGCATTTGACCATCCCCATCAGAAACATCCGCCTCAGAAAGCATATTGTTCATATCTGACTCGTCCCCACCGTCGTCCCCACCATCGTCCCCACCGTCGTCCCGACCATCGTCCCCACCGTCGTCCCCATCCTCGGGTGTATCCCGAGCGGCGTCATCCTCATCCGCATCCGAATTTTCCCAACCGGCATAATCCTTGTCCGCATCATTGCCCCGCTTCGAGGTTCGGCCACCAGCACTCTCGTCGTTAGTGCTGCCCGACACCCCTCTGACAATCCTTCTTTGCGGTATCGCTGATGGTTCCAAATCGACCCGAGGCGGTACTGGCTCAGCAAGGAATGCTGCTAACATATCGGGGTCCAGTAGCCAGGAAGGAGCAGGATCCATCGGCGGTATCGATTCGTCAGCTGCCGTTTGAGACTGGATTTCGGCCGTGAGTGTATGCTGTATCGTACTCGCGGCCTTTTGCTGTAATCCAGGAGGAAGGTCCTCCCAGAGAGACATAAACACGGTATATGGCGCTGTAGAAATAATTAACACTGCTCAAGGAGGGAAAACCTAGTATTCGCCATCATTTTTTAAATTGAAAAAAAAGCTCCAACCCACTGACTTGCGTTCGGCTTGCCGCGACGATGATCCCGAAGGGGGCTCACCCCCACTCTTTCGCCACTCCTGGAGTGCATGATGGAGCGCCGTCACCACGTAAACAATCAAGGTAGGGGACAGTTGCTCTTCGAGTACCCAGTTGTACAGTCCTGGGCTTCGAATGCGACTTTTCTTGAAAAAGTGGAAGTCGAGGAACCGCGGGATTTGACTCGCGAAAAACGGTGTAACACGCCGCTAGGAAAAGCGTTAGACAATTTGAGTGCGAAGAGGCCGGAACGGAATCTCTATCTACCTCAGGGGGCAATTGCCGATCGCTATCCCGGTAGATAAACGTGTAGTCGCGTAGCAATTCATTGACTGCGCCTAAACGATCGGGATTGATCAAATGTGCGTTTAAGCCGTACAGGTCTTCGACAGCTTGCTCGACCCTGTCGCGTTCTCCACCCTACTAACGTTTGGCAACTTCGACCCCACCGAGCTAAGTACCCCCCCCCTCCCCTGCCACTGCCTCCTCTCCTCCTCCACCTCTCTCCTGCTCAACTTCCTCTCCACTTCCACCTCTTTACCCCTGCTACCACCCCGCCCGTCTTTCCTACCTCCGATCGGACCATCTCCTACGAACTACCTCCAACCCAACTACCTCCCACCGACAAGGTGATACCCCCCCCCCCCGCCAATCCTACAATTGTCGGTTGAGGAAGTATCCTGGCGTCATCATTGTTGCTAATCGTCAAACCAGTTTGTTCACTACCACAGCCAGATGTCTGCAATTGCTCCGAAAATCAAATGGGCTGGCCAGCTAAACAGCAATCTTGCTGTGAGGCTGGTCCGTGATTTCAAAGCTTGGAGTGAGGCCGCAACGGCGGAGGACAAGCTTAACCTTTGCAAGAGTTGGGCTGCGGAGCTAGGTCTTGGCGATGTCGACCCGCATGGGGGGAGAACCCGCCGCCATGTGAAGACGATGTTGGCCGACTTCCGCGCCGCCTACCAGATGTTAAGAGACAACGCCGAAGTGGGCTCGGACCCTCTTTGTGTCACGGCCGCCGACTTCGAATACGCCAGCAAGTCGAGCGAGGTCTTCAACATACTCGAGCCTGTCTTCGTCAAGCATCTCTTCGGAGAAGCTGCCTTGCAGCTTAGTACGAAGAGGAGCGACGATCCTCCGTCTGGCTCCGAGTGTGAGTCCGAGTCGGAGGCTGAAGCCGAGTCCGAGGCCGAGGGTGGGGGAGGTGAAGAGAGCGGTGACGTTACGGAAGTGGATGATTGTGCCAACTCTATGGTGGTTCAGGCCGTCAATAAAAAAGGTGATGACCCGCTCCTCGAATGGTATGAGAATGTATTGTCAATAGCTGACTGTTATTAGCGGAACGGGGCACTCAGCTGCAAGAGGCGCAGGGTCAGAACGTTGACCCGAGCGTCGGCAGTGCCGCTCGCAAGAGAGCGCATAGTGCTGACTTCATTGACCTATCGGACGATTCCCCCAAAGGCGACGAATTGCAGCCGTTGGACAGGAGCGCACACAAACGCCGAAGGGACAACTCCACGGCTTGCCTTGCAGCCCTTCGTCGGACGATTTTCGAGACCGGAGATTCTAAGGGTGGCAAGAAGTCGACGGCGTGGGAGGTGAAGCGCGACCTCGTTGCGCTTGAGTATGCGAAGATCGAGTTGGGTCACCGAACGTTGGAAATGAAGTACAAGGCCAGCAAGCTGAAGCGTTCAGCCGATGCCTCCAGGGTCCGCGACCTGGAAGTGCGTGTCGCTGAGCTAGAAGCTATGGCGTTCCACCAAAGGAAGCCTGAGGTAGAGCAGAATAGCGCCGCGGCCTCGAACACCAAGGTTGCTTCAATGCCTCCGATATCTCGTAGCCGCAAGGGCCAGATGGTTGTGGCTGGGAAGGCCAACGTCGGGACTGAGTAGGTCCGGAGGAGGTGGCCGCCTGGTTCCCTATAGGGCCAGGCAGGTTGCGAACTCCGTTCCCAAAGGGACCGCGGAGGCCGACTCTCGACTCCGGATAAGATTGAGGAGGTGCGTCAATAATGGTTAGGGTTCTCCATAGTCTTGCTCAATATACACCTTTCTTCTTGCCGAACTTATACCTTTCTTCTGGACGAACTTATACCTTTCTTCTTGCCGAACTTATACCTGCCTACTTGGACTACAATTGTCTGGCCGTTGCCTGAGTACCATGGCCATCTCCGCTCCCCCTATGGCTGGCTATAGGAGCTGGTTAGTAGCTCAGTTTCGTTGACTACCCCGGCGAGGAGCTATTTGATGAAATACACGCAGATGTGGCGATGACGTGGGTGAATAACCTCCAACTTCTCCGGCGGGCGACTGTTTTTCACTCTACGACACCTCACTGCAGCTCGTATTCCGTCAGACAGAGGAGGCGCGGCAGACATCCGATGCAGCTACACCATGACCAATTCGCAGCGTTTATGAGACTTCAGTAGTGGCCTCTCCTCCCCGCACCAATTGATCGTCGGTGACAGCCTTCCAAATTTGTGGCAGTGACCCGCGACTCAGAACACCGCAGTAACCGCGACCTCAGGTACGTCAGACAATCATCTTACGACACCGTCCATTCCCGCCTATTTAACGCGAAATCGAAAAAGCCATCGAAATTCGACTAAGAAGGATGGCACCGAGAGCTACAAGGATGGGAGCCGCGAGTGGTTTGGCAATCACTGCCCAAAGACAAATGTTACTGCGACCATCTTGCCACACACGAGAAGTTGTTGTCCCAACTTCAGAAACCGAAGGTATGGCGCACCAACTTAGCACTTTTCAGAAGGAGTCGATTGAGCTTAGTGTCAGGAGTCGTTTTCTGAGCCTGGGCCAGGTTTCTGCGCTCCCTACCTACGCAATGCATTGAGCGTTGGATGCTATGTTTCGATATAAATACTTCCGCCTGACCGACAAATACCCGATTCTTCAGACCGCCGTCGTTCTTCACACATTGTCGCAGAGGCAATTCTTTCGCAGGAAATGGAGACATCGCCTGAAATAGCTTGCGGCGGTACATCAGAAGGTAAAACACATCTGGCGCTCATCGTTTCAGGGCCGAGTTATGACTGACTGGCGGATGGATTAGACGGCTCTTCCAATGAACCACCCCTCCTTTCGTATCGGGGCCGCCTCCCTGGGCCTACGATGATGAGACGTGGAATCGAGGGTAAGGTTGTCGTCTATTTGGCTGATCCCATGAATCCAGTGCCTCGTGATGACTACTTATATATGTTGAAGGCTCGCCAAAATGAGTAACGTCATTTGTCCCTCATGGTGTTCGAGGCTGCCGATATTCCAGCCATGTTCGCTAACGACCCGCGTCTCTTTGGGGATGCTGAGTAGCCACGGACTACACGGTGGCTTTGCCAGGGGGACGATCTTGTGGGATAGTATGAGTTCAGGGAAACTTATCTGCATTGTTGTTATGATCTATCTCTCGATCAAACTGGTAATGTCTCTAAGTTTTAGACGCGCTGAAAAAGATAGAGATCTATATATGTGTGTGAGCATGGAAATAGGAAAGTGAGGGACATATCTGTATCCGTCTTGTTGCAGCCTATCCCCTGGACCATAGAACTTGAGTTTCCGTACCATTCGGACACCCTCAACCATAACTCTCGATCGTAGCGGAAGAAGCAGCCTGCCGTACCCCCAATACTAAAACTTATTTGGTTCTTGGATGTCTGAACTCTCATGCTATGAACCCCGGAACTACGGCCTTTCTGGTGGGAGGTAAATAAGTCACATTGTGGGGAGTGTCCAGGGCTAACGTTACGGGGAGAATATCACAGCCCCAACATGTCGTAACGAGTCGCTCGCCATCAGCCAAAGAAAAGGCCCATACTCTCCTCGCCCTCAGAAAACGACCTCAGAAAACAACCTCAACCGACATCGTGGCCAACCTATCACAAAGCTATTCCCACAATACAAACCGGCACCCACATGGGATATAACCAGGAGGCTATGACGCAGAGTGCGCCACGCTCGCCCGTGCATTGGAGTGCATCGAGGAGAAACACGACGCAGCGGGTCACCATCTTCACCGATGCACGGGCGGCCATCAGACGGATGGCATCGGGCGAATCTGCCCCTGCTTGTAATACTGAAAACTTGAATGATATACGGATTTGGAGCGTTGTTTATAATACAGATTCTCCTGGCGGAAGTAGTTGAATCAGAACAGCAGAATCGATAGGTTGCAAATCAGGAGCTAGTAGGCACAAACTTTAGGTCCGACGGAATTGATATAATAGGGAATAATTGTACGAATGTAAACAGCGGGTTCCGGGGTATCGACGACTATGGGAGTGGAATTCACAGGTTGCGAGCATTGCGAGTGATTTCGCATGCAACTTGTCAGGTGCCAAGCGTTCGCTAGTGCCTGCGCTTTCATACGGTTTGGCTCGCTTACCACTGCTCGGCTTGCTTCTACGTTCATCATACTTACTTGCTATCATCCACGCCGCCGGCATCCTCACCGCCATCCTCATCGACATCGTACTCGTCGCGTCGTATTGTACAACTTCCCACTGTCCCTGTGAGAGCTGCGCTAACAATTCACGAAGCTCGTCGATCTTCTAGCCACGTCTTATTTGCTGTCGTCTTTGCCGCCGGCATAGACACCGCCATCCTAATTGACATCGTACTCGCCGCGTCTTATTTGCTATCGTCCTTGCCGCCGGCGTCCACACCGCCATCCTCATTGACATCGTACTCGTCGCGTCTTACTCGTTATTGTCCTTGCGGCCCGCATCCTCATTAATATCCACTTCATTGATGTCGTTCTCATTGGGTCGTGTCTCATCCGGCAAACTGCCTTTGGTTCGGTCACGCAGAGCAATGCTATCTACGGTGACGTTAGATGTAATGAATAGAACTGGTTTGAGTCACAATGCCTGGAACCAAATGCGTGTTTGATAGTCTTCGCTGCAATGTACCGTGCCCTGACAGTCGCGTCTGGATGCTACCGCCGTGACCGCTCTATTACCTATGTGTGGTGCGCCCTTGTAAGCATCGTCTGGATCCCATTTGCCTTGACACTCTGCGTCTGTAAGAAACGCGCTGCATCCAGAAGACAAATGCCCTGACACTCCGCGTCCAGACGGCAAATGCCCTGACACTCCTCGTCCGGAAGGCAGATGCCATGGCACGCGTCGTCCTGACGACATTTGCCTTGACACTTAGCAAAGTCCCACTACACGGTCAAGGCAAATGTCGTCCGCATGACGCATGCCACGGCAACTGCCTTCTGTGTCAGGGCATTTGCCGTCCGGACGAAGTGCGTGTCTTACAGACGCAGACTAATTTCCTCTTACATACGGCAACCTTCATGGCAACCTTCATGGCAACCTCCACGGCAATCTCAATCTCCACGGCAACCTCCGCCTGCCGGACAACTGCACCAACACCAGCACCACCACTACCCTCACCGCTGTTCTCTGAATATCTCAACAACCAATGTTCCAATCGAGAATCAGACAACAGGAGGTGATCCGCTAAGATGTTATCTATCATCTTTGGTCATCTTTAAAAAACTTAATTGGTTTTGCATCGCTGGCTGTGGATGGCGATAGGGGTTGCGAAATACATAGGTGTTGTAAACGAACCGACCCATGTTGGCACATCAGTTTTGCATGGGCGGAGAGGAGGTGGCGGGGGCACTGTTGCAAGGCACTCGGCGTGGAAGGGCCCCCGCCCTCCCGAGAGACGAGAAGGGCACCACTGCCAGAGATGAAAAGGAGGGGAATCCTTTTGAAGAATCTGTTTTCTAAGGAAGAAGCAAAACCCAATGACCAACCGTGATGTGGCTGCTGCCTTGAGAGAGGGAAAAGTTGAGAAGGCAAGATGTGTGAGAATTTGGTGAAGAGTGCTGTAACTGCAGTATAAACGATTGAAGGTGTGGGTTCAGATTGTTTTTCGCCGTTGTGTGGCTCTTCAGTACTTGGTGCAGACAGCAGCTTTTTTATATTGTTTCCAAGTAGCGTACTCTAGGGCTGACTTTGCTAGTCTTGTGAGTAGCAATGTGAGTTCGTTTACTGACAAGCTCTACGCACCTGTTCGTGAGGATCTGTAGGTCTCGGAGAGTAAATGCTTCACCCAGGGCGTGCTAATTGAAAATTCTAGAGTTGCATGTGTACGGCGTGAGTATAGATGCTGCGCGCCTAATTCTGACTCGTGTATACATTTGCATACACAACGACTTCAGTGTTTCCGAAGTCAGAAGTCATGAGACTGAGCTCGGATTCATCAGAAAAAGGATTGCCTTATCAGTGATGGCTCATCGCTGGTTGTAGGAGCTCAGTCTTGTGACTTCCGACTTCGGAAACACTAACTGTGCCAGGGTCGAAGCGCTTCAATCCTTGCCCGGCATCTCACGAGGCAAAAAGCATTCTCAAAAGAACGCTTCTTAGAGCCGCCATGGTTCTCATGATTCATTGCCTGAAGCGTTTCAACGTTCCAGAATCTGTAAAAAGATCCTATGTGAAAGCTGAATTGACGCTGTACATGATAGTATGCATCACAAAAACCCTTCTTTGAGGAGAGTAAGGAGATGTTCTTCATGAACCTGCGCCGGCGTGGATACCTGGCAGACAAGCTCGTCGAATATGGAAGGCAAGTCGAATACAAGTCTCACTCTTCGGTCCTCCGTGAAAGCGAAAAGAAGTGACTGGAAAAGCAGACACCGTTACTCCTCCCATCTTCCTATAATGAGGTGCCGAATATGTTCAACCTCAAAGATGTATGCGATATAATGCTCGAGATATGGGTACACGACAAGGTAGAAATACCTGAGTCATTATGAGGCCCAATTATCAAGCGTCTTCGCTGCTCGGAAAACTTTTACGATAAGGTAACCCAGTGCACTGAGGACCATGGAATATATTGATGTTGGTTTATTTTCTTACAGAACGGCTTTGATTGAAGTTCCGTAATGCCTGGCTTTGAAGTGAAGAAGAAGGAACAGTCCAAAAATGGTGTTTCTTCCCAGGCCGAACAAATATCCCAGGAAACTTTCAATTTCTCAAAATGTCGAGTCGACAAAAAGCTCGACAACTGTTTCTGGGATCCTTCGAGGATGAACTTGATGTCGTCGATATAGCGTACGTAGGAAAGAAGCCCTTTTCCACTCCATTCATCAAGGTCTTGCTCAAAGTGCACAGCATAAATGTTTGCGAATACAGGTGCAACACTGGTACCCATTGCCATGCCATTTATCTGGCGGTAGAACTCATCTCAGTATTGGTGTGACACTGGGGTTGTACTGTAACCGGAGTGTGGAGAGAATCGTAGGTAATCAGGCTACTTTCGATAATTCACAACGGAATAATCTTAGATCTTGTTTGTGGGGTTTTTCGTTTTGAGTGCTCGGTCGGTTAATGTTCCTCTCTCCTTTTCCCACCGAGCGGGATTCTTGCCTAGCTATATAGCCTTCTTGCGGCGTCACGTGGTTCCTCTAGAGAACCCGTACTTCCTATTCTTTCTCAGGAGATTTGTCCGCCAGCCAAGGCCCCAGAACCCCACGGGCTCGGTCCTGACAACTTCATTGGTCCTGGTCGGTCTAACGATAAGCCCACTGATCCCCGCACCGCGTAAAACCCCTCAAACCCTGCGGGTGAGTGTTTTACCGGCCTATCAGAGAAAGAGGAGATATTGGCTCTATGTCCTCACCCCTCGTATCCCGTATTTAGTTGCGTTTGCAGTTCGTCCGGAGATTAGCCCCTTAGGTCCGTTACGGCCGTAAGGTCTAATCCCGAGGCTATCTCCCGCCTAGACTCTCTGAAGTCGGCTGGGCTCGACTTCCTTCCTTTCGAGCGGTATTTGGTAAAGTCTCACGTGCCCTGACTACGTAGCTATCTATTCTCCCTGGTGCTTCGGACTGAGGTGTAACACTACCTCCCCCTCTTTTTAGCTTCGTCCCGAAGCTATGTATGTTCTTTTATTGAAGTAGCCCGCCTCTTTCTGAGTAATTTGTGCTGGGCATGATGCTCGCCCGCTGAATGCAGTCCTCCACCCCTGCATCCCTCCCAATCGCTGGCCAGCCGGTTGTCCCCGGGGAGCCTCGGACGATTGGGCCCTCAGAGTAAGCCGATGCGTACTCTTACTATCGTGCTATATTGAGTCTTACTCGCCGCCGCGCTGCGTCAAGGCTTGGCCGGCTCGGTGGGGTTCCCGGGTCGCAGTCAGCACAGGGAATCGGGAGAGGCATGGTGTCCTTCGTGCTAGTAACCCGTATGCTCGGCAGTGACCGCCGCCACGTCCTTCCAGGGGGAGACTAGTATGCTGGAGCATTGACAGCGCTGTCGGGGACTCACGTCACCGCTTGTATGCCGTCTGTGCCGGTTCCGCCAGTCCGAGTCGGTCGCCAAGAGGTTGATACGTCTGTTCTGAACGGTTTTCCTGACTCTGAGCGGTTTCGATCGCGTGCACTCTTCGTCGGGTGCCGGGTCGGCAGCTTTGTTGCTGTGTGATCGGTGCCCGAGAGGCGGGTCTTTCTTTGGGTTGTTCCTTTGTTTCGAATTTCGTCCAAAAGTTGGTCATCCTAGTGTCATAGGTGTGTGTGAGATGAAGTCCTCCATCCCCTTCATCCCTACTACCGCTCGTGCTTCGTCGGGCCCTTTTATGGACATCCCGACTAGGCACCGGCGAGTTGGTAGTCCCTCGGCACGTCTGGATTTCGTTGGTGAAACTCCTAGAGTTTCTCCAGACCGCCTACCGAAAAGTTGTCGAAGGGTTCTTCCGTCCAGTCTTTGCGTTCCGGATAGTCGAGCCATTTGACGAGGTAAAGTATCCTTTCGTTATTTCCGTGGCCGCGTTCGACCGAGGACATAACTTCGTCGACATCGTATTCCTCCGATTGCTCGATGCCGTCCGCCTCTTGGAGCACCTTTGATAGGTCCGGTGGTGCTCGGTGCTCGCTGGTTTGGTAGGGTTCAAGCAGCGAGACGTGGAAGACGTTGTGGATCTTCCATTTCCGGGGCAGCGTGAGACGGACAGCCAGGGGGGAGACGATTTTCTCGATCTGGAAGGGACCATGATTCTTGTGGTCCAGCTTCTTCGAGGGGCGGCGCGTTTTGATGTTGCGCCCATTGAGCATTACCAGGTCTCCTACTTGGTATGCCAGGGGTTCCTTCCGTGTCGGATCGGTGTATCGACGCATTCGCTCTTATGCATCTTCCAGTCCCTTCCGAGACTCATCGTGCACTGTGTGCATCCAGTGGGCGTAGACCTGGCTCGCTGGGTTGAAGGGTTCTGTTGACGCGGGATTCATGGCTGCCGGATGGAAGCCATAGTTAGCGTAGAACGGAGACATACCGTTACCCATGATGGTCGAGTTGTTGTAGGCGAACTTAGCCATTGGTAGCAGTCGGGCCCAGTCATCCTGTTCCTTACTAACGAACGCTCGGAGGTAGGCTTCGATTGTCTGGTTGAGTTATTCCGTTCCGTCCGTTTGTGGATGGAATGCTGTTGACATTCGAGGCCGAATTCCTGAGAGTCGCAAGAACTCCTTCCAAGTTTCCGAAGTGAACCTAGAGTCGCGATCTGACACGATATCGGTGGGGAGGCCGTGGTACTTCCATACTTCTCGGCCAAAGATGACGGCCAAGTCTGCCGCCGTCTTCCCTTCTTTCCTTAAGGGGAGGAAGTGCGCCATCTTGGTGAACCGGTCGATGATTACCCATAGTTGGTCGCAGTTGTCTGAGGTTGGGAGTTCCGTGATGAAGTCCATTGCTATGGATTGCCATGGTGCATACGGTAGTTCCAGCGGTGACGACAGCCCGTATGGTTGGTGATGGGAGGCCTTGTTTTGTTGGCAGTCTGGGCAACTTCTGACGAAATCGATGATCTGTTCGTTCATTTTTGGCCACCAGAAGTTCCGCCGAATGAGCTCGATCGTCTTATCTTGCCCGATGTGTCCCGCCACCTTGGAGTCGTGCTCGGATTCTAGGACTTGTCGTACTATCCCTTCTGGCACCCAAAGCAGGTTTCTTTGGTACAGGAGTCCGTCTCTTAATTCCACCGTTTGTTCCCTGACCTTTCGGTTCTTCGGAGCCGGTTCTTCCAGCTCTGCTTCCTTTTTCTTCTTCTGGTAGGCCGCGTCCTTTCTTCCTTCCTCCCGGACCTTTTGCAGGAATCCTTCATTCCATTTTCTTGCCGGTAGCGAGGCCAATCGGGCTGACGAGCAGATGAATGAGACATTTTTTCTTTCGCCCAGGCTTTCCTGGTCCAGGTTTTTTGTTTGCAAAACCGCCGTGATCTGCTGGTTTTCTATCCCCCCCTTTTCCAGACGGTACTCCGAACGCCTTGACAACGCGTCGGGCTTGCCGTTTTGGGTCCCTGGCCGGTAATAGATTCGGAAATCGATTCCGTCCAGCTCCTGGGCCCAACGAGCCTGCCGTCGGTTTAGTACTTTGGTCGTTGCAAAGTACTCCAGGTTCTGGTGATCCGAGAAAACCTGGATTTGATGCGTTGCCCCTTCGCAGTAGCGTCGCCAGTGTTTGAACGCATCTACTATTGCTAGTAGTTCTTTGTCATGGATTTCGTAGTTGATCTCCGCCAGTTGGAATTTCCGTGAGTGGAATGCCACTGGGTGGAGCCGGTTCTCTTCATCTCGTTGGGATAGGACGGCGCCAGGCGCAAAGTCGGAGGCGTCTCATTCGATGATTACTTGTCTAGTCGGGTCGAAGTGTGCTAAAATCGGGACCGTAGTGAACCGTTGCTTGAGTTCTTCGAAGGCTGTCTGCGCTTCCTGGTTCCAGGCCCAATCCTCTTTTCTTTCTTTCTTCGTTAGTTCCGTCAGGGGTCAGGCTACCCGGGAGTAGTTTTGGATGAAGCGTCGATAGAAATTGGCGAACTCCAGAAAGGATTGTACTTCCATCAGAGACTCCGGGGTTTTCCATTCTAGCACCGCTTGTACCTTTCCCTTTGCATACCAAGTGGGAGACTTGGTGATGCTCAACAGCCTCAACATCAAAACGCGCTGCCCATCAAGGGAGATGGACCACAAGAATCATGGTCCCTTCTAAATCAAAAAGATCGTCTCCCCGCTAGCCGTACATCTTATGCTTCCCCAAAAATGGAAGATCCATAACGTCTTCCACGTCTCGCTACTCAAACCCTACTGAAGCAGCGAACACCGGGCACCTCCAGACCCATCAAAGGTGCTCCGGGAGGCGGACGATATCGAGCAAAGCGAGGAATACGACGTTGAAGAAGTTATGTCCTTGGTCGAGCGCGCCCGGGGAAATAACAAGCGAATCCTATACCTGGGCAAATGGCTCGACTATCCGGAACACAAGGACTGGACGGAGGAACCATTCGACATCTTCTCAGTAGGCGGTCTGGAGAAACTCCGGGAGTTTGATCGACGAAATCCAGACACGCCGAGGGACTACCGGCTCACCGAGGGCTAGACCAGTTCCACTGAGGACCTGGCAGAGGTGAGCTGAAGGGGCGGAGGACTTCAGCACCAAAACACTACGAACCGACAGAAAGACCCGCTTCTCGTGCAACCACGAGAAACCACTGACCGAGTGTCCGGCGGAAAAACCGAAACGACCCGATGAACTTGACGCGCTTCTGTACGGCCATATTCTCCTTACCCCGAAAAGGAACCGGTGACAGAGCAAGCATGACGGTCACGGGATCCCCGAATAAGGCGCGGTCATTCCTTCCTACACTGTAGAGCCCTAGATCAGGCCCAGTAACTTTCGGGATACCGGACTAGCCACGAAGGATACCATGCCTCTGCCGATCCTCTGCGACCTTTGTCGACCCCGGAACTCGAGTACGGGAAGCAGTCATAGAGAATGCGCGACGCGATTAAATTTCATCAAGACGGTAAGAGTATGCACTGGCTTACTCTGCGGGCCCAGTCATTCCGATGGATTACAGAGTCATGTCCTGATCCAGTGACTGTGAGGGATGCAGGGGAGGAGGACTGCATTCAGCTGGGAAGCATTATATCCGGCAATATTTATTCGGGAAGAGACGGGCTACTTAGAAAGGTTCAAGGAAAGTGCTCAGGACGAGGCTTGGGGAGAGGGGAGGTAGTGTTACACCTCAGTCCGGAACTCGGGGAAGGAGTAGATAGCTACATAGTCAGCGCACGTGAGACTTTACCTAATACCGCTCGGAGGGAGGAGTCGAGCCTAGTCGGCTTCAGAGAGTCTAGGCGGGAGATAGCTTCGGGATTAGACCTTACGGCCGTAACGGACCTAAGGGGCTAATCTCCGTAAGTAGCGGCAAATGTAACTAAATACGGGATACGAGGAGTGAGGTCATGGAACCGATATCTTCTCTTTCCCTGATAGGCCGGTAATTCGCTGGCCCGCAGGGCTTGAGGGGATTATGCGGTGCGGGGATACGCTCGGCTTATTGTTAGACCGACCAGGACCAATGAAGCTGTGAGAACCGAGCCCGTGGGGTTCCGGGGCCTTGACTAGCGGATGAACCTCCCGAGAAAGGATAGGAAGTACGGGTTCTCTAAGAAGAACCACGTGACGCCGCAGAAAGGTTATATAGCTAGGCAAGATCCCGCTCGGTGGAAAGGAAAAGAGAACAGTACCGAATGCCCACTCAACGAAACCCCACAAACAAGATCTAATATTATTCCGTTGTGAATTATCGAAAGTAGCCTGATTACCTTTGATTCTCTCCACACTCCGGTTACGATACAATCCCAGTGTCACATGATTCTCAAGGAGCGCCTGCCATTCCTGACGCATGGCTTCTTCCCATTCTCTTGCTTGAGGGCTCCTAAGTGCCGCTTCATATGTGGCTGGCTCATTCTCAGGCCCATTGATCGTCTCAATCTCATCTTCACCAGCTGGAGCTTCAGCATTTCCGGCTTCGGCCATTCCAGCATTTCCGGTAATTCCCAGAGTCAGAAAAGCTGATGCAAGCCGCTCCGAAGACGTCCAATCACCCCCTTCTTCGTGGGCCTTGCACATCACAGCTGCATTCGTCTCTAGCCTCGCCTTGCTTCTCGTTCGAGTGGATACATACTTACTCGAACGAGAAGCAAGGCGAGGCTAGAGACGTCATCTGTTATCAATTTCGTTAGCCTTATTCTCTGTATTCTGTTTTTAATTTTTGGAAAGGATGTAGTAGAAAAAATCAAATAAATAAGCACAACTCCAGCCTTTCCCGGCGGGCTCAGCTTCTCTGGCTCCGCCTCCATAGGCTTGGCTTCCAGCCTTTCCCGGCGGGCTCAGCTTCTCTGGCTCCGCCTCCATAGGCTTGGGCTTCCAGCCTTTCCCGGCGGGCTCAGTTTCTTTGGCTCCGCCTCCATAGGCTTGGCTTTCAGCCTTTCCCGGCGGGCTCAGATTCTCTAGCTCCACCTCCATAGGCTTGGCTTCCAGCCTTTCCCGGCGGGCTCAGCTTCTCTGGCTCCGCCTCCATATGCTTGGGCATCCAGCCTTTCCCGGTGGGCTCAGCTCCTCTGGCTCCACCTCCATAGGCTATTTTCCTCTCTTTTTTTTTTTTTTTTTTTTCAACAGGCAATGTTCCACGCTGTTGGGGAAAGGCAAGGGCCGGTCGAAGCGGGGTGACGTTATAGATAGGAATTTCTTTGGTATCTTCTTCTCCGAGCAGTGTCTGCTGAAGGTGGGGAATGGGGAGGGAGGGCGGCTTATTCTTTTCTTTCTTCTTTCCTACTTACCTTGTGGGTCCGGATGGTCTTCAACAATTTCATAGCTTCTCTCTGTCTGCACAGGAAACCCAATATCCTTTTCTTCTTCCACGCTTCTTCCATGCGCATTCTCTTCTTCTTGGAATATCAAGCTTGAGCATTCTACTGCTCTTCCACTTCGTCCGGACTTAAAGTCCCAGATTCGCCAAATCTTTGTAGTATCATGCACGTATCCTAGCATCATGCAGATATTTGAGCGGCTCCCAAACTTCCTCTCAGTTCGTTGTGCGGGTGGGATGTGCTTGAATACTTTGCAGCCAAATCGCCTTAGGTGCTTGATTTGTGGAACAGTTCCAAACAGTGCCTCGTATGGTGAGCGGTTTTCGGATAGGCTTGAGGTGGGAGATCTTCTGTGGAGGTAGCAAGCCGTTCGAACAGCTTCAGGCCAGAATCGTATTGGCACATTTCCATCCTGCATCATACTTCTTGCCTTTCTGTTGAGTGTGCGAATCATTCTCTCGGCTACACCATTCTTGTGCTGGGTGTAGGGTAGTGACGGTTCGTAAGTGATCCCATTCTCCCCCAGTATTCCCAGAAATAGGGAGTTGTTGTATTCGCCGGATCCATTGTCACATCGAAACCGCTTGATTTGAAGGCCTTGTGCCTTGACCCATGCCTGATACGCTTGAAACTTGGCTGATATTTCGTCTGCCGATTTTGTGATAAGGAAGTATACCTCAGTGTAGCGTGTGCAGTCATCAATGTAGATGATGTAGAACTGGGCACCTCCGATACTGTGTTTCATAGGTCCACACAGATCAGAGTGTATGAGTTCGAAGGG
>Ga0307516_10005121_pt1 | contig 15826 bp, 22 predicted proteins | sample 19_EM_MG_FD_203310 | JGI IMG/M metagenome (GOLD analysis project Ga0307516, IMG submission 203310) | Populus trichocarpa ectomycorrhiza microbial communities from riparian zone in the Pacific Northwest, United States - 19_EM | ecosystem: Host-associated > Plants > Roots > Unclassified | place...
GTCGCGTGGTGCCGACAGCAGCCTGTGCTTCTCCCGCCTCAAGAAGGAGCGAGCGTGGGAAAAACACCACGAAACCCTGTTCCGTCGGATCGCCACCATGTCCGTGTACCCCGGCCAAGGCCTATCCACAGAGGAGCTCCTCTTTGCCTTATGCAAGGATTTGGAACGAAAGCTAGCACGGTACGCACAGTTACTGAGCGCCCACATCTGCCACTAATCCGAAGGCAGCCCGTACCCTCCTTTCGGCTTCGCGGAGGTATGAGCACCGCTCCCGATCCTGGTTCGCTCTTTCTAACCACCTCGGCCATCACAGGTAGATATGCTCGATAAAAGTCTCTCCGAGGTCTCCACGAAGATCCGCACCATGAGGAATGCGCTGGTGCCGGTAAATCGACTCCCCGCCGAAGTGCTCCAACAAATCCCCTCGTGGCTTCCTTACGTACAGGATATCGTTGTTGCCTCCCACGTCTGCCGGTATTGGCGCGCAGCCTTCACATCTTACCCCGACCTATGGACGTTTATCGATTGCAAGTCGGAGTGCGCCACGCAAACCTTCCTCGAGAGGTCACGGTTGGCGCCATTGGATATCTGCATTCGCCCCGGATACTCATTCGGTGCGTTTGCCGACACCATTCCACATTTCCAGCGGTGGGCGTCCCTGGATGTCATGGTGCTCCGCGAAGAGATTGGCCCTGTGCTAGTCCCTCTCTCGTTGCCGGGTCCAGCTCCGAAGAAATTCTGCCGGCTGTCCATCATCCCGATGGTTGGATACGGAGGGGGCCTGATACCCTCGAAGGGTGACATCTTTGGAGGGGTGATCCCTTCGTTACACTACTTGTCCCTGTCCAACCTCGAGGTTGACATTCTCAAGCTGACGACCCCCAACCTCACGCACCTCTTCCTTGCCGGTACCCGCTCCGAGTTCATTGACATGTCCACGTTGCTGGACTTCCTCGAACGCACCCCCCTTATCGAAGACTTCGAACTTCGCTACCCAGGTCCCAGCGTGGATGCTGCACACCCGGATCATGTCGTTTCTCTCAAACACCTCCGTCGCATCATCCTCTGGGACAGGGGCTCGATGTTCCTGAATCACATCGCCCTACCCTACGGAATTGAGTGCGAACTCAACTTCCTCTTCACTGATGTTGCGACAACGGGGTTCCTCGAAGAGATGTTTGGAGGACCTCCGGAAAAGCTCAAACCGATTTTCCAAGCAGAGACACTGAGCATCGTCCCACACTACGCCCACGGTTCCGTACGGTTTTTGGGGCCCAGTGGAATTGTGGAGATATTCCCGACGTTTCTATTCCCAGAAAGCATCCCCATTACGCGTTTCATCACCTACCCACCTTCCGTTCTGACAAACGTCAAGAACTTGTTCATTGGATCCAGGGACGGGATGATCCCAGAGTGGAAGCCGGCCCCCCTTCGGCGGCTCCTGAACAAGATGACCTCGCTCCAATCCATCACCATCATGCGCTGCAATAACACGTCCTTCATACAAGCCCTTCTCCCATCGAAAGGCAAGGTCCCGTGCCCCGCTTTGAAGGACCTCACTTTTTATATCGGGCCCATCGAAGGATTCAACATTCCCGCCTTCCGTTCGATGATCGAGCGGCGGGGGTCCCAAGGGCTCAAATTTGAGAAGATGCTCCTAGTTTTCTGCTACGAGCACCGCATCCACCCACCTATCCAGAATTTGGAAGTCAAGGTGGACGATCGGGCTTTGTTCTGGGATCCGAAGAAGAAGATCTGGAGGTACCTGAAAGAAGGAGAGGTTTACTGGGATGGAGATCGGACCCTCGCTCCCCCGGGTATCATACCCATCGATCCTGATGTTCCTGCCGTGAACCTTCATATGTAAAATGCTTGGGTGTGCCGTTCCGCTCACAAACTCGGACTACTAATCAGCCAACAGATGTACAATTGGTTAGCACTCATCTCCTTGTTGTTCACGAGACAAATAATACACCAAAACGTTTACATATGCTTTCCGGTCCTTGAGCCTACTTACCACCCTCTCCCTGAAGTCGGGCCTTTCGCCTGGCCCCCGCTCTTCACCAAAATTCGCACGCATTAGCGATCATGGTGTCGAATTTGCACTCGCACGGGTCATACCTTCAGCTCCGCTAGGCGGGGTCAAAGGGGGTTTTTGTAAATGACACGCTTTGGTGGACTGGACCCAAGCATCTTGGAGTTACGTGTAAAAGTTGGCGTTTCCTGCAGGCACATCCCAAACAGGCTGCTAGAGCACTCTGACGTGAACCTAATCTCTTCCAAGTCAAAGCCGGCGTTAACATGGATAATCTGGCGACGTCCGTGTGAGGTCCCTTCCCCGGGCTCCGTCTGCGGGACACCACTTCCATTCCTTCACGGTTCCCGGCACACGCCGCGGATTGTGTAAGCAGGTGAAGGCACAACCCTCCTTTTTGGCCGCATAACTCTCCACGATGCAAAACTATACTGTGTCACGGGGTGGGGACGGATGGGTCGAAGGTCGCCAGGGCGGGGTCTTCCGCGGGCACCAGAATTCTCCCAGGCCCGCTCATGAAACCCTATGGATGTCGGACACAGAAATCACCGTAGTGGGGTATCCCTCATTTGTTCGAAATCAGATACAGAAGGGTAGGCCTCCTTCGCTCGCGTACCTTGAGGGGGGGCGGATTGGTTCTCATCCGATCGTACTTCCGCTCCTGGCTAAAGCGTTCAAGCATCACCAGCACCGACAGAGCAGGAACCTGCGCGAAGGAGTGGAAGTGGAACTTTGGATGGTATTGCTTTGAAGCCTTGCCATCAGGAATATGCCTCCAGAACCCATCAGCGTTCTCGCTGATTCGCCCCGGTGTGATTGATCACCAATTGAAGAACCTCAAGAAATGTATATCCTGCCAGTGCTGGGCGGGTTGATTGGACATCGGGGTATCATCCACAATGAGTCAGCTAGGAGTGATACTACCGGGTCTCCTGTTCTTCAATAGCCACATGGACGTGTGAGCAGCTATCTCCGACTTTACAGAACCTTCTAGTTATGTAGAGGTTCAGGTCACCAATCGCGTGGAACTTTGAACATTCGGGGCCCTCTTCACCTTAGTTTGTGAGCCCCTGTGGGGTGGTTACGGTATCATTTTTCGTAAGGTCCCCATCCAATGACTTGGCGAAGGATTAGGTGAGACCCAGCCAGGAGGGGGTACCCTTACGAATTCTGGAACAGGAATGTTGGTGTCAGTGGGTACTTGGCATCTGTGAAATGCGAAAGCGCTCGTTACACCTTCTGGCGTGGTGCCGTCAGCTCCTGTCCTGGTCGAGTTCTGGGCAGGCCGTCGTTCTTGGCTTCTGTATCGTCCGTAAAGCCTTGAGAAGGGATTGAGAAGCATCCTCCCTCGTCAAGTATTCCATTCCGTCCTACAACAGGTGTAAGTGGATACTTTTATGTACCGGCTTGCCTTTTTATGCGATGTGAAACACCATGCACGAGAGGCAGCTGTCCGATGGATGTAGGTCGCCCTTTGGCGATTAATCGGCAGCAGCCAGGGTTGACTTCGACACGGGTTTCACCAGTCTCACTTGGTATTAAACGGTTTCAGCGTGGGCGTCCCAACCGAATAATAAAAGGACCGGGCTACCAGGTGACCGGTCCGAAAATGACCGGCTCTGAGGGGGGTCGAGGCACGGTCGACAATCCGGAGTAGGCAAACCGGGAGAACTCCGGCCGGACATTGAGAGAGGGTAGAGAACTGAAAGGCGTAGGGACAAAGGAAAAGACGCACTCGCCACAAGCGAGAAGCGGTGTAGACGCCGGCGAGGGCGGGAGCTGCCAAACGGGGAACTGCTGGCCACCATCACTCGTGTTCGCCGCAGGTTTTCCGCTGCCCGCCCGCCCCCCCCAGCACCCCCCCGCACGACGTTGACACCGCCTGGAGGGGAAATAAACCTCCCTACCTTTGGTATCACGGCCACCTTCCATCTCCTTCCACCTCGGTTCCGTATTCCCGATGGTGAACAAACATCCGCCCTCTGACCCAAACCCGCCTCGCCTGGAACTCCCCCCTTCCCCAATCCGTCCTCTAACTGCGGACAATCCACGGTTTCAGGCGGCTGCGGAGACTCCGACGAGGAATAGGTCTCTACGGAAGGGCGACACGGGCTTCCAAACCTCCTCCACCTCGAACACTCACGTCCCTGGCATCTCGCCCGTCGTCTTCCATCCCACGCGGCCAAATCTACCCATTATTTCCGGCCCTCTGGAGAACTATGATTCCCTGGGAGTTCTTCAAGAGTATTCTCTTGGTTCGGACACCGAAGACGAGAGGTTACATGCGCAACTATCGACGAGCTCGAGACACCGGCGGACCAAGCCCAGTCGCGAGCCTCTCCTTCCTATCGGTGGACCTATCAAGAAATCTGGTGTACTCCCACCTACAACGCCAACCAGACCCAGCGCACCCCAACGACGTTCATTATCTATCTATGCACCTTCCCAGCTGAACACGACTCCCACGCCCACCACACCGTCCCGAATGAGAAACAGTCTCGATAAAGTCTTCAAGAAGCGCATCAGTACCGAGTCTGTTAGAAGGTCTGTCTCAGGTCTCGGACACACCCCCACGCAGGAATCGGCCCACCGAGCTGAAACTCCGACCACCGATGGGCGTCTCACCTTCGACATGAAATCCGCCGACATTGAATTTGCGCCCATTGTCGCGGAAAACACACGGAAGAACACGTTTCTGGGCTCTCAGAGTCCGGGTTCTCATGACCACCGAGGATGCTTCACACCAACCCTCCCAGCCGGAGGGTTGGACTTGAGGAACGTCCCCATGACGGACGGTGACAGGAAACCCATTCGTAACTGGAATCTCCATCCATCTCGCAATCGTTTCTTCTTTGGAGGGCGCCTGTTGACGGGCGGAGATGCCCCATGGGCGTTCATGGCATCGTTGACTGTCGTATTCACTATAGCCGGCGTCTATTTCGGCACGACTGCGATCTGGTGGTGGAATAACGAGAGCCTTGCCGTTCCGATCGTTGGGGCGTACTTGACCTTGTTGACGATTTCGGGCATGTTTGCCACTGTGAGTCGCCTCTCAGGTGACGCGGAACTGACCAGGGCTGATCCGCAATTCGCAGGCGTTCACCGATCCTGGCATCCTTCCCCGCGGTCTTGATTTAGATCCACCATACCCGAATCGCTCGCCTTCGGACGGAGGTGCTAACGCACCGCTGCCAAGGGACTTGAAGGTTCGGGCTGGCATGTACGTACCACCGCCATCACGCCGCTCATTCGGCCAATGAAACATCTTTGAACCAGCGTTCGTGTCAAATATTGCCCAACTTGTCGAACGTATCGCCCACCGCGGTCGAGCCACTGCAAGATGGTGGGAACTTGTGTTTTACCTGTAACCGCATCGAGAAATGTTTACAAAACTCCATTTTTAGTGTGACAACTGCGTTGACGGTTGCGACCACCACTGCCAGTGGGTCAACAACTGCGTGGGACGCAGGAACTACGCTTCGTTCTTTATGTTCCTTCTATCTGCGGTGCGTTGGGACATTGTTTATCGTCGAACAAGCTCGTCATTCATCACGCCCCGGTTTCCGATAGGTTTCGACGATGCTCTACATTATCGTTACTTCTGCATTGCATCTTTATTTCTTAACTGTCCGACGGAACATCGGTTTCCGTGAAGCCCTCAAACACGGGGCGGGCAGCGCCGTTGGATTTTCGATATCACTGGTCGTGATATGGCCGGTACTTGCCCTGTTGTCATATCATCTTCGGGTGCGTTGGGAACCGTTCTCGGATCTCCAGTGGGGCGACAACTGACATCGTGTTTAGTTACTCTTGCTCAACGTCACGACGATTGAACAGGTTCGTTGGCTAATTTTTCTCCCCAAAGTGGTACTTGTTGATGCCCGCGGTAGATCAGGAACCAGGCCCACAAAACGGTCACCGCTGGTCCTGCACCTCCGAACCCCTTTTCACACGGGAAGTGGACCAGGAATTTCGCTTACGTCCTTTGCAGGCCAGCTGGTTTCTCTTGGCTGGATGGTCATGGCGTTGCGACTCAAGACAAAAGGGAAATCAATCCGGGGTTTCTAAGCAATAAAGACCAGTGATTTCAGGATCCTGCGAACTCCCCGGAGGTTCTCACGCGGGCGTTTATTTTCTTCTCCTTTTCGGGTTACTGTTTCGTGGAGGACCGCCACCGACCTGGAAGTATCACACTCTTTCGCAAGCCTGTATATTAACATCCCCACCTTTCGCCTCGTCCATAAGAGTCGCAGGGCATTTACGCATTATCTTAGTCGCTCCGTACTTACCAGTATCTCATTTTGTGGTTTCGTCGTCCGGTGGAGGAGCTTTGGAAACCGACGGAGAAACATCGGAACCTTGAGAGCCTTCATCAAGCTTTCCGGCGTCCGCAGAATATGTTGTTCCGATCAACTTCTGGTGTAAGCGGACGTGATTGAGAGGCACCACGTTATGTACGCCCATCCGCAGTCGGGGGTCTCCTCATCGTTTCCCATCGTGGATTCGCAGATCGTGCCCTCACACGGTCCCGTTCAGTTTCAGACGTGTCCGTTGAGAAGGGCTGACCGTGTAGGGTGGATGGCTGGAGCACCGTAAGTCAGAAGCGAAGTGCATTGAGATCAGCACCTGAGCGTTTCCCACAAGCGACTGTGTCGGGTCCAGTTGGGCGGCGGCCGCGGTGTAAACGATGATACGAGCTGGTGGTGTCGTCCAAGGTTGCACAGACGTACGGGTTGCTCTCTCACCTCCCAAACCTCAATTCCGTATTCCGTCACGTCATGCAACGGAAGCTATGAGAGTGACGTACTGTTTCGGATCTGGTCCGGCTGGGTGGATTCCCATGACAATTCCCTCGCGAGATGGAGGGGAACATCGACGGTTCTGATCACTCACCGGCAGCGGTTCTACGGCCCTCCATATGGCGGGGCTTAACCGCGGGAAAATAGGGGCCTTTTAGGGGTTATGCAGTGTTCCAAATACTTACCCGGCCAGTCGGCTGATTACCCAGAAAGCATGGAGAGCCGCCGCGGGAGGAAGAAATCAGTCGGAGATTGAATTAGGCCACGCGTGCCGGGTCCGTGCCGTTTTAAACTCTCTTCCGCCCCACATCCCAAACACACTTATCTGACCCGGTAAGTGTCCGGAACTGTCTCAAAGGCTCCGCTCGGAAGTAAGGAACCGTTTTCGAGGTCTTGGACTCTCAGATATCTCAACCATTCGGTCGTTCTCAACCAGCGCCGGGACTCATTACTTTTCGGATCGGGTATGCCACCCAAATCCTCCGAGCATCCGTCCCCTCCCCCCAGCGATCGCCCTTCAAAAAGACAAAGGCGGTCAGATAAACCCTCGAGCCAATCGAAGGCCGCTGCCCCGGAACAAACCCGTACGTTCTCCCTTCCAATACCACAATGTTGCACCTAATCCGTCAAACTTTTCTTTATAATTCATCTTAGGTGCTGATGGGAACGTAAACCGGACGAAAGCTGATTCGACCCGACCACGCTCTCCGCTCTTTACTGCTCACCGTCAACCCGTGCCTGGGTTGCCGACAACTCCCTACACCCCAATGAACCCGGCTGACTACCCAATGAACGGCTCACCTTTCCATGTTCCGCCATCGTATGCGCAGCAACAACCACAACCACACGGGCCCGGTCAAGGTTCTCCAGGGACCCCGGTCGAGTCCGGCTCTCCACACGCGATGCAGCACTCTCCATACCAATACACCACCTTCACCTACCCTTCCCATTCCTACCCCCAGTACCCCCAGTACCCTCAGCCTATCATGATGTACGGCCATGCACGTGCACAACCACACACCACGCAGGCAGGCCCAAGCACGACACCTTCCACATCGAGCAAACCGACTCCAACATCCGCGAAACGCAAAAGTCTGCCTCCCGCTTCAGTCCGTCCCGTACATGTTTAACTAACCATCAGCCTCTCCCCAGGTAGCGGCCACGATCCGGGAGCCGCGACGGCGAGCGATAATAAGAAGCGAACAAAGACGCAACGTGCCTGTGATAGCTGTCGGAGCAGAAAGATCAGGCATGTTCCATCCGTTTCTTCCGTCCGTTTGCGTCTCAACCATCACCCTAGATGCGATATCCTCCCAGACAGTGATCCTCCAGTCTGTCAACACTGCAAGCAGTCGTTGTTCGAGTGTACATTCTTCTTACCGATCACAGAGACCCGGTTCAAGAAGAAGAAAACGGATGAGGACGCTCCAGCTCCAGAGAAGGAGGGTGGCAGGGAAACATCTTCACCAAAGATTGATTCACAAAAAGGCGAGACACGCGTTTTCGGTGCGCCTTCCTCACTAACCACCAACGTTTCTCTTTCCTGATTGGCATAGGCCCAACATCCGTGCCACATCTCTTACACTCGCAAGCGTTGATTCCTCCGCGCACATATGAATCGTACGATTCTCGGTATAACCATACCTGGGAAATCAGCGAGAGTGGCGGTGGACTCATCCACGTTCACGAACCACAGTTGGGTGGAACCCACGGTGTCACACCCAAACAAGTCGACTTGAAGGTTGACCGTGATACAATTGAGAAGCTACTGAATCTCTACTTCACAGAAATCGCCCCACAATTTCCGATTGTGACTCAGGCGGAATTTCTCGCCAAGTCATCACCTCCCCCACTTCTCCTATATTCGTGTTGTCTCGTCGCTGCCTCAAGGCGACAGTTCCCTCAAGCGATCTTCGATTCGATTCGGTTCGCCGCGAACAGCGTAATCAAGATGGATGATGTCCTATCAACGGCCTCCATCGTCAACGTCCAGTCACTGCTGATATTATGTATGGTGGCGGATTCCCACTCACAATACGTGCCTAATGCCCTGTCGGCATTATGGGTTAGAGCGGGTACCGCAATCAGGATGGTGATTTGTCCGGTCTTTCCTGTTTTGACCCATTACGTTAACCCTCGTCATAGGCTCAGGATCTTGGGTTGCATCGTGCAGAGTCTGTCAAGCAGAACATTGAGTTGCGCCGACGCCTGTGGGCGGCTTGCGTGATCAGCGATCGATGGTACGTCTGCCAATTAAGATCGGAGCAAGACCCGTGCTCACGAACCACCCCATTACAGGATTAGTCTAATTTACGGTCACCCATACATGATCGACGTCGTGGATTGTGATGCCCGACTGCCGTCATCCGGCGATCCAAATGATTTGTACTTGGACGAACTCCTACGATTGAGTGTTTTGCTTGGTCGCGTTCTCAAAACTATCTACACGTACGTTAATTTACCGAGATAAGCCACACGGTTGGGCCTGTCTGACCATATCCCAGTCCGGCAGGCCTCACGATTGCTACCGACGAGCAGCTTCACAAATTACTAGAAGACCTCGAGGCGTGGAAACAAAAGCTTCCGGAAAACCTCCGATTCAATGGCCCTGACACGGGAAACACCGCTGGTATGTTTTGGCTTTGGAGAACTTTTGAATACCGGTCTCAGGGCCCCTTGACTCGTTAGGTCTGTTGTTCATGCTATACGCATGTGTAAACATGATCTTTTGGCGTGTGTTCATGCGAATCTCCTACACGTGCCCTTCCCATCTCACATTCTCCCTGACGGTTGAGAAGTGGACGAATCTCGTCAACATCACTGGGGATGTGATCGATTGGCTCGACAAACATGAGAGTATGTACGACGTTTGGCTCGTGGCCGCCTACTCGGCTACCTCCTGCGCTCTGGTCCAGGTAAGTTCAAGTTTCTGCCGCTCCCCGACGTTGATCTCGGACAAGCCGCCGCATCGGCGTGATTCCCTGTGCCCGTACTGCCGAATGCCGAATCGAATGTTTAATTTTTCCATTTCTAGTACCATACTTGGGCTCGGCGGGTAGACACCAACGCTCAAGCGAAACTTAAAAAACTGCGTGACTGCGTAAGACGCTGGGAAGGATCCATATCCCCGGATCATATGTCGGCACGACGGAAGGCGAGTCGATCTTGCCCCTTTTCTGCTCATCGCGGAATGTATTCTCCGCCACGAATCCATGCTGACATTGAATCGGGTGTTCGGCATGCATAATCATAGACCGCGGAGATTATATCTCTCCTATACGAGGCAACGCTCGCCCCTGCTCCCACGACGACACCACCCGCCTTGAACCCAACTACCGGCGTAGCGGCTCGCCCCCCTGCGTCATCGTTGGTATACAAGCAGGATGGATCACGCCCTGGTGGAGGGGTATTCATTGCCCAGGGAGACAAGGGAGGGTACAAAGATATCCCTCCGGGTGTTATTATCGACTCTTCGGAAGAACAGAGCGGACCTTCGACCTCGGAACAGAGGCACCCGACAACTGCAGATTCCACCACCTACACTGAATCGCAGTTCACTGGAGCAGGACCTTCAGTTCCTCTGATCGGTTCTCCGTCACCGATGGTCCGACCGTTGGGTGGTGGGGACCAGAACGTGAACCCAATGATGACTGAGCTCCTCACTATGGGACCGCAGAGCGCGCACGTGATGAACGTGCTTGGCGCCCCTCAGATGGCGAGTAATGCTGCGATGGTGGACCTTGGATTGGAAGGCATGCCCGGTGGTATGTTCGATTGGGGTGAGTTTTCCCCTGTTTTCATTCCTCCATTCCTGTGATCGACTCCGGACCTGATCGATGCGACCCTGTAGGTCAGTGGGATACGTTCTTCCATCGCTTTTCTGGTGGAGACCACCCTGTACAAAGCTAACCAGTTGTGTATAAACTGGGCCTTCTTCTCTGATCCCTCCTCCCGGCGGGATCAATGCTAATTCTCAATGAAGTCTTCGATCCCCATAAACATAGAGACAATATTGTAACATAGCTCTCTCGCCATCTCTCGCCATCGCTCTCGGCTGCTGCATTCTCTGCTTCTCTTTTTCGCCCTCTCTATTCTCTACGTTTCTTCTCAAACACCCCCCTCGTCCCACTCTTCTCTCTCGCCACCCCGCCCGCCCGCCTTCTCAACCTGTCGACCCCACACCAACGGTTGTATTCCTTCCGGTCAGGCACTTTGTATATCCTAAATTCTCGTCATTATAATCAGTCCTTTCACGCATATAATATTGTTGTTTGGGCCAGCTACCTCGTCTCGCTTGCCCCTCCATCGCACGAACACGCACGTCTCGGTTCCTTAACAAGTGCGTGGGCCTTGCTCGACCGCGGGAAAGGAGATATACACCCGTCGAACGGATCTTGTCCAATTGGTTGGTACGCGCGAATAGTTTTACATGTCCATTTCTCTAGTTCACACGCCGTGACGAACTCGGTGAATAGACGGTCTGCTTCCCGCATTCTTGGATGGGTTTCAGGTCAAGGGAAGCCCGACCAATTGATGGGTCCCGGCCACTGGCAGCCTATCCCCGCCGACTGTTACCTGCCAAACTCCTTTCTCCATACCACCTACGCCTTAGCAAGCTGCGCCCGGGTCCTCGGAGCTCCGTGTCCCGCCACTGATCTCATGCAGGATCCGAGCGGGGCGGGCTCCCTGCCTACAACCACCGCTTTTCAGTGTCCGGAAAGAAATGGTCCCGAATCCCGTCTATTGGGTCATAACAATGAAATTTCGTCGCATCTTGTGGAGGGTAGGCTAAATGTGGGGATATTGCAAATGGTATATGTAGGTCATGTAGTATGCGAAGGGATAACCCCTCATCATACCAGGAGTACAAATTAAACGTAGAACATGTAGAATAGTCCGTTGTGTGGTGGGAAACCGCCCTGTCGAAAATACTTCCCAGTATCCTTTTGCGGAAGCGAAAAGTAAGTCCGCAGGCGACTGCGGTGGGTTATCAGTTACATAGCGAAAGAAAAGTGATCAGAGGTCCAAATCTGGCCTCGTTTCTTCACTTGCGCCAGAGGTACCGGCGAACGTTTGCAGTAGGAGTATCAGGGAAGAAATCGTTCGAGTCCGCTGCGCACTTGGTGTGTTGCCGAGGTAACTACAGCAGAACCGTTTCCGTCAGCCCAACCCCGGAGTATCCAAAAATGACCCACCTTCGAGTTCAACAAATAGTTCGATATGATGTTGTGCGTGCAAGTCGAATACTGCGCGAGCGTGGTATGCCCCACTGCCTGATTCTCAACCAACACCGCGTTCTCGCTCCCAAGTAGTTGGGTGATATACTTTGCGTTTTTCAATGGAGTGATGGGGTCGATCTACCACAATCCTTTTGATCAGCCACCACCACGCTCGGGGGGAACTCAGACCGACCGAGTTTCCGATGACCAGGACACGGTTACTCAAAGCCTTGCGCGTGAAAATTGGCAAGGTCTCGACGGAGCGAACGGGCCACTTTGGGGACGTTGTCCTAACGTTGGCCAACCATGAACGGAAACGCGGCAGAGTGAGATGGAATGTATCACTTACGGAGGGGACCACATAGCACCAACTGAGGGCGCCGGTTAATTCAAAGATCTTTGAAAGTGACGAGGAGGACATACAGGTAGGGGAACGGTTTCTCGTTGTCCGGACGAGATCTTGAAACACCACCTTTAGCGAAACACCATCCGACTGGGCCCCGTCGGCTCCAGTAATAGCATCGACGGAAGAAGTCGTAGGAACGTCCGAAGGAGTCTCTGGGAGCGACCCTACAGGGTTCTCCGGGAGAATGTACGGATCGGTAAAGTTATAAGCACGACCGGCTGCCAAGATCGCGACAAGCGCGGGGTAGATCTGTTGATTCACGAACGTCGGCCAGTTTTCAGGGAAGTAGAGACCATTGAAAAGCGATACTATGAGCAGACCGAACGTGTCAGTTCCACTTGAACTGGGACCGAAGACGGGACGTCACGAACGACTTACGCTTAAGCTCTCCAGCATGTCCCGGTAATCCGGTGTATCCAGCTCTCTGTAACCTCAAGGCGAGCTGTTGGTCGGAAGTCAGCCACCTCGCACAGTATGCAGTTGTCGAGAGCTGGCTTACATCAATGGTTGAGGTTATGAGTGTGTGAACGTCAGAGCCGGTCGCATTTCCTTGGATCATACCGGCAGGGGAACACTTGGCCGCGCCGGCTTGGGCACACGCATTCGTGAGTGTGGTGAACGCCTCTTCGGAGTCAATCAAGGTTACATAGATCAACTGTGGAACAACATGAGGGAAAGAACCGTGCGCTGGAATCACTGACAGCGTACATCATAGCTTCCCCATTTGATAGGGTGAACAATGCCATCGAGGATGAAGCGACCGACTCGCTTCAGGGAAAGTCAGGAACTCGGACGTGGAACCCGAGCTTTTTACGGTGGAAAACTCACGTCAGGGAATACTAAAGTTTCGGGTCGGGTTTGATATCAACCGTCTGCTGAAGTGGAGAGATCCAGTTCACTCACGAGTCAGGAAATGGAATCCAATAACCGATCCATACGAAAACCCGTGATAGTCAATCGGTTTTCCAGGTCCAACGAACTTGTCCCCCAATGATGCAAGGTCACGAATGGTCGAACTCGTTCCAATGTACTTGAGGTACGGTCCAGCTTTCGACGCTAAGCACTTCTTCCCGTACTCCTCCAGCTTGGCATTCGTCTCCGGCACGCGGGAGTAGAACTCCTTAAGTTCCTGGGGGTCCCCAAAGTTGGTCGAAATGGTCTCGTTGATGGACCTCACGACGGTATTATTCCAAAACGCAGCCTGTTCCGCAGATGTACTGAAGCAAGTTACGTCGCCGGGACTGTGTTGGGAGAGGGCAAGGATCGTCGTATACAGCAGATCAAACGGATCAATGTGACCAACGCCACAAATTCGAGGGAACGAGGAAACGGTATCGGTTGATTTGGGAGCTTTGTTGGGTTATGGGAGTGAAACTCACAACGTATAGGAACCAACACCACGAGGGTCCCAGGAGATGATATCGTACTGCCCTTTGACGTCTGCGCTGAGCTGAGATCCCATGGAAGACAGGAACTCAATGCCAGACCCTCCGGGTCCGCCTACAAAGCTTCATCATAAGGTGTTCCATCGCGACTACCGTATCCTGTCGTCGTACCGGGATTCGTAAAGAGGGTTCCTTTCTTCTCTGATACGGTGGCTTGGAACTTTATGAGGGCCAGACGAGCCTTGCCCGCGGAGGAATCGAAATAATCCATAGGAACTTCATAATACCCGCAGCTGAGGTTAGAGTCCGGATCTACCACGCCAAAGTCGGTGCAGTTTCCCCAAGCAATATCCGCATTGATTTGATCCTACCCAACGTACATCCCCATGTGAGTGAGGGGGTGCTTCTAGGGCCACAGATAGTACGCGTACCGTTGAGCTCCCTCGCCTCGTAGGAACTGATGAGGCCAAACCCAAGGAACAGGCGAGAACGAGGAAAACAGTGCCGACGGCCATCGTTGCTGAGAGGGGGGTCCGAGGGGGTACAGGAGACCGCCAGCATTTTGACCTGTGGCCATGAGCCGAACCTTATAGGGTACGCATATAGCGATCGCATGTCCGAACCCCCGCGTATGACCGCATCATGATGTAGTTTATAGGGAAAAGATGAAATCAAAGGAGGTTCCCAGATGAATTGGGGCTCGAGGCTTTGTGAGGAGGTCACCAGAGCGCCTTGTGGGTTTTTCGCGGAGAATTAGCTGTCGCTTTATTCAGACAACGTGGTACTGTCAAAGGCGGGAACGGAAGGACGTCGGAACGATTACGTGTACGTTGAGCTGGAGGGGGAAGGCGCAGGAGTGAGCCTGTGTGGAAGGGAGAGAGGAAGGATATGGGATTCAATGTGTAAATCACCTTCAGTTCTCCCGTTTGCCTCACAAACCCCGCGTCGTTGAACATCCTAAGCCGTTTACCCGGGCGGTGTCGGCAACTGTCGCGCTTAGAGGGGAATGGGGAGGACAGACGGCGCTCATCTCCCAACACCGGGTTACGGTCTGTTACGGAAGGTCCAAGAATGAAGTCGTCGATCGCACACGAGGACATGGCAATTGGACAATCCAAGGATCGCGGCTATCGCAGTCCCTCCCTTTGAGCCACACATCTGGGAGCGCTCTCGTAGAAAACCCATAACCCCCTCTCGCCATAACCCAAATTTCGACCTCGTACGGTGCTTCTAACCTTGGCTAGGGGTGTTTTCGATGAAATATAACCGTGACACCTCCTGTTCATGTCGGTATCGGTACACCGGTTCTCAGATCCAGATCTCGTGGTGTGATTTGCGATGACATTCAGGAGGCATAGAGCGAAGAAGCGTCTCCTACGACGCTCAAGAAGTATGCCGTGATAGGCCTGGCCTCGCGGACAGTCGTCCACTAATCCGGACAAGGGTGACGGCTTCGGCGAGACGCTGGGGCGGTACTGGGCTCTCTGAAAACTACAACAAATAAAGAGTGGAGTGCATTTTCGAGATAAGCAACGAGTGAACGAAGGGAGGGTGGGTGAAAGAGCGCAAGTCGCATTACGAAATACTCGATAAAGTAAACATAAATTAGCTTTGGCCAAGGAGGGTATTATTTCGTCACACCCGTGCGTCAAATCCGCGCCCGGGTTTGTGCACAATAGTCCTGCTTCCTTCACTTGCGCCAGAGGGACCGGCGAGCACTAGTAGCGTTGTCTGGGAAGAAATCGCTCGAGTCCGGCGCGCACTTCGTGTCCTGCTGAGGCAACTACAGAAAAGACCCCGTCCATCAGAACAAACAGACGAAAGACAAAGCGCCCACAGCAAACCCACCTTCGAGTTCAACAAATAGTTCGACACGATGGCCTTGGTGCAAGCCGAAGACTGCGACACGGTCGTATGTCCCACGGCCTGATTCTCAAGCAGCACCGCGTTCTCACTTCCAAGAAGCTGAGCGACATACTTCG
>Ga0307516_10005122_pt1 | contig 15826 bp, 20 predicted proteins | sample 19_EM_MG_FD_203310 | JGI IMG/M metagenome (GOLD analysis project Ga0307516, IMG submission 203310) | Populus trichocarpa ectomycorrhiza microbial communities from riparian zone in the Pacific Northwest, United States - 19_EM | ecosystem: Host-associated > Plants > Roots > Unclassified | place...
ACTGCCAGTTTCAACTCCACTGCGCTCGAACGTACAAAAGAACGTAGATCCCTTCGACACCTCAACGCATGCATTCCCAAACCCCAGCTAAAGCCGTAGTCCGTAGGACGCTTTGAACGGACAGATGAAGCAATCCCGATCCTGGAATTGCATCTTCATCGCCCGTTCCCAAAACCAAATCAACAACAAGATAAGACTCGTATCGACGGTGAAAAATAAGGTGAAATCGGGGCAGACTATGCAGTAAGTGGAAATTCGATCCCCACCGTAACGCATATTTACTGTTTTGCTCTTTGCAGTACTCTCGCTGGGTTCGCTTCAGATTTCAGGATATTTGAATGGTCCAGGAACGCGAATGTAGTGGTATATAGCTCATTCTGGCCCAAAGTCTCCTCATTGCATGAAGAGGAGTTATGAAATTTTCAAATGTGAGTCGCCCCTCCCCTCCGCAGAAACAGGAGCGATGACATAGGAGGGAATCTCATGATTTTTTATGTGAGTCGCCCCTCCCGTGCGCAGAAACAGGAGGAATAACATAGGAGGGAATCTTGGGTATAAATGCGGCCATGTTTTTGCCTTTCATTCTTCAGTCTGCCTCACCAACCCATCGCCACAAGTCCAACTCTTCCAGTAAAATCATGAAAGGATTCCTCTACCTTCTCTCCGCCTTCCTTTCCGGCGTTGTCTCTGTCGGCGCGCTGCCATTTATCGGGCCTTATCCATATGACCCACCATTCCCTGGCCCTTTGTTCGGTGGTTTACCTCCGCCTGGTTTCCCCGCACCTGGTTTCCCTCCGCCTATTCTACCTCCACCTGGTTTCCCTCCACCTGGTTTGACTCCGCCTATTTTCCCTCCACCTATGTTCCCTCCCGCCGGTTTGCCTGCACCTGGTTTACCCACACCGGGCTTGCAACCAATAACACAACCTGGTGCCCCCATCGCCACAGCTACCATTATCAACAAGTCTCATCGCGACGACGACGACGACAAAGACTATAACGACGATGAAAAGTATTCCGATTTGGACAAGAATGATTCATATAAGTCCCTCCAGGTATGCCTCATTTCTCCACCTCCTTAGGCTCATTTCCTAATTCCATCTACAGAAACGAGGATATTACGGCGGCTATGGTGGCGGACACGGAGGCTACCATGACAGGAACGGATATGGAGGTTATAGTCGACACGGTTACGGCCGCCACCGTGACTACGGACATAGGCGTTACGGTCATCGCGGCGGATACCATTATTAAATGTCGCATTCTTCGACAGGATCAGTATCAAGCCGCTCAAGCATTTGTTTACTGTTTCTTGTGGCTATATCCATAGAGCGTTGTAATCCGTGGTAGTTTTTCCCGTCGTTTGGAAATTCTTTCTAATACACAATGCCTTTCCTGCAACCTCACATAAAGTGCGAAATCTGCGCACACTCACTTTACCAACAGCCTGTCATCCAAACACTGATGGTCCCACCGATCAGTCAAGAAAAACGTCCGCACATATCGTCTCTCCACCCGGCAACGCATGCAATCCCAGGACCCAAATGGCGCTCGAACGCTTGTCGAAGATACCCCCAAACCCAGTGACGGTCGCAAGACGCGTCGGAGGCGAGAAAAAGAGAGGAAACAGACAGAAGAAGCACTTCCCCATTCTGGAGCTGCATCTTCGTCTTCTGCTTCCCAGCTTGAAAATCAGTCCAACGACAAGATAACTGACGCGAAAACGTTTGAGGCTGGCTTGGATTTTATACCCTTTGATTTTCTGGAAGAAGCAGCAGAAGAGAAGGGGTCGTCGTCTGGGGCTGTAAAGCGGCATAGCAGCCCGGGACCGTCTGGACGAGATAAAGGCAAGGGGAAAGAGACGGAGGTGGAGGATGACTTTGCTGGGAAGGAAAGAGTGCGCGATAGGACACGCCCGAGATCGAGAGATGGGGAACGCACTTCTGGGAGGGATCGTGATGCAAAGAAGGCGCGCAGTCGGGATAGGGAGATGAGTGGTCGTAGAGATAAGGAGGAGGAACGGGAGAGAGACGGGGAGAGACGGAGGGATCGCCAGAAGGACAGGGAGCGGGACAAGTACCGGGACAGAGACCGGGATAGGGTAAGACGGAGGGACGACGACGACGATCGACAGGATGGGAAACGCAAGCGCGAAGGATCTTACGATCCCAATGACGGCTATACGAACAAGAAACAACGGATGGATGCAAGTTCACGCAAGTGTCCGTGGATTGTTGGACTGGACTGCGACCGCTGTCATCATGTTGCTGAACTGTGCGTACTTTGAACGGGCACCTGGGGATATATTTCTTACTCTACTGGGATAGGCTGCATAAAGAAGTGGAGGCGTTTACGAATTGGATATCACCGACCCCTGTGGAGGATGAAGTGCGTGGCCTCGTGGTCGAGCTTATCACGAGAGCGGTAGTGAATGCCTTTCCCGACGCCTCTGTTAATCCTTTTGGGAGCTATGAGACGAAACTATACCTACCTCTTGGGTACGTGAACAAGACGATGATGCGGCCCTTCAATTTCTGACCTGAATACTGGATGCAGTGACATTGATCTCGTCATTCTCTCCCAATCCATGGCATACAGCGACAAAATCACGGTCCTCCATGCGCTCGCGAATACCCTCAGACGTTCCGGGATAACGAACAGAGTCACCATCATTGCCAAAGCCAAAGTCCCCATTGTCAAATTCATCACGACTTATGGACGCTTTAACGTGGATATCAGCATCAACCAGGGGAACGGTTTGGTGTCTGGAGGGATCATCAATGGCTTTCTTCGGGATATGCACGGCGATCCTGCGGGAAAAGGCAGCCTTGCTTTGCGGAGCCTTGTGATGATCACCAAAGCGTTCCTCAGTCAACGAAGCATGAACGAGGTTTTCACGGGCGGGCTGGGGAGTTATAGCATCGTTTGTCTTGCGATAAGCTTCCTTCAAATGCATCCGAAGATCCGCCGGGGAGAGATCGACGCCGAGAAGAATTTGGGGATTTTGATCATGGAGTTTTTCGAGCTCTATGGGTGTTATTTCAACTACGAGGAGGTTGGGATATCTGTGAGAGATGGTGGGACATATTTCAGCAAGAAGCAGCGGGGTTGGCATGATTATAACAAGAGTGGGTTATTGTCGATTGAGGACCCGGCAGACCCTTGTGAGATTCATTATTCTAATATGTGGCTGAAGTGCTGACATGTATCATTTTGAGTAGCAAATGATATATCTAGGGGGTCTTATGGATTTCAGAAAGTTCGGGCCACGTTCGCAGGTGCTCATGGGATCTTGACTTCCACCGCCTATCTCCACGCTGGGATTCTAGCGTCGAGACGCGAAGGTCGATCGGTGCATCTTCGAAGTCATAACCACCCAGCAGACATGAGCATTCTCTCGAGCGTCATGGGCATCACGCAGGAGGTGAGCAAGGGTGTCGTCTGGACTGCAATAATTCTGATTCGTTGTCCAAGACAATCAATCACCGAAAACTTGTGCAAGAGCTATACGATAAACGGACATTACACAACCTTTTGGGCGTCAAACCCCAGCCCGTTACTATGGAAAGTGTCACGACAACGACTTCCGTGTCGAATGGCTGGAGAGAGCGATCATCGTCCACTCTTCGCGAGGCCAACAGCGTAAAGTCTGCATGGAAAGAGGCTGAGATGCAGCCAGACGATGACTATGATCATCACCATCATAAAAGACGACAAGAATATCAGGACGAGGAGGAAGGGCGGTATGATATCAGTTGGAAACCACCACCGAAAAAACGTCGAAAGGTTGGGAGACCAGAGGATGCACACACCGTTTTCATTTCGGATGATGAGGAAGACGAACTGGATCCGACGAGAGTGTATTCTCTGGACAGCGAGGTGGAGGAGGTGCACTATGTCAGCGACGGAGACGACGTTGAACCGGAGAAACTACAAAAAGTGGCGCAGCGCAGGTCGTTCTGGCTATCGAAAGGAATTGGGATAGAGGAGGACATCGATAGTTAATTACGTGTTGAATGTGGTTGTCATGGTGGATGTCGGGATCATTTGCCCAGGGTCCAGGAACGTTGACCTCGTTCGACGGCTCAACTTCTCCGAGCGCTTCTTGTCCGCTCCTCCGTGGTTAATGTTCAACAGTTCATCGACTCTTTTCAATAAATGTCAGTAATTTGACATGGCACCCACCAATCACTCACAAAACTTTCTGAACAGGACAACCCAGGCAGCACCCGTCAATCTCAAGGAACGCATAGCTGCTCTTCAGCAGCGGAATGTTTCCCCTTCCTCCACTCCCCGTCCTGCCTCCCCTTCCTCAGCCCCCGCGCCAAACTCGGCAGGTCTACGCGACAAGATAGCCAAGTTTGAGAAGAAAGGTGGTGTACCTGTGCCACGAGGCAGTTTTGGCCTTGGCGCTCCCCCACCGGGAGAGAATGCCCAGCAGAAGAGGCGAGGTGAGCTGTATGGGAACCGCATTCCGAGCGCTGCGAGGGTCGCCAGTGGCGGGACCCCAATTAGTCGTCCGATGTCGCCCGTGGAATCGTCAAGGTCGTTTTCAATGTCTGCCACGGCGCCGCCCGTCGGTGACGATGGCGATGATACTTTGCGCCCTTCATCATCCACATCCTCACCACCCTCCCCGGTTTCGCCCTTCCTGGGACTCTCTGTCGACCACGCACACGGCAAAGACCCTACGCCGCGCGGTACTCCCTTTTCCGCTGCACTTGACCTCGCGAAGCAGGTGGCGAGTGGTGCTAAAGCGGATGGGAAGTCCGATTCGATGGAGTCTCCTCTGGTGGCATCAAAATTATCTGCATCAGATGTGAAGCCGGAGGAGGAGGTTCCCATCGGACAATTGCCTCAGCCGTCGATTGAGATTGTTGTTTCGCCCGCAGAGGAGGTCGTTTCTCCTGTTGAAGTGCTCCAGGACCCCGTTTTTGAGGACCCAGCGCCAGTTCATCAAAATTCCACCTCCCCCATCTCCGATCCCTCAAAATCGGTAGAGACGAGGGACCAGCCGCAGCGGACAGATGATACCAAAGTCCAGGTTACCACTCCAGAAACCCCGATTCAACCCCCTCGCACCCCATCTCCTGGCAGTAACCCAGTTATCGTTTTGAACGCTACAAAGGAAGATCCCAACACCACGGAACCGAATGCAGCATCCGTAGACCCTGGAAGTACCACCGCCACCATCCCCACAACCGTGGCATCCCAGCCAGAAGATGCGGGAAAACCCGCTACGGGCTCGGACGGAGATGGTTCTACCACTGTGAAATCTACTAATCTTGTAGTCAAAGTCGACTCCCCAGAGGCATCGCCCATTGGGCCATCCACTCTTGCAAACGCGGCGCATGATCTAGGCAAATTGGTTGCAAACATACAAGACATGTTCCCTGGCCAAATTTCGCCCATAGTCACACCCCCAGGGGCCAAACCTCACCGTGCTCTAGAGTCTGCAGCAAAGCCTCCAACCTCGACAGTGACTCAAACCCCAAAGGAGGCCAAACCTAAAGTGCCGCAAAATCAGAAGCCTACAGTTTTGATTGACAAAAAGGATGAGCAGGAAATCGTCAAGACCCAAACCCAGCGTCCTGTTGTAGACGAACCTGCCAAAGCTGCTGTGTCAAGGACATTGTCCCCCCTTCAGCCTTCCCCTTCCTCTCCTCGACCAACGAGCATGATTGAAACCAGCTCCCAACGTACGAACCCTCCATCGGCCCGTCATCCACCAGGCCAATTAGATTATGAACACTTCCCTCCCACACCGGTAGAGACCAGCTTTGGCACAGTCACTGCCCACAAGCCTTCTCATTCATTCTCAAGTACTGATCGGAAACCCACTTTCACTGCGGTGGTCCACAAAAAGACGACGGAGATCCCACGCCCCCAGCCGACTGCTTTCCAGCTGATGCCAACAACGCCTCAGACAAGCAAGACAGGGGCACCGATGCTGGGAGAAGTTCTTCTCAGCCCTGGATTCGGGGAATTGACGTCCCTGCTGCAGGATGCTGCGATGCTGGAACAATCGTTAGAGACGGGGCAGCTTCCGGGCGAGGAGGCCAAGCGGAAAGAGGCTGAGAAGTTGAACTGGGCTGAGGAGGAAACAAGGATAGCCCCGGCCAAGCCTGTTGAAGAGGAGAAGACTAGGAAAGTAAACACGAAGCGTGACTCGGCGGACGGCAAATCCAAGAGCCGCAACCCGATGTTGAGAAGCAAGACCTGGCGGAAAGACGACTCTGGAGAGGTCCAAGCCAACCCTCCCCGTTCCAAATCGGTTCTCCTCCCGTTCCGCCCTGCTACTGCCCAGGACACGTCGTCGACCTCTCGCCAAAGTCTGCCTTCGCAAAGGGCGGCACAGGAGCCCAGCAAGGCGGATGTGGACGACTCGTCGCTGAGATCGCCGCCCAAGTCGCCACGGCAGTACTTTGCTAGTCTTCGGCGGTTCGCGAGCAGCTCGCGCTCGTCGTTGACGTCTGGAGCGCAACATTCTCGGTATAGCGTGTCCACGTCGTCGGAGATGTCATCGGAGGATTCGGCGTCGCTTCCTACGCCGCCTGGGGCGATCGGTCTGGAGTCGCTTGATTCTGGGCAGACTGAGATGGGGTGGAAAGGGGATGTGTCGTGGCCTGCGGTGTCGCCTAAAAAGCCTCCGTCGATTATGTCGGCTAAGAGCAGAGCAGCGTCGTTTGCGGATAAGATGTGGGGGAGGTCGAGAACGAGGTCGACGATGAGCAGCAGGAGCGAGTATGACAGTATCGGTGAGTTTTTTTATCATCTTCCGTGTCCTGTTCTTTTTTCTTACAGTTGCTGGCTCAGACCGTTTGGCCAATGGGTCCGCCACGCGATCGGCCGTTACGTTGCTCCCTCAACTCGAATCGCTTTCGTACGAGATCGACCTTCCGGACTTGCCCTCACCGCCTGAGCACCTCGTCTCTCCCGGACGTTCAGCCTCGGTCTACGTCACCTCTACGTCGCAGTTCCCACCGATCTACGCCGCTCAACCGACGAGCCCCGTGTACACCGCCAAGCATGCTCACGCAGAAGAATCATTGGGCATTGCGCCTAGGAGAGGAGGGGAGGGGTTCCTCAAACCGCTGGATGAGGGCCTTTTCTCGGCCAAGCCTACGAGCCCGGTGTACACCCCACATCAGCCAACGGCAGGGTTTCGTTCACTAGGAGAGGCGGACTCTATGCTCTCGCCGCCGCTTCCGTCGCCGAGGATGATGATGCACATGCCAGATTCGCCGGGGGACACGAGTTCGTTCTTGTCGACGCCGGTGGATGGGAGCTTCCGCGACTCGTGGTTGTCGGGCGATTCGACGATGGACTTGGATGCGAGCATGGGGTCGCTGAGCTCGGCGCTTGTGGACTCGTTCCCGTCCGTGCCGACGCTGGGAGGAGGTGGTGGTAGTGGTAGAACGCACCCGACGCTGCAGCTGTCGTCTATGGTGAATGGGTCGTTCTTCGAGTCGGCACCGCCGTTGTCGTCGATGGCGGTGGGTGCGGAGTTTTTGCCAGCGATGAGTGCGACGGCTATGCGTTCGGCGTCGGTTTCGAGGGTGCCTGGGGAACGTCGTAGGTGATGTGAGGGGGCATACTTGTAAAGACACTTTCCTTTGCTACATCTTTTTCTTTTGTTTTCCTTTTCATCCAACTTATTACTTGTCGTTCCACCGAAACAGATTATAAGATCTAATCCTCTCATTTTCTCTATCGCTAATCCCTAGTCTCTACAATGCTTTGATTTCTTGGGCCTTTCCGCCCCGCGCTCTGCTTATATACCGCTACTCGGTGACATTAGGATTCTTGGAATAATATCTTATACCGTTGTAGTATCGTACATTGGAAACATTGTCCCTATCAATCAGTAAAAACTACCAGGTGTCTGTTACATGTCAAACGAAAAAGTCATAAAGGAACAACGTGATATCACGGCGAGTACCGGATGAGCTGAATGTTGAGAATAGGTGGCGAGCCGATAAAAGGCAGCCGTCGAACAATGAGACCGAGGATGAAGAAGACGAGGTAGAGTCTCCGGCCGGATAGGATACCTTCGTATCCGGCGAGGTATCTCTGGTAGTACAGCAGCGCGGCTCTGCGGATCCTGATGAACCTGTCGATGAGGCGTGGGACGAGCCAGTGGAGGATCATGGATGCGTCCGAGGAGGGTTTCTGGAAGCTGTGGTTGGTAACGAGGCTGGCGTGGGATTCTTCTGCGCTCTGAATTTTGCGGGCTTGTACGAAGAAGACTTTTGCGAGGCGGCTAGAGACGTTTTTGATGGAGTAGATGTTTCCTGGGAGAGACAAGGGGGAGGGTTTGTGGGTGAGATGAGGGGAGAGGGAGAGAGAATTACCTCGGGGGACTTGGAATAGGCCGCCGGGAGAGAGGGTATAGGTTGTTTGATGAACCGTGGCTTCTACTGTGCCTTCAAGGACGAGGAAAACCTGCGGATTTTTTGGGAATGAGTATGGAAGGGTGGATGGATGTGGACTCACGTAGGCATTGTCCATCGTGTTCTTTGCGCTCTTGGCCCCGTTTGGTTGTACGAAAACGAACCCTGATGCGAAAAAGTCGTCGTATCCAAACACCTTGTGGAACGTCCAAGTGTCCTCGGAAGTAATTCCTGGGCGGGCAAGGAGCGCCTTGGCCGGAAAGGCGACCCCTGAGAGGGGTGTTAGATATCCCATCCCGATTTCGCAGAAGAAAGAGACTGACGACGGGTGATCTCCTCCTTTGACCCGAATTCGAGGACGTTGCCGTGTATGGGGGTATGGTCCTCCGTGCTCTCCGGGCTGAGAGACTTCTTGAGCGCGCTTTTGAGTTTGCGCCGTTTCAAGGGCTGGGGTGGGGCGAGGGTCGCTGTTGATGAAGAGGAAGGGTTTGTCGAGAGAGCAGGTGCTGGAGGTGCGGCGGTGCTGGTTGAGGGGACTGTCGTGCCATTCGATATTGTCGGTGCGGCGAGGTCTGGGCTGGAGCTGGAGGGTTGTGGAGGAGTGTGAAGGTGTTCTTCGGCGGGCTTGACGGTTTGGGGAGTGGCTTGGCCGTCGTTGAGGGTGATGATGATGTCGTTTGTTGCGAGTTGAGGGGATTCCAAGATGCTGTCGAATGAGTCGGCGTCAGAGTCTGTTTCGGGAGAGGCCATGGTGGTGGTTTGTTTGGAAGAAGAGCTCGCTGACAACATCCCAAGTCTAACTCGTCTCCTCACCGCATTACGCAGAATGCGGACTGCGTCCAACAGCGCCGCGACAAATTTGTACCGGCGCGCCACCAGATGTTGAACATGACACATTCTGCTCCGACCTTAGGTCTCGAGATCAAAGGACTCTTTTTACGGGAGCATCTAGGCGATATCGTCCTTCTTGGCAGAACTACCAGAACCCGTCCCGTACACAGACCGAGTTTTCGACTTTCAGCCACTATGGATTCTCCCTCCACCATAACCAAATGATATCTGTTTTCAACTCAACGTTCGCTTCACCTACGCCATTCGCAGGTCCGCGGCCTCGCGGGACCCGAAGGTCGGTCATCTACTTGTGTTTCTGAACCGGAAGAGGAACACTTGGACGTTAATGCTGCTCCCATAATAACACCTCAGAATGACCGCTCGAGGGCTCGCGTTGGTATGCGTATCCCAAACTTCGTGGTTAGCCTGATGCTTGTGCATTCCCGGAAGAATATGGCCTGAAAAAAAGTCTGATAAGCAGTCAATGAGACTGATATCAGTATCATCTTGGACAAGCAAACCGAATCTCAACACGTTTCATTTGTTTCCGAAACCAGAATCACTTGGACCGGTGCAAACGCTTGGGAGGGGAATTTCTGTTGTAAGTGTGTAGTAGAACGTGAGAAGTGGAAAGGAAGGCCGTTCTGGCCAGGGGACTCGTAGAAAACTCCCGATTCGGACTCATGATCGGCGTTTCATCAACATCCCCGAAAGTGAGCTCGTTGCCAGATTACAATAATACGACCCTATATTGGACAGCCACAATATGGAAGTACGTAAATAACTTGCAAACAACGACGACGGCACAGGAACATTCTGTTGGAGCCAGCCACCATCCCCGTAGACGGTAGACGTCGACCTGACGACCAAAGAAAATGGCAACCATGACCTCGCCTGGTTTCTTACCGTCGTCCTCGATGTTCCTTGTGAATTGTGTATCTTGTCGGTCTTTAATATGCGCGTGCTAATGTCGAACTTTTGCTGACATTTCCTGTCAGATTCTGGTGTTGTATTCCAAATATACGAATGGCTGGACGGTTTGCCATTCGAGGCGGAACACATCTGGAGGTCGGTCATGGAATCGTTTGGGTGAAGACGACATTTGACATTTTTCCTGTCACCAGCAAACCAGCGTCGTCGACGGTCAAATGGAGGTATCTTTCTTCTCGGTACATTGGACTCATTTCTCATTTGTGAGTCGTCTTTTCTTTTCGCTCTCGATGTCTTTTTTTTATCATCTCCCAAAGGTCCTGGTGCATTTTTCACACCGAACTCCAATTTTCCCGCACCGTTCCCCTCGCTTGGTGCCGAAGCTTCCATTGGTTCTTGATTGCGATGTGGCAGGTGATAGTCCTTTCTCTCAACGTCAGCATGAGACAGAACTGTACGTCCGTTTTGCAGAACCGTCGATCCAAACCTCTCCCCTACATTGAATGTTGATTCGTTTCATTGCAGCGATTGTACGTCATAAACACTGTTCCAAGGTGGCCGCGTTTTTGTATCTATTGACGGCCATGGAATTCGTGGTCTGTATGTATTGGGGTGTCCTGCTGAGTCAACAGACAGAGCTCCTGGGAGCTTGTCTAATCAAGAGCATGCCAGATGAAGCAGTCTACCTCTTGTACGTCTCATACCCTTCTTTTATATATTTGACATTGTGATATGCTCCCCTAGTGTTTTCCGTTGCATAGTGCAAGGAATCTCCTGGATTCCGGCGTTCCCGAGGTTTGGCATAAGAAGGAATCTGCTGTCGAGGCTTGCCTTCCGGGACGGGTCGACCACCTTTGGAGTCATCTTCTGTAAGTGGTTCCTTGCGGAGCTCAAGATATATATATATGACTGGAACTCGACGTCCAGTCGCCTTGTATACCGCACTAGCCAGTAACCGCTTGCAAAACTTGAAGTTCAACGCTGTTACTTTCTATCAAATTACATTTCCGTATGTTTCGGAAGGTTACCTCTTTCCACGACGATGCAACTGATCTGCAACTCCCGTTCTGTTTTGTCTAGAGTATCCGTTGTCGTTCTCTCGTCTGCGGTACGCCGATTCTCCACCTATTCTGTTTGTTTCGCTCGTCTCATATCGTCATAAGGGATGTCATATTATCAGGAACACGGAGGACAGTGAAGTGGTACCAGGCGTCGAGTCAATCCCTTTCCTAGCTCTGCAACCTCTCGAAGGAAGTGGTTGGGACTCGATGAATAATGGACGGGTTCGCGTAACCTACACTCATGAACCCTAATGAAGGAATTTTGACGGTGGGTGTAAGTAATTGTATTTATTCGTCTTGCTGCTTTAAGATGGCATGGGACATGGCATAGGACATGTTAATTTTAACAACTTAATACATTTGTTCGTCTTCGGTTGTTCTGACAACTCGGCAATGACTGGAACCCAAGTGCTGGTGAGTGGAATTGCTAGTGGAGACCTGTTGACTAGTCTCTGCAGAAACCTGCATCATTGAAGCTCCGTGTGTTTAGGATCCCGCTCTTCAGCTTGTGAGTTGATGCCAAATGGATTCTGACGTTATTAAATCACACATGGACAATTCGTTCACACTAATAGCACAAGTATGAAGACGGCGAAAAACCAACCAACCGGATTATTTCGGTCAAATAATAGAGAGTAGATGCTCATACAGGTCCGCTGTATGCAAAAAGAACAAGTCATCACGCCCGCGTCGAGGCTGCCCGCTTCGGAGCAGGCGCCTTCGACATCTCCCTCCCTCCCTTCCCACCCTCTACAGCACCCACACTCGACGATCTCGCGCCCGACTGCGACTGCAGACGCACAGATGTCGGTCGAACAGGAGCGTCAACTTCTTCCGCAGCAACCTTGCGAGCCTGAGTGAAAAAAAGTTTGGCATCCCTTTCGCAAATGTTTTCAATCATGTACATGTTTCCTGTTACAAAATGAGAAACATTAAACATATACCAAACAAAAAGACTTTTATATACCTCGGGGTACGATGAACATGGCGCCTGTAGCAAGGACTAGACTGGTATCATGGATCTTCAAGTGGATTGCACCCTCAAGGACATAGAAAACCTAGTAAGGAGGGATTAAGATTGCGGCGACGTTGGAGAGCAAAAATATTGCATACATATGTATTATCTTTTGTCGGTTTAGTGGTTTTTCGACCCTGAGCTGGGACGATGAGAATCCCAGCCGCCATGAAATCAGCGTCGCCAAAAACTTTCTGGAACGACCACGGTTCGCTGGAGACCTGCTCGGGGTTGACCATCTTCGCAGTCCACGCGACACCTGGGAGAAATTATCAACAAGGTTACACAAGATCCCAACCATACACGAAACTCACGTCTCTCAACGAGCTCTTGCGACAAATAATCGATCACTTGACAATGTGGGTCCGTGTCATCGTCCCAGCCCTCCTCTGGATCTGTCACAGGCACCACTTTGACCTGCTCCTCCTCGAGGGCCTTGCTCTTGCTCCTGTACCGCGATTGCCCCCGTTTTCGCTTTCCCAACGGCACGGGCTGATCGCGAGGTATCCGCATGATTTCCTTTATAGGTGCCACAAAAATCTGTCCATTCCTGTCTTCTTCGTCATCCCGCCGTCCATAGACCAGCTTCTCCCCTCTCCACCATTCCAGCGGCTTGTAGTGCGTCCGAGAACTTTTCCGCACACCTTCTCGATTAGCTGTAGGACACGTTGAATATAAAGGAAAACAAAAGAAGTAGAATTACTGACGGCGGTTTTCCTTCTTCGACTTGGTACGCGACTGAACTCGAGGTTTTTGCGGCTCTTGGATCGTAATTTTCGCCTTTTTTTTCTGCGGCGGTGACGGTTCAGGCGGGTTGTGCTGTTGGTCGTATCCGCCGTGGTCGGAATGGTGTTCGTCGACATCGTCTAGACCTTTCGCAATCTCGTCCTCCATCTCTGAATCTGGTTCCTCTGGTACTATGGACATCCGGGCTCGCGCTTTGCCCTTGTTCCGCGTCGACAGAGGATGCGACGGTTCCTCTTCGGGCTCGTCCTCGGGGGGCTGTGGTGGATTGCCATCTCCCATGTGGTCGTCGTCGTCGTCGTCGTCGTCTTCATCCTGAGCCATCTGAGCGAAGCTAGTATGCTGAGGCGAGGCACCATGATCGTCCGTGGTACCGTTCTGGTCTACATCGTCTGCGGTATAATATGCTGAGAGTCTTGAGGTACCAGGGACTTTGGAAGAGGCATGATGGCCCATTGATTTGCGACCAGATCCAGTGCGCGGTGAGGGGATTGCGTCGAAATCGACGTCTGACGTACGCGACACTGCTCTCGCGGACGACATTGAGGTACGATACGATGTAGGCGTAATGGGAGGGGGGACATTGTTAAAATAACGCACTGGACCTGTAACCACACACAGATTCAGATTCACCCGGATTACAAGGAGAGGCACGCACTGTCGATATCCATGGACCTCTCGCCGTCCTCGTCGAAAGAGTTATCTATGACTACAGGACCCGCTATGGATTGCTTCCTTTTCCTTCCCTTGGGTTTGGGCGGCGTGCGCTTGTCCGCCTGCTGCATGATCTCCTCGAACGGCTCGAACCCGTCTGACTTGCGCTCGACATGCTGGACCGCGATGCCTGTTTTCTTTCCGACCTCCGGGTTATCCCCCCTGTAAGGAATATGCGCCTTCTGCAGCCCACGGCGCGCCCCCAGACTGCTCTTGCGTGGCGCTGTTGAGGGCATTCGGTGCGTGATTTCCGGGTGGCCAGGAGTCTTGGAAATGGAATGGGACCGTGGGAGTCGATCAAACATGACGCGTTTGGTCCTGTTTGGTTCACGCGCCGCGTCTGCTCAGGGTCACGGTTTGTCCGCAAATCGGCGCTAGCTCGTTCATATGCGACTCATGGGATGGGATCCAAAAAGACAATAGAGGTGTGTAAGCCCTGATATCCCTCTCAACGATGGCTAAACCGCCGGAATGTCGGGCGGCGTCGACTCATCCTTAACTGCCAAACTGCTCGCAGACCAGGTAAACGATTTTCCATCCAAACACATTAAAGCTAACATTCTCCATCAGGACTTTGATCTATCAGGAGTCTTCATACGTAACTGGGACACCCGAGACGAGTGTGTGAAGGGCTGGGAGGATGTGCAACGGGTATGCTGGCACCTGGATATACCATGCGAAATGGTCCGTTTCTCTCCTTTTATCTCATGTTACCGTGCCACACAATTGACAAGCGAATTTTGTCGAAAGATAAATCTATCAAAGGAATACTGGAACAAAGTTTTCCAGCCTGCCCTACATCAGGTGGGAATTGGGCGTGTCACCAAACCCAGATGTATGGTGCAAGAGAGATCGAGTTTGGTGCCCTCTTAGATCACCTACCCGGATTCCATGCCCCCTCTTCCTGCATTTGCCCAACCTCAAATCAGGTCATTACGCTCGCAAATCATGGTCTACCCAAACCCTCCTCGTCCCAAACTCTGAGCCGCGGACAAGACAAAGGACCAGTCATATTGCCTCTCCTCGATCTCTGAAGGTCGCACTCATGCCTTGGCAACATGACAAAACTCAAAGTTCGGGCATTAACATAGGAACATAATCTACCCACCGCCGAAAGGCCAGAGAGCATCTGTCTCATTGGCGAGAAATCTAGGTTTAATGACTTTATCTGTTCATTTCTCTTCTGGTTCCTCCTTCGTCACGATATTTATTTTACTTTCCTACCTCAGACCTTAACTTCCACCTCCAAATGAGGCATGCATCGGTGAACATTTAGGAATCTGGAGTTTCAACAATTGGCCAAAATGTCAGGATGGCGGAATGCCTCAAAGGATGTTTGTGGCGAAGAAGGACGTTTCGAAGATCATTTACATCGTCCTTGGCCCATGAATCTCCTTCGTAATCATACTTGCCCTCGACCTGCGCTGGTGGGCCACCATGATCGTCCATGGCACCGTTCTGGTCTACATCGTGTGTGGTATAATAATCCGAGAGCCTTGAGGAACCAGGGACTTTGGAAGAGGCATGATCCATTGATTTACGACCAAAACCACTGCGCGGTGAGGGGATTGTGTCGAAATCGACGTCTGACGTACGCGACACTGCTCTCGCGAAGGACATTGTTACACTAACGTACTGGACCTGTAACCACCCACAGGTTCAGATTCACTCAGATTTACAAGGAAAAACACATGGTCGATATCCATCGCCGTCGTAGAAAGAGGTATCTATATGACTACAGGACCCGCTCTGGATTGCTTGCTTTTCCTTCCCTTGGGTTTACATCTAATTTGGGTGGCGTGCACTTGTCCGCCTGCTGCATGATCTCCTCGAACGGCTCGAACCCGTCTGACTTGCGCTCGACATACTGGATTGCGATGCCCGTCTTCGTTCCGACCTTCGAGTTGTTCCTGTAAGGAATGTGCGCCTTCTGCGGCCCACGACGCCCCCCTAGCCTGATCTTGGGTGGCGCTGTTGAGGGCATTCGGTATGTGATTTCTGGCGAGGAATATGACTGCGATGCAGCGGATGGCGAGAGAGGGACAGAATGCGTGGGTGTATGCGGAGGTCCAACAAGGTGCGCATAGAACAATGGTAGTGCTTGACTTCCGTTGGATGCTAATTCAGATGCTAGGGAC
>Ga0307516_10005123_pt1 | contig 15825 bp, 7 predicted proteins | sample 19_EM_MG_FD_203310 | JGI IMG/M metagenome (GOLD analysis project Ga0307516, IMG submission 203310) | Populus trichocarpa ectomycorrhiza microbial communities from riparian zone in the Pacific Northwest, United States - 19_EM | ecosystem: Host-associated > Plants > Roots > Unclassified | place...
TTGTTAGAGCCATGAGAACTTGGCCAATATTTCAAAAATTCTAAAAAAATATTTTTGTCTTCTTTTAGTATCTGGGATTACGAATTTATATGTAAAACGTATTCCTGATATTAAAAATATAGTTTTCATATAGACGTTAGAACGACTAGGTTTTTACCCGATAAGATAAAGACCTCCTTACTGAGGAGGAATTTTCTTGAACCATAAATAGACCAACAATTAAAATAGGATAACACCTTAGCTTTTTATCAGACAATCAAACAATGCAGCTTACCTTAGGTAAGACGTATTTGGGGTGCTAATACCTTCCCTTTACGCAACCAGTCCCCGTACCCGATCTCTAAGACCAGTTAGGGTTCCTAGTGACCAAAATACTAGGTGGCGACTCCCATTCCATTTTCTACCAATAAACGACAAGAATTTCTTGTCTCCCCATATTTGCCAAATAGGTTTACATTTTAGATTTGAAGTGGAATATTCGCCGCGACGCCGCACCCGTGCGACATTATATATTTGCTTTTTTCTTTTATGCTATTGGAAACCACTGGCCTAAAATTGATAAATCAGTGCTAGAAATGGAAAAAACATTTATAGAGAAATGATAATTAAGAAGAAAAATTGTTAAAGATAGGGATAAAAACTTTTAAAAATTTAACTTAAATTTTAGATGAAATAAAGTAATAAATTGGTACTCAAAATATAACCCATTAATGAATCGTGTAAATTCCCCATTTGAGTTGAATAATTATGTAAAGGAAGTTTTTTTATGAATTGGGGTGAAAATAGTTATACAATATTAATAATAATAATAATATATTTTAATTTTAAATAAAATGATGTGTGATTTTAAGCGTGAAAAATGTTGATTGTCGATATAAGCATCACATGCAATTGCGCTATTTTGACTGAAAGTGATGCGCAAAATTCAAATTTTTAGTGTAAATTTACGATATCAATCATATCTCTCAATTTGATTGTTAGATTGAGCTGAAATTTTACGAAGAGTCTCACATATTTTCCTACCTTTGGTAAAACTTTTAAGTCAATTTGAATTTGAGAAGGCTATACAAAATTACCATTAGCCGAGAGATAATACCTGTAATAAGTGGGAAGGGCATTATGGTCACTTTACTTAAAAGAAAAATGTCAGCTCCATTTAAATGGAGGAGCTGACGATAATAAAAAGAGAAAATGCCTCTTCTTTTGTCCATTCTTTCATCTCATCTTCCCCTTAGAGAAACACCATGAGAGTTTGGTTTTTTTGATGTTGCAAGAGTGACTTACTAATGAAGTCGTCTAAACATTTAAACACATAGCTTAAGAAATCATCTATAGAGAGAGTTAGAGAAAAGCTAGAGAGAAAACACAATGATAACAGAAACTTCGACAGCTATATGTCTGCCATCCATAGTTAGATTAAGATGAGTTTTCGTTATGTTGTTCTTCTCAATGTCTTCCACATTCTCACCAGATGGATTTTCTATATAAGTCTCAGTTTGAAAGATATTGCTAGTAAAAAAATTATAGAAGAAATACCCTTTTTCTGGAAAGTCTCAGTCGTCGACCATTTTATCCTTCATCCACTATTGGATTGGGCTGCCATTTAGATATGTTGTACATCAAGATGTGTTCTAAATTATAAATGGAAAAGATCAGAAACAAACACTTCGTTTAAAAATTATTCTTCCAGAATAATAGATCTGTAATTTTTTAGGTTAGTCCAGTTTTGTTCCAATATAAGGATATTTAATTCTTGGATTTATCTGAATTGTAGATATGTTATGCTAAGCATGATGATGTATAACCTCACATGGGATTTATTAAATATTAAGTTTACATAATAATATTTTAATTTTGGTTTGAAAAATATTGAATGAAAAATTGGTGTGTTTAAAATAAAAAACATGTTTTGAACCTAAGGACAATTTTAATGGGTTTAATGATGATGAGAAGATTAATGTATTTTGCTTATGATCTAAGTTGAAATATTTTATTGAAATGTGCCAGATAGTTGAATGAGTTAATGCTTATCATTGTGTGTAATTATGCATTATATCATGATTCATATGATAATTGGAATGGAATTAAACATTGAAATTGAATATGATTGAATGATGCATGTATTTGTTGAAGGAATGTTGTGATCATATGGTTACAATGTTAAATTCTTGTATGATTGGGTTGTGATTTATGAAGTATATAGTTAGTGTTAATTAAAGGCATTTGAGAGAAATCATTAAGAAGAAAACTTGGTATTTTGTTGAGTGTAGGGCCGACCATATTGGGATGAAAATAAGAAATTATAGAATTAAGTGAATGCTTGCTTTGTTTGTAGATAGTTAGCATAAGTTGATGTATTGATTGTGGTTGAAATGAATTTAAGTATCATATGTAGTTGTAGTTAAATCTCCAATGTATTTTAAATTAGGATTTTATGATGAATTGATGGGATAAATGATTTATGTTTATGTTTGTGGTTTGTGAAATGTATAATGAAAGATGATATGTGTTGATGGAAATTGTGATATATGGATATGGAAGAACAAGGCCCTTAGGGCCGGTCATGTATGTTGTTTAAGGAATTTAGGTATGTGAGTTTATATATGAATGGTGAATTATTTTGGAATGTCCACCATGTGTATGATGAAATGAGTATTGGTGTTTAAAAAAATGGAAAATTCTATGTTAAAGTCCTAAATTGATATGGTAAATATTAATTATTGGGTTGTTGATGCGAACCTCGTAATCACATTGTCATACAACCCACAGACAAAGACACCAATTCTCAAAAAGCTAAGTAAATCAGGTTTGATAGGAGTGTGTCACAAAGATAACTTGTACCTAGGCACCAACACTATTGGAAACAGAAAACTCATACCCAACGAATATTGATTCACAAACGTGAAGTATACAAATGACGTCACGAAGTCAGTTGCTCTTCAATAAGTCGTTTTCAATTCTTTAGAGAACCAAGGAAGGGAGATTATCCCACTAGCACACAACAAGTGCGGCAAATAAGAAGTTTTATTAATCTAAATTGTCTAACTTACATGTCTGGTTATGCATTTATTTATACTAACTCTAGACTTAAATAAACCCTAATGGACCCCCCTTAGGTGGACTTATATGAGACCCACTTACAATTGACCCAAATAAGTAATAATAACCTAAAGACTAAGAAGAAAATAATAAAAATCTAAAAATTGCTATCCTAAATATGTTAGAATCAGATTTGTCACCCTTAAGAAGTTCCAAATAGACTAAGAAATCTGATATGAAGGTAGAATTAATTCTGAAGTCTTCTTTCCTTGTTATAGCTAAGATGAATAAGGAATCATTGTAAGAAAAGGATTCTAAAACATTTATGAATCATTGCCACACTTGAAAACTATATTGCAACTCATTAAAGATCCTTGTAGAACTAGGAGATTTCCAAAACAAGCTGTCACACCCTTGTAGGAAAAGAATCCTTGCCAAATACAAAGTACATAAGTCAAAAGGAAGTAAATAATAAAATGCATACAACATGTTCTGACTTATATCGCATATTCTTCCCGAACTCCAATTCATCTGAAACTTTACCCAAATAGAGACCAATACCTCTGAAATCTTCATGTCAAATTTCAGCTCGATCCAACGGTTGGATTTGGAGTTATGCTCAATAACGTAAAACTGGACAATAAGAAATTTACGCCAAAATTTGAATCTGACCTTACTTGGATCGTATCAGTTGTGATGTATTAAACATGAAATTTTCATATTGGGGATATAAAAGCCTTAAGTAAGAACTTAACTTGATGGCATGGATATTGACCTATGAGTTGTAATATTAATTGATGTTTGAAATATGGTTAAATATTAATGGGAATGTTGGAATAAATAAAACATTTTATGGTTGAATTTGTGATTGGTGGTGTTAACATTTATTAATGAATTGAGTATGTGTATTTGATGTTCAACAAGGTATTGAATTTATACTATTAGAGTGTGTAAGAAGCAAAAACCAGAAAAAGACATGTTGTGGTAAGAGATGTGCATTGGGAGTTTAAGCTAAGGGTTGCCCCTTGCTATAAAAGTGTATATGATTTGTTATACTATTGTTGAATTCTATTCATGATTTTTAATGTAATGGTAAAGGTCTAAGATGGTAAGACCATGGATTGGTTTGTAATATCTGTAAATTGTTGATGTCGACACTTAGGTTCATTTAAATTTAGAGGAGACAATGCTAAAATTTCATTAAATTGTAAAAGTTTCCACTCGAATGTAATAAATCGAGGTAAAGTACAGACCTTAAAACCTTTTGAAATGGAATTAAAAATAGTGTGAAGGATAATACCATGGGCTATGTGAAAAAAGAAATGAAATGATGAACCATGATAATGATAAATATAGACTACGCGAGATTGAACTAGGTAAATAATCATATAAAAAGCTAAACTGGAAAAATATGTAAACCTCTTACCTAAAACAAATAGATCAATGCTAAAATTGTAAATTTCAATTGATAAATGATAATTAAGAAGGAAAATTGTTATAGACGAGGATAAAAAACTTTTAGTAATTTAACTTAAATTTTAGATGAAATAAAGTAATAAATCAATACATGAAATTTTAATTAGTGATAAATTATGTAAACTTCCTGATCAGGTAAAATAATTATTTTAAAGGAAGAATTTTTATAAATTTTAATTGTAAATATTTAGAGAAAATATAGAAGGGAATTTCAAATAAATTAATATGTGACCTTACACGTGAAAAACTTTGATAGTTGGTATAAACAATGCATACAATCATGCTATTTGATTGAAAATGATAAGAACTTTGAGGAAAAATTTATGATGATCATGGACAATAGTCTCCAGTTAATTAGTTTAGAAATTATGATGATTTAAGTAAATATAATAGTACGTAACACTTGAATTTTTGGCGTAAAATTACTTATTGTCTAATTTTATGATATTTAGCATATATTTCATTATGATTGTTGAATCAAAATGAAATTTTATGAGGAGTCCCTAGACCTATTGTTCTGTCTTGGGTTAAATGTTTAGGTTAATCAGAGTTCGATAAGGTCTTGAGAGGGTACTGCAGGTTAAATAAAAATATAGAAAATGATACAGAAACTAAGTAGTGACATTTTTATAAATAAATAGAAACAACCCCTTTCTCTTTATGTATTTCTATAATATTAAGTAAATAAGGCTAGAGAGAACATAAAAAAGGGTCAACGCTTTGGCAGCTATATCTCTTTTGTCCATCGTCGGATCAAAACAACTGCAAATTAAAATCATCAAAAGATTGAATTAAAAAACTAAGAGATATACACCTACAATATGATATTCTTTAGGTTTTTAGTTTCTTATTTTCAAATCATGATTTTGGGTTTATTTGGACATACTTAGGTTTAGATAATTTTGAAATTACAAAATAAATCATATGGGGTCAGTTTGGGTTAACATATTTTCTTTGTTTTCTACTATCATATTTGGTCATATTAGTAGTCTAAAGATATTTTCGGTTAATTGAGTCATATTACATTAGTTTTCATGCTTATTTATTTCTTTTTCCATCTTTGTAGAATATTTGTACCTGATTAGTAATCTTTAGTATTTTTGTGTTTGTAATTCATTTTCTTTGTAGTTTTTGGTTATTTTCTTGCTTTTTGAGTCTAAAATACCAAGGATTTTGTTACTAAGCTATTTGTCTTTGGTTGTTTAAGATTAGTTTCTTAAAAAGCTGAAAAAGATAAGTACAAGAGCTAAAAGCCAAAAAGGTGAGCATATTATCATGAAAAGTCATATTTAAGTGAAACAAGATGAGTGACGACTATTAAAGTGTAGATATGTGAGAAAGTGTGTGAGGACATATTATTCTTGCTACTAATGTGTTTTTTTAAATTTTAATAATGTCTTTCAAAAATGATTCATCATCACTGAAGGAGAGAGATAATCAGGTTTTCGTTTTCTAATTGTGTAATTAGAGAGGATGAATATAAGGTTTAGAGATGTTTTGGACAAATTAAAAAGGTAAGAGATTGAAATAATTGGTTTATAAAAGGAGATAGATCATAAGGGTCCTAAGGTTAAAAGGCTAGAGAGGAGTGTCACTCCACCTATTGATAAGTTTGCTGATGAGAATATAGATAAAGGAGTCAAGGATTATGATCATACATCATTTGGTCATAGGGATAGATTTCGGCATCCTAGAAATCAAAAGGTTAATGGTTTTCATCAAGGTGATTAGTTTGACCATAAGGGTGAAATTCAAGATTTTAGGTAATGCCATAGTTTGGATAAAATTGAAAAGTATTAAGATGAAAATTTTAATGTTCTAATGTAAAAAGATCCTGAAGCTTATTTAGAGTGGGATAAGAGGATTGAGTTGAATTTTTATTGCCTTAACTATTTAGGGGAGAAACAAGTAAACTCGTTATCATTGAGTTTACTAAATTATGGTATAATTTGGTAAGATCAACTTGTTTTAGGTAGGAGGAGAAACCGTGAAAGACCCATATATACTTGGGAGAAGATGAAAACAATCATGAAAAAGAGATTTGTTTTGAGTGGGAGAAGATGAAAACAATCATGAAAAAGTGATTTGGTTTGAGACACTATTACCAGGAGTTCTAATAGAGGTTGCAAAGTCGGGCGTAGGAATCTAGGAGTGTAGAGAATTATCATAAAGAGATGGAGATTGCTATGATTAGGGCTTATATAATGCCTATAAAGAAACTACAGTGATAAGATTTTTTAATAGGTTAAATCGGATATTGCCAACATTATTGAAGTACAATATTATGTTAAGTTAGAGGATATAGTTCATGTGGCTACAAAGATGGAAAGGCAGCTAAAATGCAAAGGCAGTACATGGCAAGTCAATAATTTGAGTTTTTTTCATCATGGAGACCAAATTATAGAGAGAGGAGTCTGTCTAACCAAAACCTATTGTTAACGTAAAATCCAAACCTTTATAGGTTAAAAAGGAAGTCGTCGTTGATTTTAAAGGTAAAACTAAAACTCAACCTACTCGTAACCATGATATTAAGTGTTTCAGGTATTTGAAAGTTGGACACAAAGCTTTATAATGTCCAAACAAGCAAGCCATGATTTTGTGATATATTAGAAAGATTGAATCCAAAAATGATGAATCTAAAGATGATGACATATCACCACTTGAGGATTGTAATTATAGGGATGTAGAGTATTTGGTTGAGGGCAAATTATTACTTAATGTTCAAACCAAGGAAGATGATGTGGTGCAACAAGGGAGAATATCTTTCATATGAGATGTCATATCAATAACAAGGTATATCGTATGATTATATATAATGGAAGTTGTGCTAATGTTGCTAGTATTATGCTTGTTAGAAAATTGAATCTGAAAACTATTAAGTGTCATAGACCTTATAGGCTTTAATGGTTGAATGAATATGATGATGTAAAGATTACAAAACAAGTCTTGGTGTCATTTTTTTTTTGGAAAGTATTCTGATAAGATTTTGTGTGATGTGGTTTCTATACATGTGAGTCACTTATTATTAAAGCATCCATGGTAGTTAAGTATGAGGGAAATATATGATGGGCTTCAGAATAGGTATACTCTTGTAAAAGATAGAAAATACATCACACTTGTACCATCATAACCTAAACAAGTCTATGAAGACCAATTAAAGTTAAAAAGAGAAGGCGAGGCTAGGGGGAGTGAAAATGCAAGTAAGCCGTAAGTTTAGAGAGAAAAATAATAGATTCATAAAAGAGAGTAAAATAAATATTTTCGACTGATAGTGAAGGTAAAACATGAGGAGAGTAGAAAAAAAGAGCGAGAAAAGAAGAAAATGTGGAAAAAAATAAAGAAACATATAAGTTTTTATGTGAAGGAGAGTGAGATCAAAAATGTTTTTTTTTTTTTAACAAGTTGATGATTGAACTTTTATACAAAAAGACTTATTTTAACACTAAAAAACTTAATACTTGTCTTCTTAGCATGATTGTGTCTTCATTACAGGAATTTAAAGATGTGTTATCTGAAAAGATTCTTAGTGTTTTGCCACCAATAAGAGAAATTGAATATCAAACTTAGAGCTATCATTCCTAACTAAGTAGCCTATCAAAGTAATCTCGATGAGACAAATGAACTTTAAAGGCAAGTAAATGAGTTAATGTCAATGAGGTACATCAGAGAAAGCATAAGTCAATATTCTGTTCTAGTGCTACTTATGCATAAAAATGATGAAATTTAGAGGATGTGTGTTTATTTTTATATTGTCAATAATATTACAGTAAAGTATAGGGATCTTATCCCTAGGCTTGATGATATGTTAGAGAAATTGCATGGCTTCTGATGATATTATAGTGAAGCAAAATGGTAAGGGGAATGATGTTTTGATGATGAGTTTCTTCTCGGTTGAATCTAGTTGAAGATTATATATGGGTTAGTGTTTGTGGGTTGCAGTAGCTGTGGGACTTTTATATTGTAGTTTGTAGATATGAATGAAGACTGGAAATATTGTTTTTTCCTAGTTTAACTGGGATGAGCTTCCTAGAAAATTGGGATCTTTCTAGTGTATTTTTTTCTCTGTGTTTTTTTTTTCCTTTGGTGTTCTTGTGGAGCCCCTATTCTTTTTAGAATCATTGACATTGTTTTATAGAGAAAAGGCTAGGATCATGAGAATGACTCTTGGAACTTAATTTGGGGAATTGATTACAGATTTAGGCTGAAATTCTGGCATTGAGGAGCTGGGATTGTAACCGAAGAAAATCTATATTTTTAATTGTTGATTGAATTTGAAAGAATATGACTATGTTTTTAGGATTGAGAGCTAGAATTGGGGAATGGAATCTAGGTTTAATTACTGGGATTGCTTGATTCAATTAGACTCAATATCAATTAATTGAGACTAAATTGAATCATTTAGACAAAATAATTGGACTAAATTTGATCGAATTAAGTCATTTGGAAACAAATGGACTGAGATTATGAATTAGATAAAAATAAAGGTCCCTAGAATATTTCATCATTTTCATTACAATCCCTTGCTTTTGGATTTTTCAATCTTATTCATTTAAGATATTTAATCTTGGAATTTATTTCAATTAAACTTTAAATTGAATTAATTGATCTTTCCAATTTCAAATTAGTCATTGGTTTTCTAAAATTTTAAAATCACTTTTTATTTTCAATTGTGTCCTTAATTGAATCATTTTGGACCTCAGATTTAACCACTTGTTATAAATTCATCCTTGGTTCCTCAGATTATAAATTTTGACCAATCTAACTCGTAATTTGGATTTTTCTCTTCAATCAAGTCCTTGATTGACTTTTAAATTTGGCCATGCATTTCAAATTCATCATTGGCTCTTTAATTTTTCTTTTATCTTAGCCAAATTAAGTTCTTCTTCTTTCATTTCTTTTCCAATAAGTTTTCAATTCCAACCCAAACCATTCTTATATTTAATTGATCTTCCCAAACTTAATCTCTAAATTGTGAAACTCAATTACTAGTCCAATTTTTCACCCAAATATTTTTTTTGTTTTTTATATTTTAATTGTTTTTGTATTTTTATGATTTTTATGATTATTCATATCTTAGCTTGACACACAAATTAAATAAAGTGATAAAAAATAAAGAAATGATTAAAATTGATTAAATATATTTCAAAGATGTATTTTTTTTTTGGATTTTCTATTTTTTAAAAAATATATACAAAAAAGAAGGTTAAGATTTGAGTTATGATAGTTGTCCTCTCTTTATAATACTTACAGTATAAAATCTTGCAAAAAACTTTGTGTAGGAAGCTTGTAAAGAGAAGAAGTGTTTTGACATGGTCCTGATGTCAACCTTATCAATGAAAAGTCTTGCAATGGTCAAGGGATCCTTTCGAAGGAAGGGTCAAATCTTTTTGAAAATTATATGTTGATTAAAAAAAAAAGGGATCAAACACCTTGTTCAACATAGGGATTATACACCCTTGAAAATCACATATTTGAAATAAAATGGATCTGACACCTAAATTCAAAAGAGAGATCCAGCACCTTTGAAAATCACATAGTTGGAAAGAAAGGGATCCAACACCCTTAAATTCTAAAAGAGAAATCTAACACCCTCGGAGATCTATGTTTGAAATGAAAGAAATACAACACCTTAAATTTTAATAAAGGGATTCGACACCATCAGAAATTCATGTTTGATATGAAAAGGATTCGACACCTTTAAGTTCAACAGAGAGATCCAACGTTCTCATAAACTATATGTTTTAAACGAAAGGGATCTGACAACATTAAGTTCAACAAATGGACCCAACATCTTTGGAGATCACCTTAGATTCCAAAAAACATATTTGACACCCTAAAAAACCATATGATTTTAAGCCTTTTAGAATGGTTTTATTATAATGGGTGACCTATCCAAGATAGTCTTATTATAATAGGTGACCTGCCCAAGATGGTTTGAGAAATATGAATTTTTTTCAAAATGATCTAAATGTAACAAGTGATCTATCTACTTGGTGTGAAAAATATAAAACATTTTCAAGGTCTCATGTGACCTACTCAATTATGAAAAATATAAATTTTTTTCAAGATGGTCTTAAGTGATATGCCTGGTTGTAAAAAATATAAATTTTTTTTCAAGGTGGTTTTATTGAAAGGGTGACTTACCTGTTTATGAAAATATAAATAATTTTCAAGATGGTCTCATTGTAATGAGTAATCTACTTGGTTATGAAAAAAATAAAAATCTAGTCGTTTAGAAAGGTGACCTACCTCATGGTTTAGAATTACTTACCTCGCTATATGATTTGTCCTAAGATGTCCTAATTGCATGGTTAAGTTTGAAACTTCATGATGGCAGGGTTTTTTTTTTTTTTCATGATCGGACGGTTAAAACTGATGCTTCGTGATGATAGGGTTAAAAATTAAGATTCCTAAAGACAAGGTTAACTCTTCTTCCTAATTTCAGGGTTAAACTTGAGATTCTTGGTTTAAAATATAGGTTCCCATTGATTGGCAATCCATCTTTTTCAATGATGGCAAAGCTTATCATTTCTGCCCTTTTTGGTTTGTTGACTCCTCAAACCTATTGAGTTTGTGATGTGATCACCTTCCAAGATATGCTAACATCATATTTGAATAATTTACAACTTGACCCAACAAGAACTTGCCTTGGAAAACCAAAGTTATATGCAATGATCACTCCTACTCTATACCTAAAAAGAGATGTGAATGAGTAGCATAAAATCATAATGAAGTTAATCAATCATTGAAAGAGTTTGCAAGTTCAATCAAGAACTTAGTATGAGAATCACTCAACCACACAAAAGATAGCAAGAATGTTTATTTCTTTATTAAAAATAGTCTCTCTTCAAAACATTTCTACAAAAAAGTATTTATACTAGAAAAAAGTCTAAGTTTAATATGATATTAATGAATATGGATAAACCTAACAAATAATAATAATCCAATGAATCCAAGTTTAAATAAAGGCCTTCATACCTCTAAAAGATCTAATAGTAACTAAATATAAATAAAATAATAGCCCAACTACTTTAAATAAGACTCAAGTCATTTTTGTAATTTGCTGGTAGAATTGAAGTTCAATTCAAACGCATTGTTTTCTCTCATCTTAATGAATTAGAAGGTGTAACATATATCACTAAAATTTTATGAATGTTTACTTTCTAATACAACTACAATCACAGTAAAAATAAATTTAGCTCTAATTATGACTAAAATAGTAGCCAAATGTCAAAACTGGTATATTTCAATCTTCTTATTCTAATTTTTTTGTAATATCGGAATGCCCACCTACAAGCCCTTCTTGAACATGAATTAAATTAATCATGACATGTACTTCATTATTTAATATCTTCCTGATGTTCACCTTATCTCATATGTCTTGAAAAAGTCTATTGGAAGCTTATTTGAACCTCGTAGCTCTAAATATTGTTAATGAATCAACTAGAACCTCTAACAGATCTTTTAGTGTTGCTTGGATCACATCAGATTGCAATATGCAAATCTCTTCTCAAATATAAGCCTATAGCCTAGGATTTTCATAATGTATGTTACCCCTTGTTTGCATTACTAGAGGCTTTCTATTTTGCTGATCAATTTGAAAGGATTAATTGTATTTTGATCATGTCACAGCCTCCTAACTTTACTTTTATAAGCATTCTATTTCATTGAAAGATATGAGAGAATTATGGCATTGCCCCCACGCGTAGTATTTGTGTGTCATCGCGCTTTCCTCATTTACTTTAATGGAGAAACTATGCTATATTTTCTCATTTTTTAAAAGACTTCATCAATTCCTCTATCGCCAAAGACTATTTCAAATTACTCCTAGTTGATCTGACTGTGTGCATCCTTTTAGCACTCATTGAAATGCATTTATTTGGCAATATTTTCATCAGGTATTATAATCAACTTTCAAAGAGTAAACGACTCTTTAGTCACAAAGATGCCTTCTAATTGGACCATACTCCTTAAGTGTGGTGTTACTCTTAACTATTAAGGAAGTTCACTAAATCTTGATCCATTATCATAGACTATTTCGAGCAACATCGCCCCTAACTGATCTATATAGCATTTAGGAAATAAAGTTGGGAACATAGAATTTCTTTGGTACAACCACATTTAAGACCAGATACAATTCTATGGCCTATCCTTAGTCATACAAGTCTACCCCTTCAATAGCCCACCCTGGATTTTATTGGGGATCTTGAGCTTGTTCTCCCACCCTTTCCTCGAGTTAAGCTAGAACAAAAGCGGGAGGTTTATTGGAACGACTTTCACTAAAGGTATTTCTAAGTGTTTGCTCGAGTAAACTAGTGATGCGAGCCACGCTAGCCTTCAGAGATTCCAATTCTTCTTGAAAATAACCATCACGATGAGGACATTCTTCATCTTCCATATTTCTCAGTCGAAGTCGAGTGTTGTAAACTTTACATATTGGAACTCTTTGAAAATCTATATTTCAACATGGTGCATGTATGTATGTTATTTACAATTAATGGATGTATGCGTATGGACACAAATGTGTGTCAATGCACATCGTGTATGGATGGTAAAAACCTATAGTCTAATCATCTCAGACTCTTTTTAGAAAAGCCATGGTTTTAGCTCAGAAAATCTTGCAGATTTCAGGATTATTGATAAGGTCTGTCTTGATGCAAAATGAATTATTAGGGAGTTCGCATCTAAAAGACATGTTTTAGGCCATTACATGAAGGATAGGCTCACAACCTAGTTTCAAAAGGGTCTATGAGTTGCTTAGTGACTACCTTTTGTGAAGGCATTATAGGGGCATACAAGGAATGGTTGGGGCATATTGTGACCGCCATTATCGAGTAAATACTTAGTTCATAGTTGGATAATTCACGAATCTAAACCCCGACTGAAAGTCATAAGGCAAACTGGTACTCCCTACTTAACGTAAAATTAGGTTTATTCACAAAAAATAAAATGCATGAAGGCATTAATCCATACCCGATGTACCTATGCATGAACAGGAAATAAAAATACATGCTAAAGTAGTAAAAATACGAGCTAAAATTAAACAGACCAAAATAAATAGCCAAACAATCAAATAAGCAAAGCTTAGTCCAACCAAACAAGGTTTTCCCTAGTGGAGTCACCATCCTGTCGTGGGGCGTGCACGACGTCAAGAACGACAGGTCTGCCTCCTGTAAGTGGTGTGTGTAAAGGGGTTTTAGGTGTAATCATAAAGTTATGATTATAAGGTTCAAGAGTCACCACCTAGTATTATAGTAACCAGAAAACCTATGGTCTACGAGAGTCCGAGTAAAAGACTGGTTGTGCAAGGAAAAGATGCATCACCCCTAGTGCACCCCACCTAAGATAAACTACATTATTATTTGATTATTTTTCTAGGTCAAGTTTCTTTTCAGTTGTCTCTTCTGTGGTTCAAGGTAGATCTCTCTTCATGAGAAAGTCTCTACTTTATCAGGTTAAATCTGAATCGTTTTAAAGTTTAAATTTTAAAATCGCATTTATTTTTCACTTTGTATATTTAATACCTGAGGGTATACTTTACAATGTAATTTTATATCCCTAAATATTAAAATCTACAACTAAATCCTACACTTTAAATATGAAATGAACAAAATAATTAGTGAAGCATCTTTGATATTTTAGCCAAACCCTAACGGATAATCATAAACTGGTTATAATATCCATTTTACATTTTAAAACATGAGAAATATGTAATTTTTTTTAATTTTCTTAATGAAAATATGCTTGAAAAACTTTTAGGATTCAACTGTAGAGGAAATTAATTTAAAAGTTTTTGAATTTTTTTTTAAAATTTTCGAAATTTTTTTAAGAAAAGTTTAGGAGAAAATCGGATATTTTAATATTAGATCTGTATCTTAAAGTGTAAATATATAGCTCGATATTATGCAACATTGGTAGAAAATATGCGAGAAAATCATAAAAAAAAAAATTAAAGGTTTTTTGGAAAATTTTGTACTTTTTTGTTTTTTTTTATATTTTTATATTTTAATATTATTAAATAATTAAATAATTATATTATTATAAAAAAATATTAGGCTCGGTCCGGACCAGCAGGGTTGGGTGGGGTTGACAGGCGGCCCAATGATTAGTACTTAAAAGTGCATTCTCATTAAGGCTTTATATCATTGTATTGCACTAAAGTATCATTAAATTTCCTAACTAAAACATGTTTTATAATAACAAGTCTGATAATATAATATATCTTTAATTTATGGTAAATGTTTGTTTTGAATGCAGGTATATCTCACAATTCAAAGGATTGATTGATGTGATTAACTATTGAAAGTGAAGAGACAAAAAGAGGACTAGGCTAAGAGAAGAGATACTGGTTCAATTCCAAACTGGAACACCATTCGGTTATTGGATCATAACTAGAGTTGTAGAACTCGGATTTAGGTCTACTTTATATGGATGAAAAGCTAAGACATAGACCTAAAACTTTCATGCTCAAATCTTAGCAACAACGAAGAAGTCAGAACCTGTCATGCAGTTCAGACACTATTCGATTTTCAGCTCATATCTTGAGTTCTAAAAGTCCAAATGAGCTCTGGTTTTTTTTTTGTTGGAAAGCTACGACAATTGCCCATAGCTTTCATGGAACAAAGGGCTCAAATTATGATGTTAGCAATGACGTTTTGGCCAACCAATAATATCAATAACCAGCAGCCAACAATGTCAAAAACCAGCCACCAAATCAATGGTTGGCCACCAACTATTTTCTTAGTCAACCAATCAATAGTTCTGAATCTTAGCCTATAAAAGAAGGCATTTGCCATATATTTAGTCATCTTTTTTTTCAGATCAAAATCATCTTCTTGCTTTCTTTCTTTGTAATGTTCAAGTTTTCTTTCATGCTATATTAATATCTTGTTTATGCCTTTTCATTTCCTTTTCTATACTTAGTTAACTTATATCATGTTTATATTCTTATATTGTTTATTTATGTTTCTCTTCTTCACAATGTTTAGCTAAGTTTATTATGTCAAGGTGAAAAGGTTTCACTAGTGGTGTTAAAATAGGTATAATATAAACTCAATATGGACTTTATTATTTATATCCAAGAAAGATTGTTATTAACATGTTTTATCTTTTTATCTTACTAATTCTTAATACCTTGCTTGTTAAATGGTTAATCTAAATTTGTGTTGTATAACACCTGGTAAATCAAATGCTTGATCCTTCATAGTCTTCGGCCGACATCGTTATTATGATAGGAACTTGATTTGTTGTTAACATAAGCTAGCAACATGAATGCCTGATGATATTTATAAGTATGGTGTTACTTAGATA
>Ga0307516_10005124_pt1 | contig 15825 bp, 17 predicted proteins | sample 19_EM_MG_FD_203310 | JGI IMG/M metagenome (GOLD analysis project Ga0307516, IMG submission 203310) | Populus trichocarpa ectomycorrhiza microbial communities from riparian zone in the Pacific Northwest, United States - 19_EM | ecosystem: Host-associated > Plants > Roots > Unclassified | place...
GTGCCACCACGGTCACCGTGTCGTCGGCCTCAGCCGACGAGTTTTGTTGGAACTCCCTTCCCACCGAGAACGGTGAGGGAGGTGGATACACGATTACATCCATCAACCTCAAGAAAGGGCCCTATGCAGCGTGCGACAACGTCGCCTCCGTGGCTGATGGGAAACTGGTTTGGCTGCAGTGCACGACGACGAACATCTACGGGAACTATTGGTGGTATGTCCGGGTCGCCGGGACGAGCACCTACGGCTGGACGTCCTACAACAACATCGCTGATCACTGGATCGACGACGACGGAGACGGAAACTACGAAATCACAGCCTGCTAAAGAACCGAAGCTGGCCTTTCATCTGCATCGCACGTCACCAGATGTCCCCGTACTCGTGTGAGTGGCTCTGGCAAGATTTTCGTAGGCGGAGATCATCTGGGTGCTGAGATCGGCCGGTCCGCATAACGGCGGCGGAGGTGGGCGATCAAGACGACGCGCCGGCGCAGGAGCGGGACGCCAGCTCGTCGCGCCATCAGGCGTTTGTGGAGTTTGACGTCGGTGATGCGGCCTTCGTCGACGCCGGAGTTGTAGGTGGTGGAGATCCCCTGGGCGACGGCGAGCTGGTCTTCGCGCAAGGCTCCGGCGATACCAGTGAGCGGTGGCAGTCCGCTCCGGGAGAGCTCATCGAGCCACGATGGCAGGGCTGCGGCATCACGGTTGTCGGGCATGGCGGCGAACCGGCGGACCAGGTCGTGGGTGAGCTTGAGTTCCGGACAGTGATCGAGGAGCCGATGCAGACGGTGAGTGACGTGAAGGCTGCGGCGGGCCGGGTGGGTGGTGATCCAGCGTGCGGCCTTGCGCGGGGATGGCGGCCGCTTGCGGGGCCGGTCCAGCGGCAGCCCGCGTCGCAGGGGCGCGATGGCCACTTCACGCGCTGATAGTGCCCGAGGTAGCCGGTGGTGCGAAGTTCCTGATGGAGGATCACCGCGTTGCGCTCTCCCTCGTCCCAGCGTTGTTGCAGGTAGTCGCGGTAGGGATCCAGGGTGGCGGGCTTGCGGGGCGGGCGGCACATGACCTCCTGCCAGGTGCGGGCGCGGGCATACTTGCCCACGGTGCGGCCGTTCAGGCCGAGGTCCCGGCCCACGGCGCTGTAGCTCCGGCCGGATCCGGTCAGGGCTTGGACGGCCTCGAACAGCCTCTTGGCATGCTGCCCTGCTCGTGTGTCCGCCGCGTCGTCCTCGGTGACCTCTTCGTCCGGTGCCGGATCGGCCTTTTCGTCCGGCGAGAGGGCCGCTGGCAGGCAGCTTCGGTGGGCGGATGCGATCTCCTGGACGCGACGTGCCGGCCGGCTCCCCTCGACTGTCGGTCACCGCGGTGGCCGTCGGGCAGGTTTGCTCGATCTCGACCTGCTGGATCTGGGCCCGGGCGGATCTGGGCCGGGGCGGGTCTGGGCCGGGGCGGGTCTGGGAGGGGGAGTGGGCGTGGTTGCGGTGCTGCCACCTGCCCGGATGGGCGCTGCGGGCGGCGACTGGTCCCTGTTTGACATGGTTGGGGCGGGTGGCATGGTGGTAGGCGGGGTGAGGTTTAGGAGGCTCGGTATGGCATCGGGTTCAGTGTGGCGTTCCGTAGCGCGGCAGCTGCCACTCAGGCTCACCGTCGGTGCGTTCTTCCTGCACTCCGGACTGTCGAAACGGGAGGCGGACCAGGCCACCGCTGAGCGACTCCATCAGTTCGCGTCCGGCACCTACCCCTTCCTGGGCAGGCTCGATGCCCACAGGTTCGTCCGGCAGCTGTCCACCGGGGAGATTGCCGTTGCTGCCGCGTTGCTCCTGCCGGTCGTGCCTGCCGCTGTCGCCGGGACTGCGCTGACCGTATTCTCTGGCGGCACCCTCGGGCTCTACCTGCGGACGCCGGGTATGCGTCAGGAAGGCAGTCTGCGCCCCACCGAGCAGGGAACCGCGCTGGCCAAGGACGTGTGGATGCTGGGTGCCGGCATCTCCCTCATCGCCGAGGGTATGAGCGGACACCCGGGACCCGCGGCCACTGCCCTCGGTCCGTGGCGCCGCATGCTGCGATGCTGATCAGGTCGCCGGCCTGGTTCTAGGGGTAATGGCGCCAGGGGAGGCGACATGGCCACGACCAGATGGTTCTTCGAGCCGGGTCATACCGGCGCGGAGTTCCGCGCCAGGCACATGATGGTCACCTACGTGCGCGGACAGCTCAAGAATGTGCATGGCCGGCTGCAGGTCGATCCCGACGAGCCGGAGAAGGCCCGCGTCGAGGCGATCATCGACGCGACCGGGGTGTACACCGGTCAGCCCCAGCGTGACGCCCATCTGCGCAGTGCCGACTTCTTCGACGTCGAACATCACCCGACGTGGACATTCATCGGCTCACGCGTTCATCAGCTCAGCGCCACCGAGTTCGAGGTCACCGGAGATCTCACCGTACGGGGCGTCACGCATCCCGTGGCCTTCGACGTCACCTACTGGGGACAGTGGGACACTCCCTGGTGGCAGGACGGCCGAGACCTCGGCCCCAGGCGACGCGCCGGCTTCACGGCCACCACCCGTATCAATCGCCATGACTTCGGGGTGAGTTGGAACGATGTCGTCGACCGGGGCGGAGTCGTGGTCAGCACTATGGTCGATGTCGTGGTCGACATCGAGGCCGTCCTTGAGGCCGGCGAAACGGCCGCCTGAGCACTGCTTACCGAAGGTCTTTGGCCTCCGGACCCGACCCCACCCGCGGCTGCCAGCACCACGCTCGCCACCTGCGGATCAAACCTGCCACTCATCGGTCAATGTCACACCGTCAACGTCACGCCCGGCGATCCTTATCGAACGTATGCTTGAATTCTGGGTTCTGGTGGATACCTGGAAAGACGCAGGTCAGGCGCCGCTCCCAGGCCGTCACCGTGTTCGTACGCGCCGCCGCGGAGGTCGCCGAATCCACGCCGCTCGCCCTGGCCGCCCTGGCCTGAAGACGAGGACGTCGAGGCCGAAGGATCCGTGTTCAGTCCCGGTAGTCGGGTGCCACGCGCTCCACCAGGCGAAGAAGGGCGGCCCAGGCCAGGTCGTAGGCGTCGTCGTCCTGGTAGTCCGACTCGGCTGTTTCTCCGTTGAGCTGTCGTGCCGCGTAGTCGCACACCGCCGGATCGGGCAGGACCAGGGCGCTGCTGCTGCCGCCCGCCTGGGCCTCGGTCTGGATCTGGCAGGCCTTGTCGAGGTAGTACATCCGCAGGAACGCCTGTGCCGCACTGCTGCCGACGGTGAGCAGGCCGTGGTTGCGCAGGATCATCACCGGGTGGGTGCCGAGGTCGTCGACGAGGCGTTTTTGCTCGTCGAGGTTGAGCGCCACGCCCTCGTAGTCGTGGTACGCGACGCGGTTGTAGAACTCCATGGAGATCTGGTTGAGCGGCAGCAGACCCTCGGCCTGGGCGGCGACGGCGCAGCCGGAGCGGGTGTGGGTGTGCAGCACGCACTGGGCGTCGGGCCGGGCTTGGTGGACGGCACTGTGGATGACGAACCCTGCGGGGTTGACGCGATAAGGCGTCGGGTCCACCGGGTTGCCGTCGAGGTCGATCCTGACGAGGTTCGAGGCGGTGATCTCCTCGAAGAGCAGGCCGTAGGGGTTGATCAGGAAGTGGTGGTCGGGGCCGGGCAGGCGCAGCGAGATGTGCGTGAAGATGAGGTCGGTCATCCGGAAGTGCGCGACGAGCCGGTAGACCGCGGCGAGTTCGCGCCGTAGCCGCAGTTCCTCGTCGGTGACGGTGTCGGTCACTGAGCGTCCTTGAGGGTGAGGAGAGGCGGTCGGGCGACGGTGCCCGCGGGCTCCCGGCCGTGCAGTACGTCGGCCACGTACCCGGCGGCCATACGGAACGGGCGGGTGTGCGCCTGGGGCGAGTACCAGGCCGCGTGAGGGTTGACGATCACGTTGTCGAGCGCCAGCAACGGCTCGTCGGCGGGCGGCGGTTCCGTCGGCAGCACGTCGAGTGCCGCACCCGCGAGCCGCCTGCTCGCGAGTGCGGCGGCGAGGGCTTTGTGGTCGACGAGACCGCCGCGCGAGACATTGACCAGGTACGCGCCGGGCTTCATCGCTGCCAACGCCCCGGCATCGATGATCCCTTCGGTGGCAGGGGTCAGCGGCAGGTGCAGACTGACCACGTCAGCGGCGGCGAGCAGTTCCGCGAGATCGTCGTGGCGCGTCACAGTAGTCCTGCCGAACGCGGCGGCGGGAGCCGTCGGATCGTACGCCGCCACCCGCATGCCCAGGGCCGCGGCACGTTCCGCCACCGCCTGCCCGATCCTGCCGAATCCGACGAGCCCGAGCACGCTCCCGGCGGCGGTGCGAGGCCGGTCCCTGAGTACGTCCCAGCGCCCCTGGCGCACCGAGCGGTCCAGCACGGTCACCTGGCGCAGCTGACCGAGGACGAAGGCCATGGTGTGCTCGGCGACCTCGTCCGTGCAGTAACCCGCACTGGTGGTCACCCAGCCTCCGGCGGCCGTGACCGCCTCGGTGGGAACGTGGTCGTAGCCGGTCGCGGTGACCGCGACGATCCTCAAGTCGGGCAGGGCCGCCACCTGTTGTGCGCTCAGAGCGGTCTCGGGGCCCAGCAGCAGGGCGACGACGCCGGGACCACTGGGTACCCGCTCGGCCCGGCTCACTTCCACCGGCAGGCCGTCCAGTTCCTCGGCCACGTCCTTGAGATCGCCGAACGAGTCGAGCAGTACGACGCGCGGCAGCGCGCCGGTGGGTGTCCGATCGAGGCTGCAGGAGGTCATGTCCGGTCTTCTTGCGGTCGGGGGCGGCCGAGGAGGGCCACCAGGGTGCGGGCGTCGTCGAGCGTGTCCAGGTGGCCGACGGCGTCGGCGAGCGCCTCGGTCTGCGCGGAGGGCAGAGTACGGGAGGCGAGCTGGTGGAACTTGGCGGTGACGGCTTGCCCGTCCAGGGGATTGGTCGCGGAGCCGAGGGGGTCGGTCACCTGCTTGCGGTGTACCGCTCCGGCCCGGGTGGTGAGGGTGACGACGGGCTCCGTGTCGCGGTCCATGGAGGGATCGACCTTCAGCACGATCCGTTCCAGTACGGAACTCACGTGTGGGGAGCGCCGGTTGTCCGCGTCGTAGGCGTCGAGGCCCGCGCTGCCGAGTACGACGCGCGCCGCGACCGCGTACGGCAGGCTCAGCTGCGCCGCGGGCAACGTCGCGATGTCGGTGCCGCCGCACATCCCGTGGACGGCGGGACCGAGCCGCACGTGGATACCTGCCACGTCGTCGGCGGTGAGGCGTTGGGTGCCGAGGATCGCGCCCACGGCGTCGATCGAGGAGTGGGTGGAACGGCAGGAGGCGTAGGGCTTCAACGAGCAGCGGGAGATCCGCCATTCCCGGCCCAGACCGGCGGTGAGCGCGGCGGGGTCGGCGCTGGCGGGCGCCAGCGTGCGCAGGAAGCCGCCCCAGACGTCGCCGAACACCTCACCGGGGCCGGTGACGCCGTGCGCCGCGAGCAGGGCCGCGGTGACCCCGGCCTCGGCCGCTCGTCCCGCGTGCAGACGTTTGCTCATGGCACCGTCGTGCACGAACGCCCAGATGCCGCCACTGAAGCTGCCGGCCAGGGCGAGCGCGTGCGCGGTCTGTTCCACCCCGAGACCGAGCACGGCGGAAGCTGCCGCGGCGGCGCCGAACGGTCCGCAGGTACCGGTGGAGTGCCAGCCCGCCTCGTTGTGCGGCCAGTAGCCGCCGCACGCTTCCAGCACCCTGCGGGCCACGTCGTAGCCCACGACGACCGCGGTGAGCAGGTCCGCTCCGGAGACCGGAGCGGGCGCGGCGGCGACGGCCGCGAGTGCGGCGGGTACGACGACGGCGCCGGAGTGGTCGCAGCCGCCGGCGTCGTCGAGTTCGAGGGCGTGCGCGGACACGCCGTTGACCAGCGCCGCGCCACGCGGGGACAGCGCGACCCCGGTGCCCCACACGCAGGCGTCGGCGCCGGGCTCGGTGGTGGTGAGCATGCGGAGCAGTGCGGTGGACTCGACGCTGTCCGCCCCGGCCAGGGCGGCGCCGAGCGTGTCCAGGAGGTGATGCCCGGCCTTGCCGACGACGGCTGCGGGCAGGTCGTCGAACCGGGTGGTGGCGGTGAAGCGGGCCAGCGCGGCGAGAGCGTCGCTCGCGCGGAGCGGGTCCTTGGCTGCTGCCGTGACCGTCATGAAGTTCCTTGCGTGAGACGTGCGAACACTTCGGAGGGGTGGTCGGGTGCGTTGCCCTCGTGGGTGGCCGACCACCAGTCGGCGACCTCGCCCGCCGTGGCGATCCATACGTCGTCATGACCGCGGATGTGCGTGAGCAGTTCGCGGACCAGGGCGATCCGCCCGGGGGTGCCGGTGACTTCGGGTTGCAGCCGCAGGACGTAGCAGAGGCCGAAGCGGCGGTAGGCGGTGAACTCGGTGGTCCAGTTGCCCAGTACTTCGCGGTAGGAGGCGATCCGTGACTGTCCGGCGGGGAAGGCCGGGTCCAGGTTGAAGAAGAAGTACGGGTGGTCCTCCAGCTCGTGGTGGACCGGGATCTCGACCAGCCGCCCTGAGGCTCCCGCTCCGGCCGGGTGGAGATGGGGCAGGTCGTCCCCGCGCAGGGAGGAGGACCAAGTGAAGCCCAACTGCCGCAGTGCGTCGGGGAGTCCGGGCGCCCACTCGCCTTCGGGGATGCGGAACCCCCTGGGGCGGTGCCCGACGATCTCGGCGAGGGCGTCGTTGCCGCGCTCGACGACCGCGCGCTGGCCCGCCAGGTCCAGCAGGTCGAAGTTCTCGTGCGCGTGGCCGTGGTTGGCGATCTCGTGGCCGGCTCGCGCGATCTCGCGGACCAGCCCGGGATGGTTCTCGGCCTGGCGGCCGGGCACGAACCAGGTGGCTAGTACGCCCAGTTCGGCGAAGGTCCGCAGCAGCCGGTCGACGCCGCGCGTGGCGCCGTAACGTCCCACCGAGAGCGTCTTGGCCCGCCGGACGGCGTCCGGGGACGAGGCGAGCAGGGGCAGTTCGGCGTCGAAGTCGACGCTGACCACGACCGCGCAGCGGGCGCCGCCGGGCCAGCGGCCTTCCGGGGAGTTCGGTTCAGACATCGCGGCCGGCCCCCTGGAGAACGGTCGGCACCTCAGGCCTTGACCACCACTCGGCCACCTCGCGACAGGTGGCGAACCAGACGCCGCCGGCGGCGCGCATGTGTCCGAGGAGACGTTCGAGCAGCAGCAGACGGCCGGGCTTGCCGGAGACCTTCGGATGGAACAGGGTGGTCATGCACAGCCCCTCGGCGTGATGTCCGTCGAACTCGCGCATCCAGTTGTCGAGCGTCAACTCGTAGCTGGCGATGCGGTCCTGGCCGGCCGGGTAGTCCGGGTTGCGGGTGTAGGCGAGGGAGGCGTAGTCGTCCAGGTCCCAGCGGGCCGGGATCTCCACCAGCGAGGTGGCCCTGCCGTCGATCTCGTGCAGGTAGGGGCGGTCGTCGCCGCGCATCGAGCTGGAGTAGGCGAACCCCGCCTCCACCAGCAGCCGGGGCGTCTCGGGATGCCAGTCGCCGGAGGGCGTTCGGAAGCCGACCGCGGAGGCACCGAGCACCTCGCGGAAGATCCGCTGGCTGCGGGCGATCACCTCGGCCTGCTGCTCGGGCGCCAAGTCCCAGTAGCGCTCGTGCTGGTAGCCGTGGTGGGCCATCTCGTGGCCGCGTTCCACCACCGCCCGGCAGGCCTCGGGCCAGGTCTCGACGACCCAGGCCGGAGTGAAGAACGTCGCGGGCACGCCGGCCTCGTCGAGCAGGTCCAGAATCCGGGGCAGCGCCCGGTGCGGCCCGTAGGCGCCCAGGGCGAAATAGCTGGGCTTGCGCCAGATGGAGCCGTTGAGCATGGCGTCGCCCGTGGGCCCGTCGAGGTCGAACGCGAGCGCGACCGCGCTCTGGTGGCCGGCGGGCCAGAAGCCCTCGGCGGCGTCGGGGTCGGTTGTGGTCACACGTGGTCCTGGGGGGAGGGAGGGAACGGGCGGGGAGGCTGCGGCGCCGCGGGGGCCGTGCGGGCGCAATCCCGCGGCGTCCGGTCAGCCCTTGCTTCCGTTCAGGGCCGGGGTGACGACGGCGTACTTCATGCCGTTCGTGGTGAGGAGCCGCTGGTAAGTGCCGCTCTTCACCAGGGCGTTCATGGCCTTGAGGACGGCGCCGGACATCTTCGAGTCGCCCTTCTTCATGACGATCCCGAAAGGCGTCGACTCCAGCGGCGACAGGACCGGCTCGTACTTGCTGGCGTCCTGCTTCTCGAAGTACGCCAGGTTCTCGGCGCCCTGGATCGCGACGTCGGCACGTCCTTGCTCCAGCTGGAGGCGGGCCGCGGAGCCCGAGTCGGTCGGCAGCAGCTTGATCGCGGCCTTGCCCGCACCGGAACAGTTCTTCTTGTCGAAATCCTGGGCCTGCTCGTAGTAGTCCGTCTTCTTGCTGACCGCCAGCGTCTTGCCACAGACGTCGGAGGGCTGCGTGTACTTGGCCGCGTTGCTCTGGAGGGTGTAGAAGCGGCCCTGGGAGCCGAAGTAGTCGATGAAGTCGACCGTCTTCTGACGCTCGACGGTGTCGGACAGACCCGACATCACGAGGTCGACCCGGCCGGTCTGTACGGAGTTGAGCAGCTGGTCGAAGGACTGCTGGACGATCTCGACCTTCACCCCGAGCTGCTTCGCGAGTGCCTTCGACAGCTCCACGTCGACGCCGACGACCTTCTTGGTCTTCTCGTCGATGTACTCCATCGGCGGGAAGTCCGGGGACATGCCCACCCGCAGCGTGCCGGACTGGGCCACGGCGGCGGGCAGTCCGCTCTTCGAGGCCTTGTCACTGGCGGCATTGCCGGTACCGCAGGCGGAGGCGAGCAGGACGGTGCCCACCGCGAGCACGGGCAGGGGCTTGAGGGCACGGGTGAATCGGGACATGGCGGCACTCCAAAGGGGACGGGCGGAGATGATGAGAGAGGGGTGACGCGCGGGCGACGCTGACCGGCGCCTGCCAGGGGGTTGGCTACAGGACCCGTGACAGGAACGTCTTGGTGCGCTCGTGCTGCGGGGAGTCGAGCACTTCGGCGGGGCTGCCGATCTCGAGGATCCGGCCGCCGTCCATGAAGGCGACGCGGTCGGCGACTTCGCGGGCGAAGCCGATCTCATGAGTGACGACGATCATGGTGAGCCCGCTGTCGGCCAGGTCCTTCATCACGGTGAGGACCTCTCCGACGAGTTCGGGGTCGAGTGCGGAGGTGGGCTCGTCGAAGAGCATCAGCCGGGGTTCCATCGCCAGGGCGCGGGCGATGGCGACGCGCTGCTGCTGTCCGCCGGAGAGCTGACGGGGGTAGGCGTCGAGTTTGTCGCCGAGACCGACGCGCTCCAGGAGCGAAACGCCCCGTTCCCTGGCGGATTTCGGGTTCTCGCGCCTGACCTGCACGGGGCCCTCGATGACGTTCTGCAGGGCGGTACGGTGCGGGAAGAGGTTGAACCGCTGGAAGACCATGCCCATGGCGCGGCGCTGGCGGACGATCTCCCGCTCGGGCCGTTCGACGAGCCTGGCACCCTGCTGGCGATACCCGATGGTCTCGTCGCCCAGCCAGATCCGGCCGGAGTGGATCGTCTCCAGATGGTTGATGCAGCGCAGAAAGGTGCTCTTGCCCGAGCCCGAGGGGCCGAGCAGGCACAGCACTTCACCGCGTGCGACATCGAGGTCGATACCCCGCAGCACATGGTGGTCGCCGAAGTACTTGTGGACCGCTTCGGCGCGCAGAAGGGGTGACTCGGTCGTCGAAGTGGCTGTCGCAATGGTCGTCGGAGTGGTCATCGCAGCACGGGCTTTCGTCCGGCGGCGGCGCGCAGCCGCTGCAGGGGAGTCGGGGGCAGCGGGCGCGAGGAGCCCTTGGCGAAGTGCCGTTCGACGTAGAACTGGACCACGCTCAGGACCGACACCGCCGCCAGGTACCAGACGGCGCAGACGATCAGCAGCTCCATGATCCGGTTGTTGACGTAGTAGGCGTGCTGGGCCTGCAGGAGGATCTCCGTGACGCCCACCGCGGAGGCCAGCGAGGTGGTCTTGAGCATGCCGATGGTCTCGTTGCCGATCGGCGGCACGATGACCCGCATGGCCTGCGGCAGAACGACCCGGTACAGGGTCCTGAGTCGGCCCATCCCGATCGCGTACGCGGCCTCCACCTGCCCCTCGTCCACGGAGAGGAGGCCGGCCCGGACGACCTCGGAGGTGTACGCGCCCTGGTTGATGCCCAGGCCCAGGGCGGCGGCCACGAACGGTGTCATGACATCGACGGTCCGGGCGCTGTAGATGCCGGGTATCGACACCATCGGAAAGACCAGCGCCAGGTTGAACCACAGCAGCAGTTGGAGGTACACCGGCGTGCCGCGGAACACCCATACGTAGAACCAGGCGACGCCGCTGGTGACCGGGTTCTTCGACAGCCGCATGACCGCGATGAGCACCCCGAGGACGACGCCAAGCACCATGGCGACCAGGGTGAGCAGGAGGGTCATCCCCAGGCCCTGGATGAGGAATCCAGCGCCGAGATAGTGGCGTACGACGCCCCAGTCGATCTGCGCCCCGGCGAACGAGTCGATCAGGAAGGCGGCGACCAGGAGAACGGCGATGGCGCCGGCCAGGCGGCCGGGATGCTTGCGGGATTCGGTGAGCAACTCCTCGGCGACGAGGGGCGGATCGGTACTGCTGGCGGTCCTGGTGGGGGATGTGCCGGGCATCGGGGGCTCCTCACGGCGCGGTCCGGAGGCCGGACCGGGGACGGGGTCGGGGGGAGTGTCGGGAGAGAAGGGGGCAGTCAGACGCGCGGGCCGGCGTAGTCGGCGGCCCAGTCGCGGTGCGCGAGGATGCGCTCGGCGAACTCGTCGATCTGCTCCACGACCCGCTCGGGGGAGGTTCCGCCACGGCTCGAACGGGCGGCCAGGGCCGCCTCGACGGTCAGGGCCGAGCGCACCTCGGCGGTGAGCCGGGCGTCCACGGCCGCGAGCTCCTCGTCACTGACGTCGGGGAGGTCGACGCCCAGGTCCTCGCAGCGCCGAACGACGGCTCCGGTGATCTCGTGGGCGTCCTGAAAGGGCACGCCGCGCAGCGCGAGCCAGTCGGCCATCTCGGTGGCCAGCGTGAAGCCGGCGGTGGCCTGGGCGCGCATCTCGGCGGTGTTCACCGTGAGCGTGCGGATCAGGCCCGACATGGCGGGCAGCACGGTCAGCAGCGTGTCGACGCTGTCCATGGCCGCGTGCTTGTCCTCGGCGAGATCACGGTTGTAGGCGAGCGGCAGGCCCTTCAACGCACCCAGCAGACCCGTCAGATTGCCCAGCAGCCGGCCGGCCTTGCCACGGGCCAGCTCGGCGATGTCCGGGTTCTTCTTCTGCGGCATGATCGACGACCCCGTGGCGAAGCGGTCGTCCAGTTCCACCCAGCGGAACTGCCGAGAGGCCCACAGACAGACCTCCTCCGCGAGCCGCGAGACGTCGACGGCGAGCATCGAGGCGGCGAACGCGAACTCGGCGACGTGGTCCCGGGCGGCCACCGCGTCCAGCGAGTTGCGGCACGCACGGTCATAGCCCAGCTCCGCGGCGGCGAGTTCCGGATGCCGCGCCACGGCGGATCCGGCCAGCGCGGCCGCGCCGAGGGGGGACTGTGCCGCGCGCCGGTCCCAGTCCCGTATACGTTCCGCGTCCCGGTCCAGCGCGTGTGCGTGGGCGAGGAGTTGGTGCCCGAAGACGATGGGCTGGGCGGGCTGCAGGTGAGTGAAGCCCGGCGCGGCGGTGTGCGTGTGCTCGGCTGCCTGCGCGAGCAGTGCCTCGATGAGGCCGACGGTGGCCTGGACGACCGTTCGCGACTTGTCCCGCAGGTACAGCCGCAGGTCGTTGGCCGCCTGGTCGTTCCGGGAGCGGCCGGCCCTCAGCTTGCCGCCCAGCGGCCCGAGACGTTCCGTGAGCACCCTTTCGAGGAACGTGTGCACGTCCTCGTCGTCCGGTGAGGGAGCGGCCGCGCCTGCGCGGTGGTCCGCGTCGAGCTGATCGACGGCGGCGAGGACCGCGGCGAGCTCGGTCTCGTCCAGGATCCCCGCACGCCGCAGTTCGCGTGCGTGTGCCCGGGAGCCGGCGAGATCGTAGGGAGCCATGTCGAAGTAGGCGGGCTCCGAGCGGGAGAGCTTGGCGAGGGCCGGATCGGAGGCCTCACGGAAGCGACCGCCCCACAGCTTGGTCGTCGTACTGGTCACAGAACACCTTTTCGTTCGCACGCCCGACACCGGACCCATGTCAGATCGTCGGACAATGTTGCGCAAGCATCCTCCTGGGCGTCAATGGATCGTCCGACATTCGGACAATCTTGCGTTAGATTGGGTCCATGGAATCGATCAACCTCAACCGCTCCAGCGTTGTCGAGCAGGTGGCGGGGGCGCTGCGCGAGCAGATGTTCGACGGACGGCTGAAGCCCGGCACGACCCTGCGTGAAGGCGGGCTCGTGGAGAGTCTCAACGTGTCACGGAGCACCGTGCGGGAGGCGCTGCAGCTCCTGATCGGTGAGGGGCTGGCTGTCCGGGAGCCCAATAAGGGGGTCCTGGTTCGGCAGCTCAGCGAGGCCGAGGTGGAGGACATCTTCCGCGCCCGGCGCATCCTGGAGCTCTCCGGCGTGCGGGCCGTTGTGAATGCCAGTCGCAAGGATCTGACGACCCTGAGCAACAGGCTTGAGGAGTACGAGGCGGCCGTCAAGGAAGGGGGTCCGGTCGAGATTTCCCGGACCCACATGCAGTTCCATGTGGCCATCGTCGGACTCCTCGGCAGTCCACGGCTCACGGAGGTCGCCAGGTCGCTCCTTGCGGAACTGCAGCTGGCCATCTCGACCGTGGACCGTTCGAGCGACGACCTCCCGGAGATGCTCCAAGTGCACCGGAAGATCGCTGAGTTGATCAGGAAGGCCAAGGTCGAGGAGGCGACCCAGTTGCTCGATCAGCACATCTCCAACGCCAAGGCCTTCGTGCCGGCGTTGCCCTGACCCTGCCCCCGAACGCTATGTACCGTTTGTTTCGGTCATGCTGCCTGACCGGACCGGGAATGTTTCGGCAGGGCTCATGCCCATGAATGCCGTACGTGCCGTCACATCGCGAGCACATCCCGGGCCCGCACTGGCAGGCCCGTCTCGAAGGACCGGTTCGCCGCCAGGCCCGTGACCGGGGACCGGGCTCCGTCGGCCGCGTCGGCGGCCCGGCCCAGCGGGTCGGGGGAACGCTCCCCGAAGAGGTCGGCGAGCATGCGTACGTTGCCGCCGCCGTGCCCGCCCTCTCCCGCGCCGGCCTTCAGCTCGCGCGGCCGCTCCCAGGGCCGGCGCAGCAGCAACTCGGTGCGCCCTGCCGTGTCGTCGGCCGCCTCGCCGTGCAGAACGGCGGAGGTGCCGTCGGTCCGTACCTCGGGGCGGGACCAGGTGGTCTCCTCGACCAGCAGCTCAAGTCGCCCCTCGCTGCCGTTGAAGGCGATCCGATGGCCCTCCCAGGGGGAGAACGCGGTGAGGTGGTACGTGAGCGTGGCGCCGGAGGGTGTAGTCGACGAGGACCGCCATGTCGTCCGCGATGGTCACTCCGGGCGCGAAGACGTTCTGGTCGCGGTGGTAGCCGTCCTCGTGCTCGGCGTCCAGAACAATCTGTCTCACGGCGCCGCATGGTTCCCGTCCCTGCCGCAGCCCTGCGGGCGGGCTCGATTCGGCGCCCTGGGCCAGATCCGGGCATGAAATCCATAAGTAACAATCAAGGAATGGCTGGCAATCTACGTGAGTCGCTCTCGCCTTGGTCGTCCGGCGATTCGTAGTCGGCACTGAGCACGGAGGGGAGCACGATGAGCCTCGTCAGCGGGCGTTTCACGGACCTCCGGTGCCGTGTGCATCAGTCGGCCTGGACGCGTGGGCGCGTGGCTCACGGCGTGCATCCGGCCTCCGAGGGCTCTCACGCCTGACCGCGTGCCGATGACCTGCGGCCTATCCCCCCCGCCCGGCCTGCAGTTCCGCGGTGTCGGTTTCCTGAGATCGGCCCTTTGCCGGTCGCTTCTCCCACGCGTTTTCCCACGTCGGCGTCCTGGTCCGTGCCTCCGCGCGCGTATGCCGGGTCGTCCGGCGGCGTACCCGTGGAAGGACCTTCGCATTGCCCGGCGCGGCGGTTCTGGCCGGGACGAGGCGGGCCCGTACGCCGAGCGTCTCCAGGTGCGTGGGCCGACGGGCCCGGACGGTCACGGCGATCTCAGACCGGCAGCGGTCGACTGCGCCGCGCGCTGCGCCGCCTGGAGCGGTTCGTGACCGAGCAGCCGCCGTACTCGATCCTGGTCCGCGGCATCGAGAGGGTTCCTGCTCAAAGCGACGCCTCTCTCTGGGACTGGTTCCGCTCGGACCAAGACGCGGCGCCAGGTACCGGCTCCGCCGTACTGCTGGCACTGGCCCTCGTGGCCGTCGTCACGCTCATCCTGCCCTCACGGGCCCGCCCCGTTCGCGTACTCGGACGGCTCGTGCGAACACTGCCGGGCCGGGCTGCAGACCTCCTGCGTGCACGGAGGCTTCTGGGCCAAAGCCAGCACGAGGACACCTGCGCCGAGCCTGGCACGGAGCGGGGAATGCCCGTTCAGCGTGATGTCGCCGGACTGGGTGTTGTACTGGTGGGCATCTCCGTCGGCGACGTTGACCTGGGCTGACGACGGAAGCGGATCGCCCGTCTGCGAGGTGTTGCTCATCGTGGTTGGTCGGTTAGGCCGTGCCGTCGCTGATATGCAGGTTGCCGAACTGGGTGGTGAACTGCCGGGCTTGTCCGCCCGCGATGTTGTACTGGACCGCTCCGTGCCTCCGGTCCCAGTGCGGGCGTCCCTGGATCTCGGCGACGACGGCTTCCAGTTCGCCGACGGTGTCCGGATCGTCTTCCAGCAGCGAGTCCAGCCGCCTCGCCCAGGACAATGTCAGCTCGTCCCGGGTTCGGGCGTGGTCGGCCGGACTCGTATGCAGCAGCAGGCGCCGGTCCGCATCGAGCCGGGCCGTGATGTCCCGACGCTCCTGAGACGCGAGGCGACGGAACAGCCGAACGGCGGCGGACCGTGCCGTCTGCCAGGCATCGGTGGCCATGGTCCCTACCAGCGCCGCCGCCGCAGCCATGAGCACAGGCTCCAAAGCGCCCTCCCCTTCCCGAATCACTGATCGTGGGCCGTTACCGCATGTGGTCCGGCTGCCCAATGGCAGCAAGACGAGCATTCTTCACGTGGGTAACGCCCTTGTGGTCAAGGCGAGTTGACACTGCGTAGCGCGCGTGATTTTGGTGGGGCCGTCATCAACCGGGTTCCGCAATGAGCCGGTCGAGCAGTCCCAGCTGGTTCTTCACCCGCTGGTGCGTGGCCGACCCTGGCGTCGGCGGCGTCGGCGGCGTCGGCAACGACACCAAGCTGATCTTTTGGACTTCACAGCCGCCCCGAACCAGCGATCTAGCTCTGATCTTCTTCGTGCTGCCACAACACCGGCCACCCCGCCAACCGCTGCTGGGCCTGGGGGCTATACACGGGGGTCTCATGCGCCTTGCACCCCTCTGCGGGCCGCGGACGTGACTCGAGGAGCTGAATATCGCCGACGTAGATCGGCATGGTGCACTGGTCAGGTTCGGGCTTGGGAGCGGGAGCGGCCTGGGCAACGCCGGTGGCCAGCAGCATGCTTGCCCCTACGGCTGTGGTGATGGCCATAGCGATTCGCGACATGATCATCCTTTCGTGCGGGACCGGCCTTCGCCGCTCAGCAAGGATCATGGCGGCCAGGTGCGCCACCATAGGTACCCTCGCCGT
>Ga0307516_10005125_pt1 | contig 15824 bp, 21 predicted proteins | sample 19_EM_MG_FD_203310 | JGI IMG/M metagenome (GOLD analysis project Ga0307516, IMG submission 203310) | Populus trichocarpa ectomycorrhiza microbial communities from riparian zone in the Pacific Northwest, United States - 19_EM | ecosystem: Host-associated > Plants > Roots > Unclassified | place...
TTTTTTTTCCCCTCCTCTAGGGGGACCAACAGAGTAGGGGGGTTGTTTGAGAGTAAAACGGCAAAGACAGAATGGGAGTTTAGGAAGACCACGACGTTGTGAGTCGGTTCGGATCACGAGGACGTCGATGGTCCCTCATCTTAACATTCAACACCGATACGACCACGATCCGGAGCGGCTCAAACGACAATCCGACCCACGCACGTCTGGTCTCCAAGCGTGAACGAAGATGGATCGGTGGCAAACGCCCCTCTCAGTCCTCATATTTGCAGCGAAGGCGTTAGCTTCAGGCACTCCTGACGACGATGACCCGTAGGTTTTTATTCTGCTGCAGCTGGTCCTTGGAGACCATACCGCTCAACCTTCGATCCAGTGGTCTGCCATACAACCCAGTGCTCAAATACCAACCTAATTTCGCCAGCTCGTTACCAGTTCAAGTCTTGCTCACCGGCATTATCTTCGCTCTCACATGCGTCCTCCTCCTCCACCTCTGTTTTACCGCCCAATACCACTGGCCACTCGCACCCGTGAACTTCGTCCTCCAGATGTCCGGTGTACTATCCCTTCTAATATCTCAGGTTGCCACCCTCCACGTAGTCCTGTCCACTACGAGACTCGAGAGTCAGAATTGGCCTTACATGTTGACATATTTGGCAGTGGACATCCCACCGTTGTACGATACCGATGGATGGTCTACGGCTGAGCTGGCAGCTTGGCTAATCATGAATGCAACCACGTCTGGCCTCATCCAGGTACGTTCCCGGACAATGCTTTGTATATGGCATGCGCTTATGGCGGTTACTGGGTAGATCACACACATACAATTTTTAACATTGCTTTATCCCTCGACTCTCGAGAAGCGGTTGATTCTGTGCCTGCTCGGTCCTTTGGCCGTGGTCGCCGCCGTTATGCAACTCCTCCCGATACATTCGAGCGAACGCGTCGTGTACTGGGCAGACGCGGTGCAAAATGTTTGCAACGCCACACTTTCCCTGCTGTTCACGCTGTCGCTGATCATCTGGGGTTTCTTCGTGAAACGCAACCAGGCGTGGAGAACCGATGGGGGTACGGCCGCCTTTGGTGCCGGGGCGATGTTCTTGGCATTGGGATCCACTGTGTTGACCTTTGTGTACATCCCGAGCAAGGAACAGTACGATTGGCTGCCTGGGTTGATCTGGGCCGTCATCATGTGGCAGAGTTTTTTGGGGTGGTGGTGGTGGGTGGGATCGGGGATGGGGGTACACCAGGGTGTGGAGGGTGTGAAGGAGATGCTCAGAAGGGAAGAGAAGCGGGAACAAAAACGCAGGGAGAGGCAGGCGAAGAGGGTGGAAAGAAGGGAGAGGGCAAAGGCTGTGTTCCGAGGTGTGACAGATGCACTGAGACCCGGCGAGACTGAGGGAGAGGTTGCCGAAGGGGTGGGCGGCAACGTGGACGAAGCGACGGAACAACCAGCCTCCACGACCCGGATGACGTCGACATCGCCCTCACGGAGGGGTCACGGCACCACCCAAACCTCGCCCAGATCTGTGACCACAAGAGCCTCAGACGTCGTGGACTCTTCGATCGGACGGTGGTTCGTCAAATGGTTCCTTCTCATCCGGCAAGAACATCGGACCGCTGCCCAAGAGCAGGCGGCGGAGCGCACGGAGCGGATGCAAAATGCTTACGAGAACGGCGCCGGGTGGGGCCTTGGGAGTTTTGCGATGACAAGGCTGGATCGCAGGCGGTCACCCAGACCCAGACGGAAGGCCACTGCTGATTCAGCCGAGTCTGCGTCTGGCGGAGAGAGCGACGGAGACGGCTGCTCCGTGAGGCGCCGGGCATCCAGAGGACCGACGCCAAGCACAGTTGATCAGAGGGTTTCATCAAGCCGGCCACCCTCAGCCTCGTGGTGGGGGCCGCTGCAGCGATGGAGGCTGAAAGACTCGACCACATATCGATAGACCCCCTTGTACCACGGACTGTACGTTTGAATAATCCCTTTATTGTACCTTTGAGTGTTGTTTGGACGGGGTGTGATAAGCGGAACCCAGACCCGGAGGCTGATGAACTCGGCTCTCTGGATGTTTCTAATCAGTGTCGGCTAAGCGGCGCGGGTTCCTCGAAATTCGGTAATCCCTCTAACACCCGTCTGGGGACACATCCTTCCGTGAACTGCGATGGATTTCGATTAGAGCTTAAAAGCCACTGTACTCCCCCCGAGACCTGCCTCTCCGCTTCTTTGCTCCCTGACGCCCACCCACCGTCATGTCCCTCAACGGACTCACTGGGTCCGCCGGTCTCAAGCTGGGGCCACTCGTCCTCGAAACCCTCGTCAAACACTATTTTGAGCGGCTCAAGGCCTCACAGAAGATACCCGCCACCACCTCCTCTGACGGGGTCTCTCACGAAGGAGGGCGCGGCGGGTCGACGTTGAACAATAACCTGAGGCAGGAGGAGCTGTTGTACGACCAGGCATTTACCATTGTGAAGGTGAGTATCGCGCGTGTCCCCCGCCGCCCCCACCACCGTACGCAGTTTGCGTGGCTCGCGTGCCCCCGTTCTTGGCTGTGCTCCGTTTTTACCGTTGCTGATCCGCACGACTCTATCTCCCCATCACCGCGTGCGGCACTCAGGACTTCTTGTCTACCGCTTCTCGGTAAGTAGGCGATCACCCACCGCTACCTGGCCGGCTCGAACAACGACTGGAGGCTGACCCACCATTGCCCCATTTAGGCATACCGTCGAGGAATTGCAACAGTTTTCGAACACAAGGACGCCTTCCCCGCCATGGGTTAGAGTCCTGCGCGTCGTTGTTCCGATGTCGTGCTGCGATCAAGCTGCGGAGTGTCTTATTGACGCTCTTGGCGGTGAATCCGTCACGAAGAAGGTTGTCGGTGGGACGAAATGGTGGCAAATTCGGGGCGTTAATGGGTGCGGTATCACATCTGACTGTCCATGCAAGGAATTAATTCGCGGGTGCTCCAGCGTCGATGGAGAATGGATCGTGGCCAAGAAGGATTGGCAGGAAGCTAGGAAACGTGCCAAATCCAAGGAACGCAGAGACAAGAGTAAAGAAAGGAGGGAGGAGGAAAGGAAGAAGTCTGCTCAGCACTCCACCACCGCCGATTCTGCCTCTACGGATGATACTTCCGAGTCCGGTTACACCCCGGACATGGACGAGCAGAGATGTATTCTCTACTTTCATGGCGGTGAGTCCCAATTCGGATTCAACTTACCCGCGATCCTCGTTTACTAATTTGGCTTTCCTTGTGTTTGTCGCGTAGGGGGGTACTACTTCGGGAGCGTGGACCAGGAGCGGTACAGCATCCAGCGGTTCGCTCGGAAGATCAACGGACGTGTATTTGGTAAGTTCCACCTTTCCCATCAAACCCTTCATTCCACACTTCATTGCGACTGCCACAACCCGCTTATCCTGCACCCCCGTATTACGTTCTCACTTTCTATGCGCGTTATCTAACGTCCATCTTCTCAGCCATCAGTTATCGCCTCAGCCCACAGTATCCGTTCCCATGCGCGATCCAGGATGCCCTTGCTGCGTATCTGTATTTGATTCGACCCCCCCGTGAGGCGAAACACAAACCTGTGAAACCCCAACATATCGTGATCATGGGTGATTCGGCTGGTGGCGGTTTGGCTCTCGCCGCGCTACAAGCCATTAGGAATTCAGGGTTACCACAATGTGGAGGGGGCGTGCTGATCTCGCCTTGGTGTGATCTGAGTCATTCGTTCCCCTCAATTCACGCAAACACAGCAACAGTAAGTCCCAGCTTTGGTAAACTCCTCACTCACGGCATGCTGAGTCTTCCCGCAGGACGTTATACCTTTTTACGGTCTGTCGATGCATAAACCTAGTATCCTGTGGCCACCCCCTACGCATGTGGAATCCGATGGTGTCCGTCAGGGGATCCGATCTCGTCTCCGGCGAGTTACCGGGCTCGATGACCAAGGCCGGCTGAAGGCTTTCCTTAGCTCGAGGGGTCGCCCACCACCTCCCAAGGAACCTACAGCCTTTGAACAGGTCGCTGAGATAGGTAGGCGGGTTGCTTTGGGCGCTTTTACACCGGCTCCAAGCGTCATCGAAGGACAGGACCAGAGGATCACCCTAGAAGTGCCGGGCAGGGAAACTATCCACGTGGACAGCCAAATCCAGTTTTACGCGCCAAACAACTTGCTATCCCATCCACTCATAAGTCACTGTGGAGCGTACCTGGGAGGGCTTCCCCCATTGTTTTTCATAGCCGGCGACCAGGAAGTTTTGAGGGACGAAATCATCTACACGTGGGCTTTCTCTATACCTTCTCCTTCGCCGCTTACGCGTGTTCCAGAGCCCACAGAGCTGCAAACCCGTCAAAGTTCCCGATTCCAGCCGAGGTCAAAAAACTCTATCCCAAGATCACGGAGATTGCAGCAAAATACCCCACTCCGACGAAAGTCCATCTCCAAGTTTACGATGGGTGTGCACACGTCTTGCCTATCCTCTTCGCATTTACCACCCCCGCGAAGTACTGTTTCCGAGCTATCGCGGACTTTTGTCGGTTCGCAACCGGGGTGCGGTTCGTGAGTCCCGGACCACCTACACCCACGGACAGGCCAGAGTCGCCCCAGCAGTGGAGTTTCTTGGGTGGATCATTGTTCACGAGTCCTCCGGAGGAGGATGGAGATCTGTTGACTGAGAGTAGACGTAGAGGGAGCTGGTGGGGAGGGGGGAAGGATTCTTTGTTGCAAAGGAGGGCGTCCAGGACCGGGAAGAAATCTGACAAGGAGGGGCGATGCTCAGACAAGGAGACGTCGAAGGAGAAGCCTGCCAAGGTAAAGAAAGAAGAGTCGAAGGGGGAGAGTAAGGGTGAGGAGGACAGAGGTGAGACGGTGGAGGTTGAGGAAAATGTCAAGAGTGAGGGGCCCAAGAGGGAGGTCAGGAAGGGTGACACGGAATACCCAGGGAAGGTTGAGAAGAAACACGTCAGGGTGGAGGTGGTGGGTGATGGGTCTCTTCCTGTGGGGAAGGATAGGACGGGTGAGGTGCCCGCGATAGACGAGCAGCTCAAGGCAGAGACCGAGGACGATACCGCGACACCACCCAGAGATGCGAAGTCCCTCAGTTCGCTCAGCTCGAGTAAATCCACCAAAGGCAGCCGGGGGGGCACGAAGCCGGGTGGGAAGCGGTGGTCGCTGATGATACCAAGGAAGTCTACTCCGGAGGATATGCCGATGCCGAGCAGGAAGCTCACCGACGACGTCGCCGGGCCACGGTTCGAAACAGTGAAGGAGCCAGGAGAGAGGTGCGCAGGCGACGTTCCCTCAGTTTACATTGGCGGATTTGTGAGTCATACCCCGCCCACGTGTCTCTACATATCATAACTCATCAACGCAGGAGGATACAAACTTCATCCGGGAGAGAGTCTCGATCCGGGGAGTCATTCGACCCTTGGAGTCTGAAGCTGACTTGCCCGCACTCCAGCTCGCGGCAGACGTCGTCGGGGCGGTCTCTGAGCGCTCGCTCAATCGATACCTCCAAGGGAAGCACAAGTATGACGACAAATTCTCTGGCACCTTGAAGAGTATCAGCAAGGAGCGCGAGCGCAACCTGAAGCTCGCTCGTAAGGAGGGAGACGAATCTCTGGGCCACCTCGAGTCGTACCTACGGAAGGTTACGGAGAAATCTGACGGCGGGGAAAACGTCCTCGACAGTCCCCGCTTCCAGAAAGTCACTGCTGGCAGCTGGAACTGGTCTTGGGCACTGGATGAGGACGAGCACCCGCCGCCGAGCAGCATTGTCTCCAGGAGAGATACGTGGGAGGCCCGGCAGCTGGCGATGATCGCAGATATCATGCCAGAGAACACGATGAGCGGCAACAACTTGTGGCAGCACCTGGTGACGTTCCTGACCGCTACGCCTGACAAGAGGGTCAAGATGCCGAGCGAACGGGAGCATCCGAAGCCGGAGGTCGGGGGACTGATAGAATCTGATGGGACAAGCGCTCCCGCATTGTTAGCGGAGGGTACCCCTCCGGTGCAAACCAACGGTGCCTCACCAGCTCGGCCTAGGCCCTTGGAACCAGGATCCATGAGCACACGATCTCGGGGTTGGTACTGGAGCAGGGGGTCGCTCTGGAAGGAGAAGTTTAAGGCGAACCATTTGTCGCACAAGCGGGGGGCACCCTCAGCATCGACTGTGTCCTCGGTCGCTCGAATGCCGAGCACCACCCGCACGTGACCGACCATGACCACGAGATGACACCTTCGTGTTTTTTGTCACTCCGTGGTTCTGTTTTTGTTATTCTTGATGTCGCAGTATTCAATTATTTACTAGAGTGTACTGTGACCATGTAACCCTGCAGCTGTCTGTGTACCGTAATTCAATCCAGCCCGATCTTGGAAACCCAGCGTCCATAAGCTCTCAGTTGGGATTGGTGGACCTCCGTCGGGAAGGAAGAAAAAGAAAAAGGGATGGCGATAGTTGGATTCGAACCCAGGCCCGTTCTCGGGCCGAAATTTAAAGTACTTGGATTCCAACGTACCCCTGCCATCACGGACGTTTCTGGCCAGTCGATGATTGGGTCAATGTCCCTCCTGTTTCCGGGCAGGGATGAGTCGTGTGCGCGGTATTACTCGATGGACTGTGCCCGGCCGACGTGGCCCCTTCGTCCCATTGTGTATGAAATGCTGGGGATCGTCTTTCCCCACCTTGCTCGGTGTGTTTTCTAACCTCAAAGCCCCAGAGAATGGCGAACGACGTATCCCGGACATTCAAAATATCCGAACTCGCTAGGTCCTCCAGATTGCCCCCAGGGTCCGCCGCGGACCCCACAGCACCGCCAGCTTACCCCGGCTTCCGGTACGGTGCCTCACTTCAACTGGCACGAAGTACTGGAAAGCGTTTGACCCCATCTGGCGCACGCTGAGTTTGAGCGTACGCAGAGCGCCGTCGAGTCCACCGCCCAACCGGACCTCGGAAAGGAGTCGCAAGAAAGATTGCAAGCCCGGGCTGCCGATCCTGACACCAAGAACTGGTTGGCGGGGTGGCCTACTCGTCTTTCCGTGACCCCGTTGTGTTCTACGTAAACTACTTCTACGTTCACGTGGAGAAAGGACCAAGCGAAGAGGCCAGCTAGCTTGGTCAAGACGATCTTGTACTTCCGTGCGAAGACGTTGAATCGTACGTGCAGCGTGTTCTGTATCGCCACAGATTCTCCGAGTTGACGTACCGTCCAGAGGATCTATGAAACAGGAACAGCTGGGGGTACACCTCTTGCCATGTCTTCTCACGGGTGGCTGTGGGTCAACACCGTTTAAATGCCTTCCGTCCCTTTGGCGCCCAGGATTTGAATAGCTTTCACACCGCTCGTTTCACTACCCAACCGGTAGATACCACGTGCAAATTCGACCCAACAGGGAACAACCATATCGCCTTCGTTCGAAAGAACAAGTTCTTCGAGGTTCATCTCGCACACGATGGTATCGAACTCAGCCAAGCCGAGCTGCGATTGTATGTATTCACGTACCTTCCTCGTGTTATCCGCCTCTTCGACACAACCTCCAGTTAAATTGAAAGAGTCGTCCAGCATGCTGGAGACGTGCCAGGTATTCCAATCGCATTTGGACCGAGGTGGGTCCCAAAGGATTTTACCCGTGGAATGTATTCTGACCACGCCTTTGATAAGGCCGTAAAGATCTGACCGGTGCATCTGGGCAAAACGGTGTTTTGCTCGAGCGGATCGAGCCCGCCATGATCGTTGTCTGCCTCGATGACACAAAGGTCTCATGGGCTTACTGGGCTGGGGAATGGTAGAATAGATTCTACAACAAACATCACTGTATGGGTCTTTTTCGTGCTTTCGCGTGGAGGCTGACTGTTTTGTAGTGGTCGTGTTCGGAAACGGCAAGTCCGGTTTCCTGGCCGAACACTCCTGCATGGATGGGATGACCGCCTTGTGTTTTAACAAGACAGCCTTGGCCCAGTCGGCTGCTAAGAGGGTTGGCATTAACCCTCCGAAGACGCCAGAGATTGGCAAGGGATTGCCCGCACCGACAGAGCTCAAGTTCATTGTCAATGAGACTGTCAGCAACCACGTCACGGACTCTTAGGTTGTCTTTGGTGACCTCGTTGGCCGACACGATATGCATGTATACGCACCTCTACGTACCTCAAACCCGGATCCTTACCTTCCGCGTTAGGCCCTACACTACGAGGGTTTGGAAAGGAGTATGTCAAGAAACTTAAGACATCTCCTGACGCTTGGGTCCAGCTCGTGAAACAACTCGCCTTTCACAAGATGTTCGGGGGACCAGGCGTTTGCTATGAGAGTGCCCAAACCAGGAAGCACCAGGACGGAAGGACCGAGGTTATTAGGAGTGCTAGCAACGAGAGCAGGGCATGGGCAGAGGCCATGTTGAACCCGTACGAGACCGTGAGCGTTACACCCTACAATGAACGGCCCCACATTCTCACACCGTTTCAATAGGATGTACACCGCGCTACGCTCTTCCGGAGGGCCGCCGCTCGACATGTGCAATATTCTGCCTGGGCTACCGACGGTCAAGATGTCAGCCACCACTTGTTCGGTCTCAAGATGCTTGCCCCTGATGAAGGAGCCACTGGGAGCTGTCCGCCTCTTAGCTCTCGTCTAAATTTATAGATGGCTGGGGTTACGGTGAGGTCGTCCCTGATGGTTTCGGCCTCTCGTACTCCATCGGTGACGGCCATATTCGTTGGACTATTTACAAGCAGAACGAAGGAATTGGGTCATTACCTCGCAGAAGCTGCCACTGAGACGAGGGAAATGATGGAGGCAGCCGTTGCTGCTGAGATGACGGGACGGGGGTTGCTTAAGTATAGGTAGAGATTCACCCATGTCAAAGTTACCCTAACCCGCACTTGCCAGTTTGACCGCGACAACCTCCCCACGACCGTAAGGGAGGGAATCGTTATTCTAATTTTTTGACCCCGGCAGGAACCCTTATTTCATGTGTAGGTGGGCAATCAAGAGAACTAATTTCTTGCTTTCTACCTGAGTTGGCCGCGAGAAGGAGGGATCGCGAACTCGTATTTGTTGAAATCCTCGTTGTTAAGGATCCGGGCGGTATAAACCGCACCTTCCTCTGCCCAAGAACAAGACACGAGTATCGTTGTGACCTTTCCACCGAGTAGGCATACGTCATATAAATCTCGCGGATTGGATCCCGTTGCCCGAGGTCCCACAGCGTTCACGCCGGAACGACATAATGATCACCTCAGTTGAAGTAAGGAATCGCCGTCAACTCTATCTTTTACCTGCTCCCCACGATTCATGCATATGTGCCGATTTGTTTACGACAACCACCTTGTTTATCCCCGTCTTTCCGAATGTTCGCAGAAACCGATGTCGCCGGTGACTTTCAACGTTGACACTTCCCACGTTCACTTCACCCTGATCTACGATCGTGACGTCAACGGAGGGTTGCTTCCGACGCTGTTGTACCCCTGGGGGGAGAACGGCACATTTTCAGAGAAACTCTCTAATTCTGGACTGGCGGCCCCTTTCCGGATGGCTACTTAAGGTCTGTGCTCGCCTCTTTCCCCACACTGGCCTCGAGTTCGGTCACCAACCCCGCTATCCAGACTTCAAGCTCCGCTTTCAATCTCGCTGACCTCTGTTATTCCATACCCTATCGTCAAGTCGTCATGTCTTCTACTACCGTGAGTTGTAACCACCCGACCCAACCCCTTTCCCTAAACGCCCGCTACGACCCAGCCACTCGGCAACCCTGGCAACCCTGCTGGGTCTGGTCTCGGTGAGACTCCTATTCAAGGGAGGAAGCTTGCGACCCTTCCGCGCCACGTTCGAGAGAAGCAGCTCCGGGAACGAACCTTGGTTCAGGGTAACAGAGCCCCGATCCAGAACACTTTCCGCTCCCTCGTCGCTAGTCCCGCTACCCCAGATACTCCCACGCCGGTGCCACCGCCGGGGTCTGGGTACGACTGTGAATCCTCCCTGTTATGCACTGCTCTTGGAATCATGACTCTGATGTGTCGCTACAGCCGTCTCGTTCAATCCTTCACCTCTCTGCGGAACTACTACACCAGGTAATTGTGTTTCCGTGTCCTATGTTACCCCTCTACTGATTCCATCAATACGGCCCATTGGTAGAGCGCTCCTTCTCGCCCTTCTCAACTCCTAGTTTGTCCCCACGTGTGTCCTGCTCCCTCCTCCGTTCTACCGAGGAAATTCTTACGCGGAATCCAGCGGATTCCCCATATCCATCTACACCGATATCCTCTGGATTCCACCCCGACCCAATCGTGGCTACAGGTGACCAAAGTGATGCCGATCCCTTCGAAGCATCGACGAGGGGAGGCGGTGTCGTTGTTTCACCTGTGCCACCGACAAACGACTCCAAGGGCGTCAACCTCCAGGGATCACCATTACCATTTAGCAGTGCAGAAGGGATGGTACGTTCCGGCCAGGTGGGTACTACTAACGGTTCTGGAGTAGGGTGGCCCCTTAGCAACGAAAATCCTTTCGCAAACGGCGCGCTCCTCGACTTTCACGACCCTCCTCGACAGTACACGCTAGCTCGGACGACGGATACCTCAAATTCGAACAAAAGTACTACCGTTGCGGCGTTTGTTCTAAGGAGCTCTCCTCAAATTATTGAGGAAGACAGTTCGGACGAGGAGCTCGAACCGGAGGACCGAGATGGTGACGACACAACCGCGTATTTCTTTCCTTGTGAGGACCGGAAGATCGACGAGTTGGTTTCCAAGGTGGCTAGCCTGAGTCTCGGGATGGGTTTGCCCATCGCTCGCCCCATTTTCACCCCTACCCGTGTTCGCGTTCGTGTGCCCGCCTTCGTTCCAGCCCACACTCCAGTATCCTCGCCTGTGGCGGTGATCCACCCTGTCATAGTGCGTCCTTCGACAGCCGAACATGCAACGCCCATGGAGGTCGACAAGCACGTCCTCAATCCGGAGGTTGCGAACAAAGGCGCCGCACGTCCGCAGGGAATCCCGGAGGCTGTCCCAATGGACGGCGTCGTGTTTCACCCAGAGGTGAAGGACGTGGAGATGTCAGACGCCTTTGCCACTAATCGTAAGCTGCGCCAGGAAACCCGTATTTATGGCTTTTCGCTGATCCAGTAACAGTGAGAACTACGTCTTTCGGCTCCCCTACACGTGGACCTACCACGACTGGGTCTGCCTTTTGTCGCTCACGACCTACGTTCGGAACTACTTGGGATCCGAAATCTGCGCCACGTCAAGCATAAAGGAGCGTCTTCGGAGCCCCATCTACTCCCTCGGAGCCGCCTCGTGTGCCCCAACGTACCGTCTTCGATTTCCTGTGTCAATCCCCAAGGCCCGCTGTTTTCCCTGGTTCTCCCACATCTCCCGCCGGTCCCAACAGTCATTTTGCCGATTCCTGCGCTCGCTAGCTACCTCCGTTCCTCTGCCCTCTGTCTCCGCGCCTCTTCGATGGTCACTGGACGAATTAGCGCGCCTGCCTTTGTGTCTCGTCTTCTTCGGATTGGCTCTTTGTGTGTTTGTGCTTTGGCCCTGGCGGTTGCTTTGATACCAGCCTGCTCTCAACCAGCGAAAGGTCGCTTATCGGTCCACCGGTGGCTCTTGTTTATGGGTCTATCTACCATAGTATATCCCTCGTATAATAGCTGTACATCACCACCCACTTAATCGCGAGATTTTCGCATAACTTGCACTCCACACGCCCTTTGACCGGGTGTCCGGGGTCGGTGGAAGTCTTTCCAATACGAGAGTGGAGAGGGGAGAATTGACCCGAGTGATCAATCTGCAGTCCGTCGCAGTTCCGGTAGAAAAGGAGGCCGGAGCTCTGCGGGGATGCGCAAGAAGTGCGGGCTTGGACGATGGGGTGCCGTTCGGTCACATGCAAGATCCGTGCAGTCCTTGAGCTTGAAGTTCAACTGTTGAGATTGCGATGCCCTCCCCACCCTAGGCAAAGCTCGGTAGAGTAGAGGTTGCATTGGAGGAGGGACATACGCCACCGCCGCGTCCTGGACCGTCGAAGGTAAACGTCGTGCCGCTGGCGCGCACGAGCGCGAGGAAGTTCAACCACCTTTCGAGGGGGGGTTATAGCAACCGAAGTTCAACCATGCGAGGCGCCCGCTGGTGATTTGTAGGCTGCGGATAGGAGAGAGCGTAGCTGATAAGCGGCTAGATAACTATGGGTGGCGCTGATATTATGTAGAAAAGAGGGCTGTACGTTCACCCCTCCTTGATCAGCTGGGTGATTGGGGCCGAGTACACCTTCTACCGCCCCGATGGACCCGGCTTTACTAAACGTAGAGATCCCATTCAGCGAGCTCAGAGATAGGAAGAATGATGGGAAGTGTTGTCAACGAGACCTACCGAAGTAAGCCCACAAGTATGAGTTGGTCTGGGCTGGGAGTCCGCTGCGGTTTCCCGATGATGCGAAGAACCGTTATAAGAGTTGGTCACTCCGAGTAAGAACTGAGATACCCGTTCAGTTTCGGCAGCTCCCTGGCAACGATGGTCCGAATGAAAGTTATAGGTACCGTTACGAGAATGTGTTGCAAGTGGCCGGTGTGCTCGAAGTGGAAGGCCGTGAAAATTGTGGTCGATTGAATGGAAGACCGAAACGGAGTCAAATACTGACGCGGATCATCATGATCTAAAAGATCTTATCGCTCATTGAGGATGGGGATACCCGGTGAGCCGGAGGACGTACTGTGTCCCAGGTGGTTCCCGGGGATGTGGCGATTTGTGAAAAGCAGGACTATCCCCGCTGGGGTTAAAAGCAAGATTCGGCCGCCGTGAAATCAGGGGTGCCCCATGTGAGCGGTGCGTTGGAGAGTGTGTGAGCGTGGCACTGGAAGTCCCAGACGCGACGCTGGGTCCCTCGTCCCCACCATGGAACGCCTGGAATTGAGGCTTCTGGTAGAAGGGTACGAACCACGCGGATACCTGATTGATTCCTCGCCAACGACCTTCCTATTGGGCATACGGAAAATATTCGCAATGCGCTCACCGAATCACCCAGGATCTCCATCCGAATAGTAAGATTGTAGAGTGATGACCGGCGCGGAACAGCGAATGCGCTCTGACCTCAAAGTCCGCACCTTCATCGCGAGGTCAGATGTCAGCGTGCAGAAATGGTGCGTGGGAAATCGCCAAAAACTTGGATCAACTAGTCCCCTCCCGAACAACGCGAACCCTGGCCGCTGGCGCGTTCAACTCGTCACACCTTTGGAACTTTCACACTGGCGGTTTTTTGTATGGCCGTTGGTAAAATATCCACGGCCGGGTCGCGCCGAGACGACGTTTTGGTAACGCTCATGGCCCTGTCGTTCCCCAAAGTCGCGCCACTTCGCATCACTGGCGAGTCGCCTTCGGGGGACCGGATGGCCATGAATCACCGCATCTCGTCTTATATGCGAGCAGACAATCAATTCGGCGGTGACGGGGCCATGCGAGTTGGAAATACCCGTGGGTGGTTCTGCTTGGTGCAATCAAACAATAGTCACACCACCCATATTTGGACCACAATGGATTTTGATTCAAAATGGGAGGTTCACAGCCCAGACCACGTTTTCATCTTGTCCTCAACTCGGGCGGATTAACTCGTGCCTTGTTGAACTTGGTTGAACTTTTCCATCGACGCGTCCCACTCGACGATCCACTTCCTCCTCTCTCGATGACTTCCACCACAATCACCCCATCGTTATCCACCCTCACACGATCTCCATTCCAGAGACCCGTTTTCACCCGCCAGGAGAAGAGTTCGGCACCCTCATCTGGTTGTTCGAACGTTGGGTTGAGCAGTGGCACCGATTCAACCGTCAGCGAAGAGGACGAAGATGAAGACACCATTGTTCGATGGGGTTGGGTTTGGTACAAGGGGGAGATGAGGAGAATCTCTGAGTTCCCGCCTGCTGAACTTCCAAAGCCATCGCCACCAAAGAAAAAGGTAGGGTCCACCCATCCTGCGACGGATTCTTGAACGTTAACCATGTTCCACTCTCAGTACGAGTTTAAGCCCGTCTTCTCGATCCCGCCATCTCCCGTTCCACAGAGAAGCGAAACTGTAGGGGTTGCCTCTGTCGAGGACGTCTGCGACCAGCATACCCCCGACAGGATTTCCCAAACCCTCCACCGTTTCCACAATCTCGATATTCATTCCACCACCCCCTCTCCCATCTACATCCACAAGCCATCCTTCACCTCTAAACCTCTTGTCGAAGCCTCCCTCGATGATATCTTCGGTTCCGACAGCGATCTCGACATCGAGTTTGAGGCCGACTTCGCCGACGACGAGCTCGAAGACGATGACGACGAGGATGATGATTATGACACATTAGACCCCAACTCTGTTGCCCACTTCATCTGCGCATTTCTGGGCCCTGTCGCCGATTCCGATGACGAGGATTCCGATTACGAGGAGTTCGAGTAGATCGTTGGTCCACTTTCAGTTCGTTTTCGATGGCACGCCCACTCTATCCATTCATCTGTACCCCTAGATCATCCAGTATCCCTATGTTTTCAAGTAGACTGTACTGTGTTATGTTTTCCTGTATCCCAGTGTTCTCGTATATGCTTACCTCCAATGGACTTAAACGCACATCCACACAGAGCCGGGAAATGAGGTGCGCGGCGCTTATAATCGTTTGTGGTTGAACTTCGCCCGATCAAAGGTTGGTGCACGTGGTCTCAAATTTGCCAACTGCGCGCCTCACGCTTTCGGTCACCACTCCTCCTCCGTGTCTTGTCTTATGAAGATCGCGGTGTAAGGATGGGCAAAAATGATGTTGAGCGATGGGTGTTCGCATCCACCGTCGCCCCTGGAGACTCTGACGACCCTGAAATCTGCGGATGGGACAAGAACCGCGTGCTTGCGGACTGGGCAAATGGCGTTCAAATCATTCGGACGAACCTATCGTCAAGCAGCACAAAAACCAGAGCAGACTTTCTTGAAGGGCTTGTGGTACCTCTCGTCAAGGACGAAAGTGAGTTCTTCACTCCCAAACCTCACGGCGATCACAAGACTGAAGCTTTGGAAGATCTGACGGCGACACAGGTGTTGGAAGTCTTCAGAATCTTCACTCAAGTCTACCCACGTTACACCGATGCCAGGTCAAGAGGAGCTGTTGAAGAGGCCATCACGCAAATTGTGCTCCGGGACCAACCTCAAGGCGGCGTGATCACGGAGAAAATCTTGGGATGGTGTGCGAGTGAGGCCGGTCGAGTATTACAACAAGTCCTTCCGGGGTACGCACACAACGCTTCTAGACACAGCTGAGGCACTCATCTCTCTCGATAGGTCGGGATCCACCACCAACCTCTTCGTCCCGTTCACCTGGTGTTGCGTTATCTACACGGCGTGTCTGAAAGTCAATGAAGGTTTTCCCGAGTCTCGAGGGTGGAATGTGATCGTTGGAACTATTGCCATTTTTCTTGACTCAATCTTGCACACGTCTGGAAACACGCGTCACGGTATCGCAAAGGCCACAACGGTGAGGTTACGAAGGGCACTGCGATCTGTGAGTACAGCGCTATCTCCGTGTTCCTGCTATTGATTGAAGAGAAGTGACCAGGCCGCAAAATGGATCCCCAAGGTCATCGATACATCCATTGCGCTGGCCAAGTCGGGATCGAGCCCCTTCGCGTACCTTCCTCTGATTGGGACCGCAATTGACGTCTCGCTGCGGCTAAAGGGTAAGGATGAAAACCTGAGAGGGATCACCCCGGAAAACAAGGTAATGGTTCGGATTCGGATTATAATTCTCGACTTACCAGCACCTTTGCAGGCTTCGGTCTTGGCGTTTTACACCAGCTCCGCCTTCATGTCGAAAGC
>Ga0307516_10005126_pt1 | contig 15823 bp, 21 predicted proteins | sample 19_EM_MG_FD_203310 | JGI IMG/M metagenome (GOLD analysis project Ga0307516, IMG submission 203310) | Populus trichocarpa ectomycorrhiza microbial communities from riparian zone in the Pacific Northwest, United States - 19_EM | ecosystem: Host-associated > Plants > Roots > Unclassified | place...
TTCTCTTCTGAAAGTTGCGGTGGCGGGCGGTCAAGAGTGTGAGCACTTAAAGTAAGGAAGCAGAAGCAGCTGTCGAGGGTGAGGAAGAGCCGGCAATACGGACGGGGGAAGGCACGGAGTTGACAGTCGACGAACAAGGAGGGAAATAAATATGGTCGTGGGAGGATCTGGGAGGGCGGCTTCGAGGTGAAGTTAAGTGGGCTGAATCCCAGCAGGCAAATCCAGAGGTGGCAGGCAGGCAGTTCGAGAGTGGTATGATGGATAGACAGATAGCTGGGCAGACAGCAGGTATCTAACCTTTCGCCTTGCAGGCGTCCAGGAAGTAGCCGAGGACAGCGGCCGAGAGAGAGGCTAAATGAACCGCGGTCACCAATGCCACAGCGCAAAAAAGTAACTGCAAGTTACAAGTACTTTACAAGTGCAAGTGCAAGTGCAAGTGCACAGCAGTCAGTCGCCCCCTCCCCCTCTTCACCACACCACTGCCGTATCGAGGGCTCTGGAGGCGACGCTTCGGGGCGGATTGACCCAGAATTTTGCGGGGTTTGCCTGCTACGGTGGCAAAAGCGGCTGGACAGAAGCGCTGGAACGGGGCGCCGAGAGACGGTCTCCGGACAGAGTGGACTGCAAGACGGGCTAGCTGTGTGTCTGCAGGCAAGGAGAGCATGCGTATTGCAGGCGTGGTTTGGCGGCGATGGCTGTTTGTTTGCGTCTGCGATTGCAATGACGGCTGTGCTTGTCGTTGGCAATTGCGGGTGGGGTGTGGTGGTAGAAGAGTGCGGTTATCTAGATAGTTTGGGTAGTTGGTGATCAATGGCTCGGCAGTGAAGCACGTCCACGGTGGGTCTGACGAGTTCAGAGGGAAAAGTTGTCAGCACGTACAACCGGTTTTTTTTTGTTTTTTTGTTTTTGTTTTGCTTTTTTTGTTTTTTTGCTTTTTTTCCCCTTCCGAGGGGGGGGGTTGTGTAGATATGTGGGCGGACGGCGAGATTTCTGTGGCAACAGAGAGGCTACATACGTACTTGCACTTTGCCCAAGCCAAGAAAGACGCACATGGGCTGGAGCTGAGCGAGCGAGCACATCCCGGCTCTGCAGACGCGAGGGGCCACGTCTGGGGATGGCGGATCGCACGACGGCGTCATCCTGCGCGAGGCAATGCCTGCTCTGGGTGACAGCGTGCGGCGGCGGCGGAGTACATAAGCAGGACGCGTGGGTACATACATGCCCAAGTGCGGTGCGGGATCACGTAAGGAACGGCGCTGCGGACACGGATGTGCGCCGGCTCGCTCGCTCGCTCGATCCGCCTCGGCTCTGTCGTCGGCTGCTCTCCGCCACGGCGAAGCGGACGGGCGGCCATGGCTGCCGTCTGTCTGCCGTTCGCTCCTTCCGGACGGCTCGATCGGGTCGCACGCAGCCCGGATGTTCCGTGTGGACGCCGGCGTGTCACCCGGATGTACGCAGCAGGTAGCACGGAGATCGATTGACTGCGATGGACGAACGCAGCGACGCACGAATCCCCCCCCCTCCGCCTCCCTCTCGCCCCTCCCACATCTCTCGCCACCCCCCCATCCGCCATCCCCACCCCCCACCCCCCACTCCCCACTCCCCACTCCCCACTCCCCTCGCTCCTTTCCCCAACATCCACCCTCACCTGGTACACCCGATTCACCCGTCCCCTGGTCTCGCTGGATCGTTCGACAGCCCCGCCAGCCAATTGTGGCCGCGGCCTGCGGAAGCAGCGCGGCGTTGATCCGGCTCGTCCTTCCGCCCCTCCACAGCTGCACCGATGCACCACCACTCGCTGTCGTGGTAGCGAATAATTCCTTTTCCCTTCCGTTCTTGAACACGGCTACATACATGTGTGCTCAACCCCCCCCCAATTCTGGCCAACTGCTGACTCCAACAATCTCCAACGTCCCCAATCCTCCCACCTGTGCGTCCTCCGCAATCGTCGCCAATGCTTTTTTTCTTTCTCTTTTCGCTTTTGTCTTCCTGCCAGCAACCACACGTTCATGCGTCACGCGCCCGCCTCTCCGCTCCGGCCTGCAATGGGAAGGCAGCGAATGGCCCGCGGTGCCACGCCAACGCCCATGTTTTTGCCTCGTTGGAAACACGCCCGTCCTTGCAGAGTCTGCTGGGGAAAAAAAAAAAAAAGAAAAGACAGGCGGAAGAAGGAAAGAACGACCGAGGAACCAAAGACAGGAGGAGTGAGGGAAGAAAAGGAGAGAAGAGTTGTGCGCGTTGTCCGGCGGTCGTCGCGTCGGATGGGGGCTTCTCGTGCTCGGTCCGGAACTGTACCACTCTCAACTGTCTCCCTTTGTCTCGCTGTCTCCCTGTTGTCTCGTTGTCTCTGTTGTCTCGCTGTCTCCCTGTTGTCTCGCTGTCTCGCTGTCTCCCTTCGTCTCCCCTCCTCGCTGGCCGGACTGTTCCGTCTTCTCCCCTTCTCCACCGTCCGCGCTTCGTCGTCGTCGTCCGCCCCGGGCGATCATGCGCCCGTGATCGCCAAGCAAGTCGTCCGCTTCCAGCCGCACCGCCCCGCTCGCGTGGCGCATGCCGGCGCCCCCTCCCCCCGTATCTACACAGACTATCTATACCTGCTCCATGCTGCCCGCCCGCCCGCCCTCCCGCCTGCCCGCCTGCCCCGGTGCCTGGACGTATGTATGTACGCGAAGCAGGTACATCCTGCGTCCCACGCCCCTCGCTCACATGCCCGCCGCTCCGCTGTATATGGAGTATGATACATACTCCAATCGACATGGTCTATCCAGCAGCCGCACTCTAGCCTGGCATAGACGCTATCTCGGATACATATCGATCGGGTCGCCGGTTGTATCACATCAAATCTGTGGCGGCTGTTGTGCGCAACTCCGATGGTTGGTCGCCATGGCCTGACCGCAGCCGGCCAATCAGCTGCAGCCGGCCCACCAGCTGCAGTCTGCCCGCGCACGCCGCGGACGGCGTGGGGTGATCGGCGTGCCGGGGGAGCAGCCGATCGCCGCTGCCGATTCTGCTGGCGAGCGATGGCGCCGCGGTCGAGCAGGCACGCTCCACCGCACGCACACATGGCTTACGCGAGCGCTCCCGGATTCCAGCCCGCCCCGCTGCGGCGTCGGGCGGGGAACCAGCAGCGGACATCGAGAGCCAACCGTGCTCCGCCGTCGGCCCGTGGACGACTCGACGGCCATTCGGGCGGTGTCGATCGGTGGCATTCTCGCTCCGCTTGCCCACCCACCGAAACCCGGCCAATCGCGTCCCGAAGCGGTCTAGCCGGTGCTGCACCTGCCAACGTGCAGCGGATTCGAGTGTGGGATGTGTGTAGACTGACTGCCAGCGTCTCCGGCATGTACTCTACTCGCAGCGTACCCAAATCATGCTATATTGCGGTCAGGCCATGCTTGCATGGAGGGGATGGCGACTGTGCGGCGAACGGGCAGCATAAGAGATTGAGTTGCTACCGACTTTGCGGAGGAGACACAGTGCCGGGTCAGCCGTGGGGCGGCAGCATGGGCTTCCGCACGTGCTGCGTGCGACCACCACCACCACCACCATCATCACCGCCATCACCGCCATCACCGCCCCCTGTCACCCCCAGCAACAACGATCCCATCCGCCCTCGGACCAGCCCCCCTAATTGCCGCAGCGAACGCATCCGTCAGAAGCACAACCGCTGCACCACATCCCAATCTCCTCCGACGCGCTCACTGACGCCGGCAGCTATTTACACAAGGCATCAGCGCCAAGATCGCCGAATCCCAACCGCCTCCTCCGCCCGACTCCACCCCGCCACCGCCGCCGCCGACGACAACAACGGAGGGGGGGAGCCGAGCCGAGCCGACCCAGCCGACCCGCAGTTCGCCGAAACGCAATCGCCCTCAGCCGAGCCGGCTCGCGATTCCACGGCAGGGTGCCGGTCGTCCGGCCGAGCCCAAACGGAAACGCTACGCGGAGCAGCCTCCTCTCCAGCACCGACCCGCCGCCCCGTCTCCAAGGGGAAATCCCTCCAAGACAGCAGGTGGATGAGTGGGTGACGTCTCGGCTCGTAGTCGCCTTCCCCTCTCAGCCCTTGATCCTCCCAACCCGACTCGCCCACCCCTGCTGCCCACCGCACGCGGCTCGTTCCGCGTTACCGGATTCCCACGGTCAAGCAATCCTGTCTGTGTGTGTCTATACATACATCCAACAACAAACTGCCCGCCGGAGTGGGGGAGGGGGCGACGGCCACTCCGCGCTATACGCTTTGCGCGATGAGCGACATTGTTGCCTGCTTCGGCCTTAGCCTGGCGATGTCCACTGGCGCACGTGCGCAGCGCACACCGCCCTCCGCCGTGCTGTGTGGGCGCGCAGATTTGGGCATGGTATAGATTCGCGAGGACGAGGACGAGGACGAAGGTGAGGACGAAGACCAAGGCGAAGACCGGCCTGTGAAACACCTGGATCTCGCGGCATCTGGGCGAATCGTCAGGCGTCGCTGCACGGCCAATCGCCGGCGATGAGACACCCCGTCGCTTCGCCCCGCCCGAAGTGTTTCCGCTGGCGGTGGGCCTGCGTACGCGGCGGGGATTCGTCCGCGCGGAGCCCGGATTCGGATGCGCTCGCCGTCTCCTCCCTCTGCATGCGCAGTCCAGAGTCCAGACTCTGGACTCTGGACCCCGCAAGCGTCCGCGGCGACGGGGAATGCCGTCATCGTCGGCGGGCGCCCTCGTGCCCCACGCACCTGAGCGGTTCCGCAGCCTGTATCCACCGGGCGTCGAGTGCCGTGAATCGATCGTGCGAGCGCACTCCTGAGATCTAGGCCCCCGGCGAGGCATCGCTGCTAGCCATTCCGCGCTGCGCCTGTGCGATGCGCTCTGTTTGGAGTCGCTGCTGCTGCCGGCCCCCGTTCGGGCTCACCGCTTCTCTGCCACCCGCACTGCGTCAGCGCTGCGTGGCCAGCCGTCTCCAGGGCGTCTCGTTGCCGGGCGAGTCCGCCGTCCGAGTCTCCGCCCGACGGGGGCAGTCCCCGCGAACGCAGCGCCATGCGACTCGGCTCGACTCGACTCGACCTGCAGGCTGCGTGCGGCGCTCTCGCGACCAGCTGCCACGCGTGCAGCTCGGATGACGGCCCCCTCCCCCCAGCGCGAGAGCCCGGCACGATGCCGCCGCACGAAACACAGCAGCAGCAGCAGCGCGCAGCCTGCGGCAGCCCCCGCCCCTGTCCCGCCTGGCAAATCGCTGGTCGTCCGGAAGGCCGAAAAGCGAGAATCAGGCCATCCGGACGTCATGGGCCCTTCCGCAGCGCGACTCCTGACCGCTGTCCGTCCTGGCTGCGTGCTGCGATGGGACGTGCGAGGGGTGCACTCGCGCATGTGTGGCCCCCCCAGCTCGGACTAGTGACGTTGGCCTGCCGCACCTGCCGGAGAGATAAGGGATCGGCAGCACCCTCCACACCGCCATGCACGCACGCAATGCGTCCCGGGCTGGCTGGCTGGCTGTCTCGCGCGAGGTGTGATTGGCCTGCGATTCGTGAAGCAAACCTGGACGCGGTGCGCACGTCGCTGCTTCCGGCTGCGGCGCAAGCGGGCGACAGGCGACGGGCGACGGCCTGGCCCCGCGGCTCCGCCATCCGCACCGACGTCGCCGCGTCCGCATGCGGATCAGAAGCCGTCACTCGAGCGCATCCCCCGCTGCGCAAACGGCGTCGGTGCGATCGCGCACGCCTCTCTCTCTGCCGGTGCTCGCGCGGTGGTGCGTGTCCTGCAGGCATCCACGGGGCGCCGGTTGGCTCGCGGCGTCCGCCAGCAGTGGGGGGGTTCCTTGCCACTCGTGCTGTGTCCGACTCTATCATACCCTGTCCGCAGCGGAGCAGAGCTGTCCTCGCACCACCACCACCACCACCACCACCACCACCACCGCCGCCGCCGCCGCCGCCGCCGCCGCCGTCCGCTCGCCGGTCCGTCGAGATGGAGGATATCGCACCGCTCTGAGCTTCACGCGTGCGATGGTGCTAGTGGGCACGTGTCAGCTGGGCGTGCGGCTAGAGCGCCGCGCTGCGTGGATGGCCAGCTTCGTGGTGCAGTTGCATGTCGCCGTCGCAGCGGCGGTCGGACGGATGGAACACCCGGGCACGGCCAAGTCGGTGGCGAATGGCGAATGGCGGGCCGGCGCAGCGCTGTCGAGATGGCTGTGCTGTGTGGTTGCCTGTCCACAAGGGCTCTTCAATCTATCTGCTATCGCGACGACGCCGCATGCTTGACAGACCCTCTGGCCATCTTGGCACTCTACTCGACGCATGCTCGCACCCCGTCTCCAGCCAGCCCCGCGCGCTCCGCTCCGTCTCTCACGTGCCCACACGGAAATCCGCCGCGGTCGGGATTGCCGGGTCGGTCTGCTCGCCCGCCAGCGTACGGAGTGTCCCCCCGCTGCCGAGAGCCGGTGCTGACGGGAGTGCGTTCGACGGAATCGGAGACTCCGCACGTACGCATCCGGCCCCCGCCAAGAGGTCCACTGGCCGATCACGAGCCGGCCGGGTGAGCGGTGACGGCCGGCTCGTCGGACACCCCTCTCGACGCCCGCGCAATTGAGCTGTGTCGTCGCTGCTGCATATGCGGCGTTTGGGGGTTGCATATCTACATACATACCTGTCTGCGGGACTCACCGGAGTCGCATCTGTCCTGAATTTATTTATTTATTTTTTATCTTTCTCCACATTTGATTTTCGCCCAAACACTCTCTGTTTCGTCGTGCATCGCGGGTCACATGGCTACATATCAAATCTACTTCGGCACGTCGTCGCCAGCCACCCTGCTGCTTGCCCCACCCCTAACCCGCACCAGATCGCAACACACCCGACGCGCCCACGTCCGATCCCCGATCCCACCGACACCGTCCGTCGCCCCCTCCGTCGCCACGCGTGCTCACTCCGCCTTACCCTGGGTGTGGTGTGTGTGTGTGTGTGTGTGTGTGTGTGTGTGTGTGTGCATAGTTTTCTGACGCCCGCTTATCTCGATGGAAAGCTGTTGGGGGGGGTGAGAGGGGAGGATTATTTTATTTATTTTTTGGATTTTATTTTCCTTTCTTAAACGGTATTATATACGGAACGATTCGATCCAGCTGGTGATCCTGCCCCCCCTTTTCCGAACGGTGGAAGCCGATCACATCCGTCACTCGACTCTGCAGGGGGATGGACAGGGCAGGGGGGGTACCATATGTATTGTATATCTATGCTACGGGTATGTATGTATATCCAAGAACGTCACCAAGAAAGAAAAATTTTTTTTCTCTAGATAGAGTAGATACCCACAACTGTACATATCGTGGCAGCGCGCCGATGTGCTGGCACGATCCCGAGGGTGGTGGGAGGGGGGGGGGTACATATGTATCCAGGTGCCCGCTCTATCTAGATATTTTACGTACATATGTACATATGCAAGAGTCGTACGTTTTTTTTTTTTTTTTTTTTTTTTTTTATTTAATACTCACACCCAGCTTGACTCTGTGTACACATACACTTCTACTTCTACGTGCGCACGCTCGGTGCAGAGTGCTCGGATAGGGATGTCGGTGATCGAACGCGCAGGAATATTTGAGGCCATTGGGGGGGTGGATTTTGAACTTCTAGCCGTTGCTACCCACCCCCCCCCCAATAACTAGTTACATAGTTAACTGTATATGTAATGGAGGTAGGTACATAATCCTCTCCGACTCGGGCATATATTTTGGATCGTGAAACCCCCTCCCCTCCCCCTCCCCCTCCCCCCCCAGTTTGACACCCGTATCTTGCCCAGCCGAGATGTTTTGTTTGGTAGATACATAGACATCTGATAGATATGATCTGTTGGGCGCTGTTCCTGCTGGCGCGCACCCAACCAACCAGCCGTCCGTTCAAAGTCCTGTCGTAATCTGAAACCAACTGTCTCACCGAAGCGGTCGATCGCCAACATCCCTATCCGAGCACATAATGTATGTATGTATGTATGTATGTATGTATGTATGTATGCATGTATGTATGTACGTACGTATGTATGTTACAGAGAGTGCAGGGGGGCTCTTCTGGCGGTTGACCTGGCGGTGTGTATGCACGCAAATATGTAGTCTAGATATGCACAGCAGAGCGAAAGGGATATTCCCAGCCTTTAGCGGCGGGTGATCCCCAGTGACGCTGCGAGTGACCGTGCGAGACGAATGCGTTCGTCCACGGCTGCGCTGGGGGTGGTTACCGTGCGCTTGTGAGTTGTATGAGTATATAAGTATGTGTGTGTGTGTGTGTGTGTGTTGGGGGGGCGGGAGGAGAAAAGCCCGTTTGCTGCGGAAAGCGGGAATGGGGCGACGGAGGGATCGACAGCGCTCTCCGTTTGGCTGCGCTTCGCAGCGAGTGGAGTTGCTCCGGTACAGTGGGCGGAGCTGGGTGATCAGCGTGGGCACATATCTGCGATATGCGTGCCCCGCCGCCGCCCCCCTCCTCCGGTCGAGTGTGCATCCGGGCGAGCGGGGCGTGGGATGCAGCGGCGATCGCACGCTGTCCGGACATGGCTGCTGCTGCGGCAAACGGAGCAGACCCGATGCGTGCGTGCCGCAGCGGAGGCGATCGCCACGTCTTTGCCTCTTTACGTATGTGGGCATTCGAGCGCACGGTCGATGTTAGCTGTGTGCACGGCGAACACTGCGGAGCAGAGCGACCTCCTCCCTGGACCCAGCGCTGGACGTCGCCCCGAGCCCCGAGCCCCGAGCCGCGCCGGTCCCGCGGATTGGCGGCGACCGCCTCGCTAGCATTGCTTCCGCTCGTATTCGGGGAGACGGCGGCCAAACAGTCGGAGGGCACCGTAGGGCGGAGACGGTGAGCGGCTGGGCGTGATTCCGTCCTGATGGCTCGGTCGAGTGAGAGCCGGTGATCGCACTTGTCGTCCACGGCGGTCGTCGTTGGACGAATACAGACCCCCCCGCGTCCGGACGGCAGAGGAGCAATGCATCCAGCCGCGCGTGGCGGATGCTACCGGGCGCGCGTTTAATTGCGATGTCTGCGGCACGGCCTGTACGTATTCCGCCAACCCGTTATATACAGCTCGCGTGCCACTCACTGCCCCACCGCTGCCGCCTCCGCCTCCGCCCCGTCCTCGCCAACCTTCCTCAGCGCATATTCGACGGCCAGGCCGCCGCCGATCGCGACGCCGCCGACCGTCCACGAGCACCATTTGAACCACCACCAGCAGTCCTCCACCTTGCCGATGTCGGCCCTGGCGACCATCCACGCTGTCAGCAGCGCGGTTCCGCCGCAGCTGCCGACGAAGTACGCCGGGCCCATGCCCGAGATGCACCCGGCCGCGGCCAGCAGCGAGACCTGCAGTGCGCCCATGCCGCCGAGGAACGTCCTCGTGCGGCCCTCGTTCGCGATCGCGGTGCTCCGGACGCCCGCGCGCTTGTCGTCGCGGATGTCCTGGTGCGCGTAGACGGTGTCGTAGAGGACGGTCCATGCGACGTTGCTCGCGTACAGGCACGCGGCGGCGGCGGCGACGGTGGGCTCGAGCAGGCTCAGGCCGAGTGCGGGGAAGCCCAGCATCGCGCCCCAGCTGAACGCCAGGCCCAACACGACCTGCGGGTAGTCCGTGTAGCGCTTCATGGCCGGGTACGACGTGACGACTAGCAAGCTCGGGATGGCCGAGACGATGACCTCGGCCGGGAACTGCACCAGGACCGCGAGCCCCGCCAGCAGCTGCGCACCCGTGAACAGGATCGCGTTGCGCGGCGTGACCGCGCGCCGCGCCAGCGGCCGCAACCGCGTGCGCGCCACCTTGCCGTCGATGTTGCGGTCCCACAGGTCGTTGATCGTGCACCCAGCCCCGCGCATGACGAGCGCGCCGGAGGTGAACAGGAAGCCCGTGTAGAGCACCGAGGAGACTGGCGCGGCGGGCGCGGTCAGCGACGCGGCCATGAGCGTCGACCAGAGCGTCGGGAGGAGGAGGTAGACGGTGCCCGTGGGCTTGTCGATGCGCGTCAGTTCGGCGTACGGGACCCATGATGCGGGCAGCAGCGAGAGGATCCCCGTCGCCGGCGGGTTGTAGACGGCTGGGGGCAGGCTGTGGCTGTTCTGTGAGGACGCGCCATCGTTCCGGACGAGAGTCGACAATTTGCGGTGCGAGGTGAGCGCCGCCAGCCAGAGATGCGGTGGTGTTGGAGCTGTATGTCGCAGGCAGGGTGTGGTGTGTCGCCATTGACCGCTGACATGGATATGCGAGTGCGGAATCGGCGGTCCTCGAGCCCTGGCGGATTGCAGGCACGAAAGCTGTAGTCGAGGCAGAGGCGGCATTGTGGGGATTGCGCGTGGAGGTGGACGTGCCGTGTTTATAATGCGGCGGGTGCAGAGAGCTAAGGAAAGTCGATTAAACGTGCCAAGACCGTCCCCGAGGTTCGATCACAGGCCAATCCCCACGGCATAGCGCAATGGATCGCGGGGTTTTCGCTGTGGAGCTTTGGATTGTGTGGAAGTGACACGAGGACAAGCCAATAGCGTGGATCTTGCATGGAAGACCACACGTCAGCAGGCGTCACCTGTGTAGTTATGGACGATTGCGCGAAAAAAAAAAACTCTATTGATATTGACACGGCATCCACAACACCCCACCCCGTCCGCGAAATCCCATCCCCACCTCGAACGCACAACTCAAGCGAAACTCCTGCAAGGGTACGAGGAAGGGTAGCTCTGTGGGATGTCCGCGTTGAAGACGACCCTCTTTCCGGGCAGGGGTGGCAATCCGTTCTCCTGGAGGATCTCCTTCACGCCGACCTGCTCGAGCACCTTCGAGAGCATGCCGTTCTCGCTCTTGACGGCGACCAGCTGCTTCACACCCTCGTCGCCCTTCGCGATCCTCGGGGCCGCCGCCGATCCGAGCGTCAGCAGCCCGACGACATCGTTCTGCTTGAACACGGCAGGACGCGGGTAGCCGCGACGGACGTCGCGCTGCCAGTACGGGTTTTCGGCAATGTCGGCGGCGGGCACGGTCACGGGGTCGGTGTAGGCGATCCCGGGGACCGACCCTGGCGCGGGGTTGCGGTAGGTGGGGTTGAGAGGGACTCCGGAGGAGCGGTTCGGATCGACGGCGAGGACGCGGCGGACCTTCTCCCAGATGCCGACAGGGTTGACGGTGTATTTCTGACACAGGCGTTAACAGGAGCGGCGAGAGAACCGTGGAGAAAGGCGGACCTTGTAGACGGAGACGACGCCTCCGGGGACACGCGGGGCGGACATCTAACGAGAGGGCAACTAGGTGGCTATCTGATGGATGAAGGGATAGGTCTGAGCAACCGATCAGTAAGCAGGACGGGGCAGGAGATTGCGGCGATATGGAGGCCGGATACTTGAGTCTCAGGGGAATGAGAATGGTGGCGGCGTTGATGGGGAAAGGGTTTCCAACGCCGACGTCGGAACAGAGTACTGTAGTGTCTTGGCACGTCACATGACCCTAGAGCGCTGCATACATCCACATTGGGTGTCACTCGCACAGCTGGTTCGACCCTACCCTGCACAACCAAAACCACCCCCACTCCCCTCCTCCCCCACGACAACAATCTTCAGAAAAGACTAGACGACAATGGCGCAAACTACTACACACTTGCTGGATAGAAGCATACTGTTCCACTGCGACAACTGCTTTGCGGTCGTCACAGATGCTGGATCTTCAGCGGAACAGCCGCCAGAGTTTTTGTACACTAGCTGCGGCCACATTCTCTGTACACGCCATATGTTTCCGGGGGAAGGTATGCATTGTGGCATTGTGTTCGCTCCCTCATAACGCAACGTCGCAGATGTTGATTTTCTGTCCAGTTCCAGCGAATGCACTGGAAACACCGCAAGTGTGCACCATCTGTCACCTGCATGGAGTGGCGATTCAGGGACATGTATTATTATTCCCAAGCATGAACGCTACCTTGGCAGCTGCTAACGCTCTACCAGCCACCAGAAGATCGGCACCTTTTCTTCACACCCGGGGACGATCTTCTCGACGCTTTAAAGGTCAGTAGTAGCCACTCCGCTGATGATTCTGTGCCTGACATTGCGACAGCAACAATACGACAACTTCTTGAAAGTGGCAAACCACCACAAGACTCGAGCCGATAGAACTGTTGCCCGAGCCCGGGGCGCACTGGACCAAGTAATAGAAGAACTTTCCAATTCCAAGAAGTCAGAAATCCCCATCTGGTGACGCTTGTTCGACGCTTATCGTTACTCGACAGACAAATAATCGAGCAACAAAGGGAAATCGACCAACTGAAACGAGAGAACGAGCAGCTGCGCACTCGGCTCGGCGAAGCTAGTCCAGTTACAGCCCTCGAACAGACAGAAGAAACGCTCGGCGATTTCGCTTCCGCTGCTGACCCGGCAAAAAGAAAGGCTGGGAGTCCTGGAGGCAATGGTAGACGGACCAAAGGATTCAGAAATGCGGAATCGCATGATCGAGAGAAGCGCGCTGCAGTCCGACGGCCGGATGAGCCCGGGAACGAAGAACAAATGCACCACGGGAGCGATTTCGCAGAAGGCCAGTATATAGAGTATATGGACCAACGTTTGGACCAGCACTATGCTGGCCAACGATGTCCTCCAGTTTCTCCATCACTGCCGCAAAAGCTCCACGACGTCCACCGGCCGTTCGACCCGCCTAGAAGGGCCGACGCATCCTTCGATATAACCCAGTACCGGCCAACTAACATGGCTCCACCGACGCTTGGGAGGAGGTACGCTGCACCGTCTCAGAGAGGAGAGTTCAGCCCGTCCCATGGCCGCTCGAGCCAAGCGCCTAGCATGGCTTCGCCGACGTCTCGGGGTGGACTCACTACGCCATTTTCGAATGGGGAGTTCAACCAGTTCCAAGACCGCACGAGCCGGGCACCTAGTATGGCTCCACCGGCGTCTCGGGGTGGATTCACTACGCCATTTTCGAATGGGGAGTTCAACCAGTTCCAAGACCGCACGATCCGGGCACCTAGTATGGCTCCACCGGCGTCTCGGGGCAGATTCACTGCGCCATTTTCGAATGGGGAGTTCAACCAGTTCCAAGACCGCACGAGCCGGGCACCTAGTATGGCTCCACCGGCGTCTCGGGATGGATTCACTGCGCCATTTTCGAACGGGGAGTTCAACCAATTCCAAGACCGTACGAGCCGGGCGCCTAGTATGGCTCCACCGACATCTCGAGGTGGATTCGCTACGCCGTCTCCGAGAAGGGCCTTCAACCAGTTCAATGACCACCCAAGTTCGGCCGTGCCAGCGTCCAGCTTGGGACATCTGAACCGGCCGCCCACTCCGAGCCGCAGCAACATGGGTCTCCCCACCGCAGCGCATAGATACATGACACCATCTCGCGGGAGTCACTCGGGAAGTACGCACAACTTGAATCCGCCCCTACCGCGCCGAGCGGACACACCAATTGTCGGCGGAAGCAGAGGCACACCCCTCCCATACTTTACAAAGGCCAATTCACTCGCAGGATCCCAAAAAAGCCCCAGAGATCCCCGTCCTGCACGACGGACAACTTAATTCTGAACACCGAGACGGGATCGCTGGGATGCGCGCTTTGGGTGTCGTGTTTAGTGGGGGTCGGTGTTGACTGGCAGCTTGGCATGCAGATAAGATGGGGGAGATCATGCGCAGATGTTTGTGATGGAAGGAGATCGGATGGGGATTTTCGGAAGCATTGGCGGAGGCAGAAAAAGGGTATGTCATTGGATGAGGATAGCGGAGTAGGCCCTGACATCAACTCGCCTTCAGCGTGCTGTGGCTACTGTGTACATCTGGAAAATAGGTTGAGCAAGCGGCTAATAGGGGTATCCGATTTGGCCGCCGACTTTGAGGGCAGTTCTCGCGCGCAGGCTGAGAGCTGTGAAAGATGACTAGTATTGGTCACAATTCATGAGAATCGCCTTCGCGCTTGACAGCTGTACCACCGTCAAATCATCGTTGTCAATTCGCTCTGTGTACTGGATGAAAAACAATATAAAGTATGCTACTCATGGGGTCTTGGTAACCCTTTATTTTTTTAATTTTTTTGTTTCCTCTGTGGAGGACAATTCGCGGTGGAACACATGTTTGAGAGGATGGGAGGTCAACATGGGGTTCGTCGGAACCCGCTCTTGAATATATTGGGCGATCCGCTCATGCTTATCCCATCCTCAGGCGAATAGAAAGGGCTTGGGCTGGGTGTGGGAGGTCCTGGTGCGTGCCTCTGCTGGAGATTTTTTCGTCGAAATGCTGAAGAAGTCAAAGCGTTGCGCACGTGACATACCGGCCAAGACTTCGCCAGAAATGACGCGCATGGGAATTGTTTGCTCTACATACTTATGTAGCATTGTACTCTATGTGTGTGAGCTGCAGGCGTCTTGGTGTGACGCCGCAGTGACGTCACACGTTGATTGTTTTTCGTGGCGACATGACGCAAAACTTCCCAACTGGCAGTGGCTGGGGAAAAAAAAAAAGAGATCCCCGACAAGGAAAAGAAGCTCGGTGCCATTGGTGACGACGGAGAGCGGGAGAACGGAATCCAAGGCATAAACGAGCAAGCGGTGGCTGGGCTCGTGTTGGGTGATGACGAAGGTTGTCGTTTTCACGGCTCTATAAAACCCCACAATCATCCTCTCCCTCCCTTTCCTTTTCTGTCTCCGCAACAAACACCCCCCACAACCCAACCCAACCAACGCTCCGCCACCACGGACTACTTCTCCTACACACAAGACTTTCCCCGTCGCTCCACAAACACAAACACCATGTCGTATGACTCCCCCTCTCCTTTTGCTCTCTCCATTGTCGGCTCGGTATCATTCTGACCAGATAGAAAATAGCTACTATTTCGGCTATCTTCCTCCTGTCAAGCCCTCTGCCATTGCCCTCGGCACTGCGTTCAACCACGCCGCGAACCTCGCCGTCCTCACCCCCCTCTTCGGAGAGACCTACCGTCGTGCCCAGCATGCCGACTCGAAGGAAGAGTTCATCAAGAGCAAGGAAGCCGCCTCCGCCGCTGTCCTCTACGGCACTACCCTTGTCGGCTCCGGTATCCAGACCTACGCTGTCGCTGCTATTCTCAACCACTGCCGCGTCTTCTCGTACAAGGGAGCCGCCTACGTCGGAGGCTTGATCTTCGCTGCTACCTCCGTTCCTCAGGTTTGTTCCCCCATACCCTCCTACCCAAGCCCCCCAATACTGACGAAAAGGTGCACAGTTGGTCTCGCAGATCTTCCAGGAGCGCAGGCCCGCCGAAATGGTTGCTGTCAAGGCCGCTGTCAATCTGGTTGACACCGTCGGACTTTCCCTCTTCCTCACCTACTGGGGCACCCGTCCCGTGTAGCGCCTTTTCCGGTAAACATGGAGGAGAAATGAGACGTGAAACGAAACGACCGGTGGATGGGGGGCGTGTCGTTGTTGTACTGTACTTTTACGTGATAGTCGGGTAAATTGAATTCCTGGCGAAATGGCATGCGAATTGGTTGATCTGGAATGAGGACGGGCTACGGATGGGTGGGGTTGCAAATTGGCGAGACGACCGATCCAGTCCGATAAGCTCGTATAGAACCTTCTTTCGAAAAGTGCTCGTTTCCGTTCTTTATGGGTTTGCACAGTAGTTGTGACGTGCAATCTTCGGAGGAAGCGGCGTAGTCAACACTGAGCGAATCGGCGGATTGTGCCCAATCGGCACCACTTCCATTGGCCGCCGCCGTCTAAGTAGTTGGCAGCATCACCGTGACAGCGATGACGCCCATGCTAATAGTAGCCCCAAAGGCGAGCTTCCGTTTGCGATCGCCGTGGCGTCGGCGGCGGGGGGGGGGGGGGGGGGGGTGGGGGTTGTGGGGTTTTTGTGTGTGTGAGACT
>Ga0307516_10005129_pt1 | contig 15820 bp, 28 predicted proteins | sample 19_EM_MG_FD_203310 | JGI IMG/M metagenome (GOLD analysis project Ga0307516, IMG submission 203310) | Populus trichocarpa ectomycorrhiza microbial communities from riparian zone in the Pacific Northwest, United States - 19_EM | ecosystem: Host-associated > Plants > Roots > Unclassified | place...
GCTTTTGGGGGCTCGGGCTTACCAGGAGCTCAAGCCGGGCCGTGAGCTGTCAAAGCCATGAGCCGAGCCCAAGCCTTGGGCTTGAGCCGGGGCCTAGTTCTAAAAAAGATGGTATGTTGTGAATTACAGACATTCAAACAAGAACGCACCGTCGTCATCATCTCATTATGGAGTCATCACAAGCGCTCGTGGCCTTGATACCATTGATTCCTAGCACATCGATGTCGGACGAAGGACACCATGCTTCGTGGCATTGTGAGACCCTGTTGTTGGACCAGTCAAAATAATGGTCAAAATAGCAGTGTAGGTACTATGACCAACCATTCTTCAAGGCCTCAGGGCATGATTCGGGTCATTCCGCGGTTTCCGCATCAGTTATCTCATCACCGCTGTTAACGAGACATGGTTGCTGTCTACGAGTTCCAGCCATTCATTTCCAGTGAGGCCCTGGATGGGTGAAGTTTTGTGAGTGAGAGAGATGAGCGGTAAACACTTACTCGATGAGTTGAAGGTCCTGACCTGGAAAAAAAAAAGAGAACAGCTTTTCTGTCCGAATTCCTCAAAAGGATCTAAATTGAAGTGGTGTGGCAAGCGAGCACCAGCAAGGGTAAGGAGCGAGAGCCACCGGGGCGCACGATGGCAGACAGGCTCAGCGAGAGTGTTCGAAAATGGTCGAACAGTGAGGTTGAGACCAGGGCAACCGATCGCACAGTTGTACCTGGAAACGGTTGATGGCCGATGATCGAACTAGGTATATCCGGAAATGTTTACTTGCCATTCGAAGGTCCACCGGCCTCGCCAGTCTTCCATGCGAAACCCGGGGGCTCAGGGCTTTCAGAAAGGAGAAGCCAGGCCCCCAGCCCCCGCAAGCCGTGGTGACGGCTCGGGCTGGGCCCGGCTTGGCTCGGCTCAGGGCTTTTAAGCCGGGCCGGGACATCACTAGGTGAACCCAAGTCATCGAGTCCGTCTCTCGAAACTTTGCAAGGCGAATCCCTCAGAATCAAATCTCTCCCATCCTGGTCCAGAAATTGTACGATCCGAGCAACAACGTCCGGTATGTCTATCTCCCCACCGCTCTTGCCGAGTTCCGACTCGTACTCACACTGGTCTCCCAGCACTCCCCGACACCTTCGCTTTAATCGCGGCCCAGACTTTTCAAGAAAGTAACTAGCTTCTTCAAACGTCCTGAAGAGGTATACCTGGCTTGTGTTGATGGAGACAGTATAACTACTGACCTCACTACTAGCATCACGCTACTCCAGATGGCAACGCTAGCAAGCCTCCAACCTCGTTCCCTTCCATCGTCGCGACATCTCCAGATGAACCGCCGTCAGATATCAGAACCAACGCGCCTAAAGCTGACAGGTCGCAGCCCAAGGCCCTCTCTGTTGTGTCCAAGTTTTCCAGCCAAATCTAACCTGAGTATTCACGAATAAAGCAGGAAACCCCAACCGACCAACTCGATACCCCAGACGTCACGACGGTAGATGCAGCCCGAAAATTTGAAGCCGCAGAGAAAGCCAACTCTGAGATGAGCACTGTTGCTAGGCCCATCCAAAGCATGGCGTCCGCGCTCAGTGGCACAGATAATCCGATTCCTTTTGTCAATTGGATTTCCTCGTTCCTTAAGACATTGGAGAACTTCAATCGCGTCCTGTACAAGATCGCCACAGTAAGTGTCACCCTATGCTCTGTGAGCCCGTCAATGATCATTCGATTGTCTAGGTTCATCCTTTCACGCAAGCAGCGTGAACTATCCTCTCTCCGGTTTCCAAGGTCTGGCCGTTGCGCTTCACCGGCCACCCAATCTAATCTACAAGTGACAGATAATGATCGAACGGGTACATCTCGACGTCACGTATTGTGCGAACCAGAAATTCCGTAAGCTGACTTGGTCGTGACGTTGATGTTAACGAATTTATCGGTTTCTTTCAAAGGACGAGGCTGCTCAAGAATTTGTTCTCCTCCAAAGCCAAGACGTCCGTGCAGGGCTATAACGATGTCTTCGACAAGGTTTTGCAGGAGTTTGATCACAGAGCTGCAGGCGATACGTTGGTGGTCGTGCATCGCATTTGGAAAGACCTCGCGCCGAAGGTCGATGATCTGCGTGCGTCCTTTTGAAGTATTCGTTGTCACGCCTGCCTCATATCTGAAATGTAGGTGACGCCATGGACCTGAATACCATGCCGTATGGGGTGCTGGCCTCAACAAACAAAACCTTTGATTGGAGGGTACCCAGGAAGAACCCCTCAAGGAGATTGTTGATTGGATCAACGACGTCGAGAAGGACACGCCTCGCATTCTTGGCTTCATGGTCCCGCTGGCACGGGGAAACCATCCATTTCTCACGCTATTGCACATCGGTTCCAGCCGCTTGAACGCCTCGGCTCTTGTTTCTGCTTTGACCGCAGCCGGATGGCAGAGCGACGTCACGAGAAAGTCTTCAGTACTATTGCGCAGGATCTCGCCAAGCGTGACACGTCCTTGCGTAGACACCTGTCGTTCATGGTAATGTGGCGCTCAAGAACACAGTAGACATTCTGCAGCAGTGGGAAGAACTGATCATGAAGCCCTCGAAGGCGATAATGGGGCCGATTGTCATTATTGTGGACGCATTGGATGAGAGTGGAGATGCAGCTTCACGACGAGTTCTCCTTCGGATCTTGGGTAATGCCATGACCGAAAGCCGCATCACCGACCTTCCTGCCAACCTCCGCATCCTCCTCACGTTCCGACCTCTTCCAGACATCCACGCAGCACTCAGCGGTAGGACGCACATCCGGCAGAAGTCCATGGCTACCATTCTATCTGAGTCGACTAAACATGATATTCTCCGCTATGTATCTGACGAACTGTCCGAAATAGACCTTGAGCGACCGAGTCAGGAAGTCTTCGCTTCCCTGCTGGCTCATCGGATCAAATATTCGAGTGGGCACGATTGGCCTGTGCACATATCAGGAGAGAAAATACTGGGACAGTGCTGGAACCACAGGAGCGTTTCAACGCCATCATAGACCACAGCAAACCTGATCACGTCCGAGTCCCACTCCTTGATAAAATGTACACATTCACATTGGAAACCATATTTCCCAAGGAAGAGCCGGGTCAGGATCGTGGTCTCAAACAATTCAAGTCTGTGTTGGCACAGATACTTGGGACCATGGAGCCACTTGCTCTTGATTCGTTGATGTCCACGAGGGGCCATTTCAAGGATCTCGCGGATATCAAGATTCATAGGATCCTAGCACCTATGGCTGCTTTTCTCAGCGGGGCTACTGATCCCTGTCCCTATCCGTCCCCTTCATGCCTCCTTTGCCGATTTTCTGACGGATCGCGATCTGAGTCACGAATTTTTCATCGACGTGCATCCTATCCACAACGATCTAGCCTTTGCTTCCCTTGGCGTCATGATGAAGAAACTGCGGTTTATGTCACGTATGTGATCGACCAAGTTCCTACCTCCCCAACTCTAAAGCCCCGGATCTGGATGACTGCATCAAAAGATGTATCCCAGCTGAATTGGCATATTCTTGCCGATTCTGGATGGACCGCGTTCGATATGCACCGTTCAACTTGGCCCTTGCAGAAGAGGTCCTTGCGTTTTTCAATCACAAGATATTGTTATTCTAGTTCGAAGTGCTTAGCCTCCTCAATGTCATGAATCCCCGTGCCGCTGTCGTTGGTCATTCAATGGGTTATGGCGTGTGGAATGACCTTTCGCATCGAAATTATATTCTCACCTGTACTAGCCTCTCAGATGACGCAACGGACGGCCGAAAATTTGTTCGCACATTTGGCGGTGCAATTTCTACGAGCACCCCCACCTGTACCTGTCTGCCCTACCATTTTCCCCCAAGAAAGTACATATCTCGAACAAGTTTTCTAAGTTGTTCCATGGATTGCCGAAGGTTGTTACTAGACACAGAGTGACGTGGCCGGAGATCTAGAATGAGATACGTGGGCATTTTGAAGGTATCCGTTAAGTCGCATTTTCACTGGACGGCAAGCGCATTGTGTCGGCATCTGACAACACTATCCGGCTGTGGGGTGCTGAGACTGGGGAGCTGCTACAACCACCTTCCGAGGGACATGAGGATTCGGTCAATTCTGTCGCGTTCTCGCCAGACTGCAAGCATATTGTGTTGGCATCAAGTGACAAGACCCTCCGGCTGTAGGATGCTGAGGCGGGGGACCTCTGCGACCACCTCTCGGGGGACATGATAACTTGGTTCGCTCTGTTGCGTCCTTGTCAGACGGGAAACCCATTGTGTCCGCGTCAGATGACAAGACCATCCGGGTGTGGGATGCTGAGACCGGACACCTGCTGCGACCGCCTCTCAAGGGATATGAGCATTGGGTCAACTGTGTTACGTTCTCGCCAGACGGCAAATGCATTGCGTCGGCATCAAATGACGTGACCATCCGGGTGTGGAATGCTGATGCAAAGGTATGCTTTCCAAGATGCTTTCTATAGGCTTCACGATTTCAAACTTAAATTAATAGATGCATGAACTGGGCCCAGTACATTCTCCAAATTCTCATCTTCCAAGCGCAGAAATCATTCAGACATCTGTCATGAAGCTAGCACGAACCCTCATGGTTGTTTACCGGGCCCAATGGCGAGTTTTTACTCTGGGTACCACCCTATCTTTGACCATGCAACCTTATCTCCGATGTGTTGGTGATCCCACGGACACGGGTCGATGTCAGCCATCTCATTCATGGTCAGGAATGGCAGAAGATATCGGATGGAAATTTGTCTATATCATGACAATCATGCAGGTTCTTGAAAATTTAACGAGATTGTATTTACACAGCCTGATTTGTTGCGATATAGACAGTGATTTTGCCAGGAGACATACATCGCAGTGTGGGTTGAACTGCACCAGTCCGGCCTATTTCGATGGAGTTCAATTTGTGAAACTCGTTAGGATAAACGATAGTATACTGTCGGGTATTACTAGTATGGTGGAAACAACTTCAAGGAAGTTTCGCAAGCCAGAATTGTTTGCAACGCTTGCATCGGAAAGCACCTCCTTACGTACGATTCCTACTGCATGTTTTTTGCGCAAAGAGTTCCTAGCAACAGAGTTCTCGGTGTTACAAAAGTGTGTCGGTACGCTCTATAGCTATTATATTACAATAGAATCATACGGAGACAACGTAAAAAGACGGAGGAAAAAATAAAATAAATAAACAGGACTGGATCAATCGAGATCATTGTTCCAACTACCAGGAAAGTGACTGCCCGAGTCGTTCCGTCGACCGGAGGCTCGCGAAGGGGGATCCGAATTCGAACGCGTATGCCTGGATGAAGAACCAGCATTCCTTCCAAACGAATCGCCTCCACCAACAAATCCTCCAAACAGGGACTGTAAAAGGCTATTAGAATCGCGCGACGGAGACCGTCCTGGAGACCGGTTGCGTGAGGAAGTGTTGGACTGTCGATCCCGATGTCGGCTCGAGTTCGTGTTGGTAGCGGGTGGATGTTGCTCCGGCTGTTGCACGAGAGCATGGCTGTAGGATATTGTCAGGATCCAGACGACCGGGGGAGGTCACAGCTTGATTGCACTTACCGACACACAGGACATGTACCGCTAGACTTTAGCCAAGGGAGGATACATGGCTCGTGGAATGGGTGTTTACAAGGCAAGGTGATGATGATTTGTTCCTCGGGATCCTCCGTGCCGAGCTTGAACTGTTCCTTGCAAACGGCACAGTCCTTCTCCAACAAAGACGCTGGAGAGAATACATTAATCAGAATTCGTGTATTGCCAATCAACGTACACCCTTGTTCCAAAATGACTCGCGGTAAGTCCTCTATTATTTGATCTGTCGCGGGAACGGGCCGATTTGAGTTGGAATTTTCCATCAACTGTGTTATAATGTGGTCCAGAGCTGTGGACAGGGTCAATGTTGAGAGCAAATGACCAGAAATCGCCTACCTTCTTGGTTGAAGACATAGTCACCCATTCTACCACCTCCTAGATCGCCTAGGCCTCGTCCAAGAGAGTCATTCCGATTACTGAGAAGTGTCATGAGGTACTGTGCCATAAGCTGCCCGTTGATGGCGCCTTCATTAGCATCGGGTCCTCTGCGCAGAAATCTACTAAAACGCGTGAGAGAGCACCATGCAAATGGAACGTTCTCACTCCGACATTGTGGGGGCATGGTCCGAGCCTGAGTGAGTGGCACTTCCTGTGTTGCCTTGTGAGCCGGCGCGAATTTCAAAAGTGAGTCTACCCTGGATCGATATGAGGCCCGGTTAACGTTCAAGTACTGTATTAGACTGACGGAACCACTGTTGTCGGGGCGAGAAGAACGAGGTCTATCGTTCAATCCACGGTCGACTAGCGCTTGTAAGCCAACTATAACACTTGTGAATTTCCAAAGGGTCGAACTGCGTAAATGACGCACGAAGAAATGTATCGACTCCAGGCGGAAATGCATCTCCATCTGAATCTCCAGGTAGTGGATGAGCAAAATCGCGCGGGTCATCTGCAGTGTCCATCTGATTACTGTTAGTGAATGACTTTTGAGTGATTACTCGAACCTACCTTTTCAACGAAGCTTTCGTGGCAGGATGCACAGATGGGATCTGGAACCTGAAGCGAAGGAATGAGGTTGTTGACCAAGTGAAGATCGTATGTGGCGGGCAGACCATCAGCGGGTGCATCTCTGCGTGACACTGAGAGGATGTCAGAACAGGTGGAGACGTGGATGCTGTGTACAACATACTGCATGGCAAAACCAAAGTGGTTCTCTTGAGGACATGGTGGATGGTCGTAGTCGGAGTCAACCAGCCACTCGAGTGCTTTGCTGAGCAGGATCGGAGAATGCCATCATGCACCGTCATCATAATATCGTCACAGCGTGACAACTCCACTTGGTAAGCCCAATGTTTCCCCTCTCCCCCAAGAGATGATCGTGCTGGTTCCCTATTATACGATGGCAACTCTGCTCATGAGATGCAGACAATTCTCTGAACCTCAATCTGTCCTGTCTACTTTTCCCCTCCGGCTCATTCTCATTTCTAGATGCGCATTGCAGCTCGCAATTGATGCCAGTCTTGGAATTACGATTTGCCATAGAGTCTGTCATGTATCTCATTCTGTTAATATACACACATCTTTGTACAGTCCAGGGAGACGTGAGAATACCCCTTGACGCCTTTCTGATGTCCGCAATTACGACCACGGTAACCGTCTGCACATATGCAAGCATAGGTTTCTGACTTATTGCCAGGATGAAATGAGATCAAGGTTGTCTGCTCAGCTCTCAGAACATGCTCTTCGTTCTCTGACACCTGCCATTGCCATCCTTTGCTCCGTTGCCTATGATTTGGCAGCGGTTGTCCCTCTTTCGAAGCCTCTCACGGACACACTGTACACCCTTTGCTCTCCCTTCAAAAACTTTATTGCATTGGAAGATCTTGTCGACCACATCGCAGTGCAAGATGAACCTCGGCATTTCAGGTTGAAAACGCTTGCCCTGAGTTCCCTCGCTTTCATCGCAGCAGCAGGCTGGCTTGGCTGTTTCGTTTATGGGTTGCACTTGGAACAAGCAGATTACGCTTTTGCAGCATTAGTCACATCGCTTGCATGGGTGAGTCACAATCACTGCTTCTCCAGCTGTATCCCGAGTTTCAGTAGTGTTATGTGTCGCTCAGGACATGGGCCAGGCCACCATCAACTCCGCCTTATCCGTTCATGATGTTTGCTTGTGCCCAGCTCGTCTTCGAACTCATTGACTTGGGCCTTACTTGCCTTGAGGACTATCCTCAAGCCAGTGATTTAATATCTGTCATAAGCCGCATGATCATTCCAGCGCTTTTCGTGTGGCTTGCGGGTACATTACCATTGCAAGCCTTCCGATTCGCAAAGAACATCGCTGGACCGAGAGATGTACTTGCTCTTCCATTCCGATAGGTCCTCTAGTGACTGAAGTTGCAGATTCCTTCCGTCTTATTCTCTTGCCCCGAAGATGATGTCACCCTCTGGTCTTGGTTCACGTTCTCCTTCATTCAGCCAATGCTCGATCTTGCTACCAGTCGAACATTGAATGGCACGGACATCTGGATGTTGTCTCCATTCTTTCAGCACAAGGTCATTTTCACCAAGTATCTGGAATATCGAAGCCAGTACGTTCTAGTCTAATCCTCATTGTTGGTTGCATCGAAATTTTTACGCTAGGCACCCCACACACTCATTAATCCGCTTACTCCTTGTTTCCAACTCCCTCGATCTAATCCTTGACATCATTCTGGAAATATGGAGCGCAATCGTTGGTGAGATATCATGACTTGTGTGCATCCAAAAGGTTTTTTTTCATAGATTTTCATAAGGCTTTGTTCCCCCGTATGCTTTGAAGGAGATCTTGTCTGCACTGACTTCAGACGAAAGAGATGCCAAAAGCAAGGCATATTTTTGGACGCTTGTTACCTTCCTTGCACATTTGTCCTTTGCCCAGGTTGATCTTTTCCAGAATTGGCATACCCGACGCTGTTATGAGCGGACTCGGGGCCAGCTTTTCTGTTCTCTGCATTACAAGTCCCTCAGAAGGCAAGATCTCAGCGGACATGTCACTGAGGAAGGGGATGAGCATGAAAGTGCAGACCTTGGCAAGATTGTTAACTTGATGCAGTCAGTTAAAGGCTTCTAATGCTGCTCAAGAGGACTTATGCACCCACACAGAGGCGATAGTTATGCCGTTGCCCAGCGATTTTGGGAATTTTCGGGCATTTTCACCTCCCCTCTCCGCCTTACGATCGCTCTCGTATTTTTGTATCAGTAGGTCAAGTTCTTTCTGCAGTAGAAGCACTTCCGAATTTTCAAACCCAGGATCCTTGGATGGAGTGCCATGTCAGGAGTAGTCGTCATCCTCCTGGCCTACGTCGCGAATTATCCCTTGGCGACTTACAACATCTCGGTGAGTGGTCTTGTCGTCCCTTTCCCCATTGCGCAAACGAACTCCGACGAAGATTACGAGGTCTTCGTGGAAGGCCAAAGATACTAGGATGAATGTCGTCAATGAATTACTCCAAAATGTCCGATTCCTCAAATTTTATGGTTGGGGTGAGTTGTCGACTGCGAAAGGCGAATGGTATCCCTGAGACTATTTCCGTCAGAATACTTCTGGTCAAAAAGAGCCCAGGATGTCAGAGAAATAGAATTACAATGGAGAGTGAAGCAAAATATTGTTGACATAGCCATTTCATTCATCTGGTAAGTACAGGCGTTCATATTCTAGGTCTGAATATTAACATACCAGAAGGACATGGATTCCGTCCGCCACAGCACTCTCATCATTCCTGTGTTATACCCTCATCGCAGGCGAGCGCCTCACAGTCTCCAAGGCATTCACGTCCATTGCCCTTTTCTCTCAACTTCAAGAACCAATGACAGCACTTCCAGGCCAAATATTTGCCATCCTACATGGTGTGTTACATTTCCTATAGGGATATATTAATCTGATCTCGACAGCTTATGTCTCTATGCAACGTATCGAGACCTTCCTGAACGAAACGGATGTGCCAGAGTGGGCATCGACGTTGTCAGCATCCGGCCCTCAGAATAAGGACAGCGAAATTGGATTTAATGCAGCGACCTTCGAGTGGCCGTCGTTACCCAAGGCGTCTTCTTCTCCAGCTCGGTTTGAATTAGGCCCTTTGGATATTAAATTTCCAAGAGGAAAAGTCACGATCGTTACTGGAGCCACGGGTTCAGGGAAAAGTGCTCTTTTGGGTGCCTTGCTTGGGGGTAAGCAGTGAAGTCATCTGGATTCTATGTACCTCACAGTCTCCAAGAGATGCATTGTACCCTAGGAAGCGTCGCTCTTCATAAGTTGCACCATAAAGTCGCATACTGCGCCCAAACACCATGTGAGCACTATGAGCAGTGATGTGTCACATATTGGCTCATTTGATTCCAGGGCTGGAACACGCCACAATCCGCGATAATATTATCTTCGGTTGTGCTTACGGTTTTGACGAAGCCCGTTATCAAGCAGTCATCGAGGCTTGTGCCCTGACAAAAGACCTCGAGGTCCTCGACGCTGGGGATAGGACAGGTAAATGCTAAAATGTCATACCTGTTTCAATATGCTAATCTCGTCTTAGAAATCGGTGAAAAGGGCATCACATTATCTGGTGGACAGAGGGCCAGGGTTGCGCTTGCTCGTGCAATGTATTCCACAGCCGAGGTATTTTCCCTCACTTTACTTGTATATGTCCATACAGCCAACGTCTTTGTAGTGTATCCTTCTCGATGATCCGTGAGTCTGCGAAGAGAAAGGTAGATTCCCACAACTGACCTTCCGCCAGATTGGCCGCGGTCGACATGCACACTGCTCAGCATCTGGTGCGGAAATGCCTGACGGGCGACCTTGCTCGTGATCGTACCATCATCCTCGTAACGCACCAAATTAGTCTTTGCTTGCCGGTGTCGACCTATCTCGTTAATCTGGGAGATGGCAAGATTTTGCGCCAAGGTTTTGTCCAGGATCTGGATCTTGGGGGACTCATTCGAGCTGTCAAAAAGGAGGATGGACTCGCCGACGTACTTGACATCTCGAATGAGGACAAACATTCGGAGAGCTATGCGGTGAATGACGTGCCTCCCAATGGAAGCGGTAAGCTAGTCGAGACTGAAGCTCGAGCGGAAGGTCGAGTTGCAATACGAACCTATCTCACCTACGTGCGGGCTGCCGGATGGATGCCATGGTTATTCACCGTTGGCCTCATGTTACTCATTCGATTCATCAACGTAGGCAACCAAGTCAGTGATCATCTTCGTACAAGAAAAACAACCTCCTAACTATTCCAGTAGGTCTTTGTTGCCCGTTGGGGAGAAGCATACGAGGATCACCGATATTTTGCTGCCTTCTTGCCAACCTATCCTTGGGATGAGCTCCCCCCACCGGATGTCAATGTGAAGCCGTGGTTGATGATTTACCTATACATCTCAATGGCCGGCGCATTCTCGGTGTTGTTTTACATCGCCTTGGGCTACTATGCAAGCTTGCAGGCCTCTCGATCGCTCTTCATCGCCCTTTTGAAAAGCTTAACCAGAGCCCCCGCACGCTTCTTCGACGTCACTCCGGTAGGACGTATCTTGAATCGGTTCACAACGGACATCAAGACTATTGACGGCGCGCTTATGAACTCTGCAAGAAGCTGCATCTCTGGTTTCTTGAATTTTTTGGTGTCGTTTATCGTCATCCTTGTGGTAATCCCGACGTTCGCCCCATTCGCGTTGTTTATTGCATGGCTATATATAAGACTGGCTCCACCCTACATACAGGCATCTCGCGACCTTCGCAGGCTGGAATCGATTGCGCTATCTCCAGCGTTCGCCGGATTCGATGAGTTGCTCCGGGGTATTGCGCATATCCGAGCATTTGGTATGGAGGAAAGATATCAGGATGGGTTTTATGCCAAGGTTGGTGATGACTGAGACAACCACGACGTTGCAAACCACAGCTAATTTCCTAGGTGGACAAATTCCAATCGTTTGACCATGTCTATGTGCGTTGACTTTTTCCAAACTTTGCTTTTCTGTTGATCTCATGATTTAAAAAAGTGGCTTGTTAACGGATGGCTTCGTTGGAGATATGACTGTGATTTTGCAAAAGTTCCATTTGTGTTTTAACGGCTGACCAGCACTTTCATCTATGTAGGTCTTGGATCGGTTGTCGTTTTCGCAGCGACAATGTTTGCTTTGTGGAGTGACGTCACCAACGGTCTGGCTGCTGTTGTTATCGTTCAAGCGGGCATCTTTGCAGAAGCGAGCCGCCAGCTCGTCAAGTTAATTCCCTTTTTGTTCGAATCAAGGCGTTGTCCTAAAGCACATGAAACAGGGTAGCAGCTCAGCTAGAGCTCGACTTCAACAGTGTGGAGCGGATAGTTGAATACCTAGACATCCCTCAGGAAGCTCCTGCTATCATTGAAAAGAACAGGCCTCCCGCTTATTGGCCTTCGAGTTCTGGATGCCTCCAAGTGGAGAATTTGGTTGTGCGATATGCTCCGCATCTCCCTCCGGTCCTCCAGAACATTTCTTTTACCATAAGACCGTCGGAGAAGGTTGGTGTGGTAGGTTGACTGATCAATTGTACTGGAGAGATCCCTTTTCACGAGACTTCCTTTTAGGTGGGACGGACAGGGTCAGGTAAGCAAGACCTCCAGCTCGGAATGGAATGATTATAGCTTCTTTTATTAGGCAAGTCGACTTTGGCCATGTCACTCCTCAGGATGGTGGAGCCTTCGGGTGGAAGCATCTCGTGAGGTTGCTCCGCATTCCGGATGATCCTCAATTGATTCTTTGCTTTAGAATAGATGGGATCGACATTTCGACAATTGGTCTAGAAGACCTGAGGACCCGGATCGTCAGTCCCTTCAGACCCTTTTTGTGTGCAGAATAATTGGAACAAGACTCTTTCTAGACGATCATCTCACAAGATGTCGCTTTGTTCTCTGGGACGCTCAAGACCAATATTGACCCTTTCGATGACCATTCGGAAGGAGAGTGTCTCGGCGTGCTCGAGCGGTGCCACCTAACGTCGTCGGTGACTCGTGCATCCGGTGCTTCTCCGCTCGCGATGCCCATCAACGGTAGTTCCTTGAGCGCGGGGGAGAAGCAACTCGTGGCTATCGCTCGAGCAATTTTGAGAAGGACGAATATTGTTATTATGGACGAAGCAACCTCTCAGATCGATTCAGTGCTCGACGATCAGGTCCGTATCAATCATGAAATACTAAAGATCCGTCTCATATTCTTGGCAGATACAAAAAGCAATCCGGGAAGAGTTTTCGGACGCGATTGTTCTGACCATCGCCCACCGTTTGAAGACGATCGTGGATTATGACAGAATTTTGGTGTTGGGAGACGGAGGAATTCTGGAGTTTGGTACGCCGAAAGATTTGCTGTCAAAGCAAGACGGGGCGTTTAGAGAAATGTGTCGACAAAGTACGGACTGGCCGCTCTTGCAGTCTCTTGTGGATAGATCTTAGACACGTGATCGTGATTTGCAGAAACGCGCTGATATATATAACTGGAATGCAAGGACTAGAGTGATAACACAAAGATCATCCATCTCCATTCGATCCCATCCCAGCCCTCGCTATGGCGTCTCGCTGGAAGACTCTCTGCGCCCTTCTCTTCCTTCATGTCTTGCTCGCGGTACATTCTCATCCGTCTGGTAGAAAGGCAGGACCCACGCCACGAGACCTGTTTGAAATGCTCTCGGACGACATCCTTGACTCGGAGGAGCAGGAGGTTGGAATAGGCGACGGCGGTGTTTTGCAACCTGGACTGAGCGGAATAACGTTTGGCGGGACGACAGAGACTCAAGTCCTCTCCACACCGACGACGTCGACAACCAGCACCATCACATCCATGACATCCACAAGGAACGATCATCCTACAAGCCCCCCGGTTTCCACCTCGATTTTAACAAAGGCGACCACGCTCGCGATTCCCAGTCTCAGTCCCAGCGTCAGTCCGACGGCCACTCCGCCAGAGGGATATTCACAAGCCGTGTCGACACCTCCAGCAGAGGCTAGAGAATGGAAGGTCATTGGGCTGGTCATCATCTGCATCACGTTCGTCGGGACTCTCATCCTCTCGGTCGTTTTCTTTGACTCGTGGTGGAACTTTTTGCGGGCCATGGTGTGCGGAAGGAGGGAAAGGGAGGGATCTGAGGATCTGGTGCCGGACTGGGAGAAGAGGAGCTGGGAGGTCCAGCTGGCGAGCGAGGACGGGCATCGGTACCCGACGATGGGGCCGATGGAGAACCTCGAGGCGGCGCAGTTGAAGAAGGACGAGAATGCGGCGTCGGTGTTGAAACCTGGAGATCGAGAGGGAGGGATACATGCGAGGTCCCCTCCACAGCTGTCGTTGCCTCAACTATCATATTATGGTTCTCTGGTTGGTCGGGGGCAAGGGAGCAATGGGGCATGGTCACCCCGAAATGGTGCTTGACGGAAGGTTTTTTTATTACTCTATCCATGATCATGACTATTAGCATCGGACATTTCTAGCCCACATACATCGTGCGTTGACCGTTGATCAGACTATATGGCAGTCATTTATCGTTGTTTGAAGGAGGCATCTTTTCTTGGAGGATATTAGATAGCACGAGACCTGCAGCAGCAACCCCGCATATGCCGAGGGATAGCAGGAGACGCGTTCGAGGAGGCAAGGCTACGATTGGTGATCATTTAATGGGCACGAGCCAAGAAAGTTGTTGAATGCCTGCCTGCGTATGATTGAGCCAAAGTTCTTTCTGCAACCGACGTTGGATTCTTGTCGGATCTCGAGCTAGAGGTGATGGGGAGCATGTCGGAGAAGTGTTTTGTTTTTTTAATTTTTGGGTTTATTTTTTGAAAAAGGTAAAATCATGTGATCGAATACAGGTTGCGATGTTCACTGGTCTGGTACGATAAAGACGCTCGAGCAAGTAAGCTCAGGATTAACGTTTTACTCAGATTGAACACCTTGGGACGGTGTCATCGATCGTGGTAGACTCGGGCGGATGTACTCTGGTGATCTCGGATTCAGCGGCGATCTTGGGGGATTGCCATATTGGTGATTCGATTGCGGTGAATGGAGCCTGCTTGACGGTGACAGAGTTTGACAAGGAAGAGAAGGGGGGGTGGTTCAAGGTGTGGCTGGCGAACGAGACGTTGGAGAGGACGGATCTGGGTAGGTGTGAATACTTCAAGGTGGCACGAGATCTTACACTGTAAAGGCGAACGGAAAGAAGGTGAACAGGTGAACCTGGAGCGGGCGATGGGTGCTCATGTGCGGTTCGGAGGGCACTTTGTGCAGGTATGGGATCTGTTGGCGTTGCTGTCTGGTATTCACTATCATAGGCGCACGTCGACGGCACAGCGACGGTGATCGAGCGAACGCCAGACGGAGATTCGCTGCGTATCAAGTTCCAGCTGGAGTCGCGAGAGGCACTGCTGCGTTATTTGATACCAAAAGGATATATCACGATCGACGGGGCGTCGCTGACGCTGACCGGGGTCGACGACGCGCGTGGGACATTCGAAGTGATGCTGATCACACACACGCAGGAGAAGATTACGCTCAGCAGGAAAGAGATCGGGAGCAAGGTGAACATCGAGGTGGACATGGTGGGCAAGTATGTAGAAAAGAGCGTCGTCGCCGCGCTTGGCGGCGAGGGGGGGTTGCGTGGAGTGGTGGAGAAACTGGTAGAGGACTTGTTATCGCGTAGAGCACCTGTCGGTCGTTGAATTCCATTCACTCTTCACCATGGAGCACACCCTCAAACGAAAGGTTCGCCGTCCCCCACCCACCCTCCGTCCCCGTCTCACACAGCCAGGTCACCGTCAAGCTCACCTTTACAGAGTCGTCCCCGACACGCCCCACCACCCGCTCAAACGTCCCCCGCCCCGTCTCTCCTCTCAAGCTCCCCGTCTCCTCCAGAGTCAAAGTCACCTCTGCCGCTCCAGCCCGCAAGCCCGCCAACTCCGTCTCCGTCGTGCCACCCCAGAGTCGTCCCGGCATCAGCGACGGTCCATCCTCGCGTCCGTCGTCCCCCAGCAAGTTGCGCACCCAACCGACTCTCCATGTCAGAGCACAGACAGCGTCCAGCCAGAGACCGGCAACCCCCCGCTCGAACCCGACCACTCCGCATCTCCGTCATCGTTCACAGACCTCATCCTCCACCGACCTCCGGGATAGACCGACTACTGCTCCTTTGCACCATGCCGTCTCTCATTCCTCTCTCCACCCCTCGAACCTCTCCTCCGCCTCATCCCACTCCCTAATCGACACTGTCGCGTACTCTGACGACG
>Ga0307516_10005130_pt1 | contig 15817 bp, 25 predicted proteins | sample 19_EM_MG_FD_203310 | JGI IMG/M metagenome (GOLD analysis project Ga0307516, IMG submission 203310) | Populus trichocarpa ectomycorrhiza microbial communities from riparian zone in the Pacific Northwest, United States - 19_EM | ecosystem: Host-associated > Plants > Roots > Unclassified | place...
CTTGTGGAGGTTTCTTTGCGGCAGGTTTTTTCGAAGCGGGCTTTAGAGTAGCGTTAGGTTGCCGAGAGCGAGATGCAGCATTGATTCTGGCGATAGACCACGGGTTAGGTTTGTACAGGGCGCTATCCTCCCTCGCAGCTAGATCGATCTGCTGCAGGGTCTGGGAGCTGCTCGGAGGAAGGCAGGAGTAGGTTCCAGCATTTCTGACGTTCTCGTCGTCGTCATCGTCACTGTCGAAGAACCCAGAATCAGCAGAGCGTAGGTTGAAGGACCAGTCGGTGTCGGTCATGCACGCGGCAAAGGCGGAAGAAGCGGTTATTTCCGATCGCCTTCCCTCCCTCTCAAGACCAACGTCGACCACCTTTACCAACACTCCTCCAATCCCTTCATCAAACCATGAGCTTCCTCGGTCTCCGCAAGTGGCCCACCCCCGTACGACTTTTCTTTCCTTCCTGGTTGTAGAGGGACCCGTGGCATTGACCAGGTTCTGTTGGGTGTTGTAGGTCGCTAGGCCCATCTGGCCGTTTGTTGCCGCGTCCACCATTACCTTCTTCCTCGTCTCGAAGATGCAGGACCTTGGCGTCCGATGTACGTCTCGCGTCCGACTGCGGTTCCGAAGTGTCTCTGACTACTTTCCGTTGGTCTACAGCCGAGGAATACGCTCGGGATCCTCGCAACCCTCACGCCGCTCAAATCGCGAAAGAAGCACACCACTGAGCCGTAGGAGTACATTAGGACCGCGTGGTAGATTCTAGATATGCAATGAAAGCCCTGTCCCGTAGGACCCCAACCTCATTAACCTCCGTGGTCGTCCGTTTTAAATGCAACTTCACGCTCTCGTTGATGACACCGGGCTCAGCACATGGGGCGGTCAAATCTATTAGGATTACACTTGGTAACTCTATCGTGCTCAAACTGTCAGCAAGGCCGAACGCATGTGGGGAAACGGAGGATCGACTCACGAGTAAATTATGAACTTCCCCTCAGGACGGTATATCACTGAGTCTTGAGAAGATTTTGGTCACGAATCCGTTGTCTGTTCTGCCTCCTTAGTAGAACCTTCTCCGCTTTCCCTCCGGGGCCATCGTCAGCTAGATTCCTCGGCTCAAGTAACTTCCAGAGCCATGGAGGGTAGTCTTCATCCGGAAGCGCAACAACTGGCGTTTGACTCTTCAAATAGTTTAGGCCAGTTAAGACGGTACCAGGTGGACACGATGACGTTCCATCTAAAAATGCTCAAGCATAAGCACGCGAACGAGACCACGGGACGGGACCTAACGCACTGTACGTTGTTTCCGCTGGAGGAAGTTTCGTGGAAGATACCGGAGCAGAGTCTTTGCCCTTCTTCCCCGCCTTTGACGCGTACGTTCTACCTCTACACGACGCACAGACAAAGGTCGTGGACTGCCGTCGCACAGCAGCGAGCAAGGACATCGGTAGCGGAATGGGAATATGCAGTCGTGACAGTTACGCGTTCGTGACCCCCACCCCCTCCTCGATCATTTCACTTTTTGCTTTCTCCCACAACGACGAACGTTCGACGTTCAACCTCATTCGAGGGATCCACCGGCGAGTGAGTAGGCTTGTCTCGAACACTCCATTCTCTAGGGATGATATTTGTTGCCGCCCCAGGCGTAATTCAATTTGACGAATGGTCAAGCACGCAGCCAAACTTTTGTGCACCTCTGAACTTTTCTCTTTTGTACCAAACAAAGTTCCGAACGACATAAACTGATAAAAGTTTCCTAGGGTCGCCTTTTGTTTTTGTGCCCAGAGGCACCTGGGTGATGTTACAGGATTACATGCCTTCATCGAACGCAGTCGTACACTTTTCTACTCCTTTCTGTACTTCTGGTAGTAGTGGATGAGACCGGTCGTCTGTTGCGAGATTATTTAGCATTCAAAAAGGATAGAGACGGAACACGGGTATCCTCACAGAGCCATCGTGACCGGTGACGTCTTCCGGCTTGTTGAGCTGAGCAAGGATGGCTTTGGCCAAGACCTTGCCGAGTTCTACGCCCATTTGGTCTAATCCATTGTTAGCGGCCTATGTGTCTTCTGGAATCACTGCCTACTCACCGAAGGAGTTAATTCCCCAAACGACACCCTGAACGAATATTTTGTGCTCGTAAAGAGCGATTAAGGCGCCTGTCATAACGCCGATCAGAACACGTCGGAATGAGGAATAGAAATGAAGGGTAAGCGGACCGAGAGTAGCGGGTGTCAACAGTGGGAAGATGATGCTGTTGCTTGGCCTGTTTCCCTCGAAGACCTTGCTCTTGACCAGGGGCTCACTAGCGTTCGGTCCCAACTCCTTCCTCACTTGCTCCTCAGTCTTTCCGAAGGCCAGAGCCTCGGGCTGAGCGAAGAAGTTGGAGAGGAGGATGCGGTGGTGGAGGGAGTCACGGATCGGGTTGAGTGTGGTGGCAGGGGCGATAAAGTCTGCGGGGATTAACTTGGTTCCCTGGTGAATGAGTTGATAGAAAGAGTGCTGGCCGTTGGTTCCAGCGGCACCCCAGATGATGGGCTGGAATATCGCGGGTCAACAACCATTCGAAAGGGCTTGGGGCTGGGGCTTACACCAGTCTGGTAGTCCACACGCTGACCGCCCTTGGTAACGAACTTGCCGTTCGACTCCATGTCTCCCTGCTGGAAGTAATCAGCGAATTTGTGAAGGTATTGGTCGTAGGGGAGAAGAAGTTGAGTCTGGGAACCGTAGAAGTCGTTGTACCAGATGCCAATGGCAGCCAAGATGACGGGGAGGTTCTTCTCCAGAGGAGCCTCCTTGAAGTGCTTGTCCATGCCGTGTGCACCCTTAAGGAGCTTCTCGAAGTTATCATAGCCGATAACGAGAGCGATCGACAATCCGATGGCACTCCAGAGGGAGTAACGTCCGCCGACCCAGTCCCAGAACTGGAACATATTCTCCTGAGCGATACCGAAGGCAGTGACGGCCTTGGTGTTCGTGCTAAGAGCGACGAAGTGCTTTGCGACGTGGGCCTTATCTTGTGCGGTCTTGAGGAACCAATCTCGAGCACTCTCAGCGTTAGTGATCGTCTCCTGAGTGGTGAAAGTCTTGCTGGCAATGATGAAGAGCGTTGTCTCGGGGTTGCAGACCCTCAGAGTCTCGGCGAGATGGGTTCCGTCGATATTGGAGACGAAGTGAGCGGCGAGGTCCCTCTTGGAGTAGGCCTTAAGAGCCTCGGTGACCATAACGGGACCCAAGTCGGAACCACCGATGCCGATATTAACGATGGTGTCGATCGTCTTTCCCGTGTACCCTTTCCAGCTTCCGTCCCGAACGGACTCGGTAAACTCCTTGATGTGTTTGAGCACAGTGGAAACCTCGCCGGCACCCTCCTCGCTGATCTCAAACTCGTCGAAGTTGCGGAGAGCGACGTGGAGGACAGCGCGATCCTCGGAGGTGTTGATATGCTCTCCGGAGAACATCTTGTCCCGGTAGTTCTCAACTTCAGCCTCGCGAACGAGGGCAAGGAGGGTGTTGAGGATGGGCTCGGTAATCAAATTCTTAGAGTAATCCAGGAGGAACGTGACTGCGGGGTCGTCTGGAGAGACGTATTCCTTGCTGAACTTCTTGAACCTATCCGCATCTTGGGCAAAGAGGTCCTTGAGAACGAGCTGTGACTTTTCGGTGTCGTAGATAGTCTGGAGTTTCTTCCAGGCAGCGTAATCTAAACCGAGGGGGATGTCAAAACCCACAAAAATTAAAGTAGCGGAGTGAAAGACGGGCCTGAAGCGAGTCTACCGCTCATCGTGGGCAGGGGGAGGAGTGCAGGAGAGGGGAATAGACGTTGATGATCTCATCTTATCACCACCCCTTGGTTTATATACACGAGGGGATCGGCATCGGATTGGTGAAATGCTGACTGCGCGTGTAAATTATCTCGGGCAATGTCGGCCACATTATCAAAGCCGTGCTACTATTAGACCGACCGGTTATGTAGGTTACGCGCCAATAACCAGCAGCCCTAAGACACAGCTTCCGGTTGGTTGACCGGTTGGGACCCGTCGTCGTCGTCGTCGCCGTCATCGTCACCATCGTCGTCGTCGTCGTCGTCATCGCCGTCGCCTACTGTCACTTGCGGAGGTGGTTCCAAAGGTGATGTCGACTCCTCTTCATCGTCCTCGCCATCATCCGCGGTCACTAGTGTGACCTCGACCTCCGCCGGGGGTTCCGAAGCTTCAGGTGTTGACTCCACTGGTTCCGGGATGTCCGCTGGCTCTGTTTTTTCCTCATCTGAGGTGGTCTCCGGTAGCGATGGTTCAGTGGTGACTGTGAGCGGTGGTTCCGAGACTGGAATCTCCGGCGATATCGGCAGTTTGGCCACGGTTGGATCAAGGATTTCCTCCTCTGGGACAGCCTCTTCGTCACTTGATTCCTCACCGGAGTCTTCATGAACGGCGAGTTCCAAATTTACGACGGAAGGAAGGGGGATTTCCTCCATTTCATCCGTCAGAACCTCGTCATCGAACTCCTCCAGTGAAAGATCGCTTGGTACTGGAGCCCCATCGCCAGTCGAAGAGATGTCCTCTGAAATGAAGGGAACCTCAGCGACCTCACCGATCTCTGAGACCTCTGTGAATGGTGTCGACTCCTCTACTTCCGCCTCCGTTTGCCCCTTGGCCAAGTCCTCCGCAATGTTGACAGCTTCACTAAAGATCATCGTGTCTGTCCTGTTCCGTCTTCTCTGGCCGTCCGGTCCGGCCGGACTCCTCAAGAGATCAGAGGAACCTTCGCCATTTGGTTCAAGCGACAGCTCTACAAAATCATGTTTCGAGTTGGGATCCTCCTTTCCGCCAGCAGGCTCTTGTCCTCTGTGAGGGTCAAGAGCCGCTCCCAGTAGACGTGGGGGTTCGACTTCTTGCTGTTCTCCAGCGTTGTCGGCGTGCGATAGGGGTATAACCAAGAATTCAGCGGGGACGAGGTCGAACTTGGACGTCAGAGCGAGGAAGCGTGCGTATAATGAGCTCTCGGCTTCGGCCTGCTCGAAGGCTTCGCGGTGGTGAAAGTAAGCATGGGCGAAGATACGACCAAGCCGGCGAGCGAGGGAAGAGAAATGGCGGTAGGAGCTCGCAGGTATTGAGAGGCTGTAGTCCTAGGTTAGAATGGGCTTAAGCGAGTTCGATAAGCCGCTAACCGAGAGGGAAAGGCCCTGGGAGAGTTCAACAACGCGGTCGCGCTATCAACTGTGTGAATGATGTAGTCTATGGCACAACATTGCTATGGATGAAAATTCAGTAGCTTATCTAATTCGCATCGCGCAACGCACACACCTCCATCGCCCCCTCATTTCCATGAGCGACGCACAGATACAGCCATTCGCCAGCTTTCATCTCGGGGCACGTTTGGCGCGTGCACTCTTCTTGTAATGTCGTGATGAGTGGATGAGAGAGGTCTTGAGCGAGCCGCCTACAGTAATCCAAAGATGAGCACATCCAACGTAAAGCGAAACCGTGTAAACTGCGAACCGTAGCTGTTCGTAGATCCAACAGGGTTCGTCCACAGTGACATCACCCTTCCCGTCCTTGTCTGGGTCCTTTTCTTCGTTTTTGAGTTCCTCGAGAGGCATGCCGGTATCCTGCGTGTTAGGGGATTTCCCAGGGAGAGAGACAATCCTTTGGACGTCGTGGACATCGAGTCGGATAAGAAGCGAGATGTACTCCTGTAGCTGGAACGCGCTGTCCAGCGAAGAGAGGGAGGGGAGACTTTTTACAGGATAGAAAGAAGACAAACGAGAGCCCTTGAGAGGTCGCTGGATGACGGTCATGGTCGTCGTACTCGTTGAGGTCGGGGCTGACGTTGGTGGGACCGGTGAGGTGGTCTGAGCCTGACCGCGTCTCGGCTCGATCTGATTCTGAAAGCACTTGTGTTGGCGAATCACTCGGTGGTGCTCACGGCCGCTGTGCGTGTCTTCGGCTCTGCTGTATTCACAACGGAGGGTTAATGTGACAGAAATTGGACAGGGAGAACACCTCGTTGCAGTCGCTCGCCGCAGGTAACCACCTGGCTGCGATGTCCGACCGGGAAGACTCGAGGGCTCTCATCACAGTCGCTATACCTCCCGTCGACCAGGGGTGGAGGACGATTCTCCAGGCACAGAACCAGGTTGTACTCTACAATCCCACCTCTCACGCTTTGTCTATCCGACCGTCGGTCGTCCACCACGATCACCTCCCAGATACCTCCCTCTGCCCGTACTGCAACCGCCCACTACCCACTGACAATGAGGGTGGAGAAGACACTCAAGACCGCGCAGCCAACTACTTTCAGCTGTTAGAGGTCTCAAATGAGGCCTCCTCTCGGCCGTCGACACCACCCATTATCGAACCCGTGTCCCCCGCAGCAGAGAGTTCTACTTTCGCCGTAGAAACGATGGCTCAGGGGTACTTCCATGCCTTCTTTGAGGAAGAATGCAGGCTGGGTATGGGTGCAAATGGGAGCGTCTTTTTGTGTCAGGTGCGTCTCCAGCGATCTTACCCTGTGACTCCATCTCACACGTAGTGCATCCCCAGCACGTTTTGGATGGGAACCGCCTTGGTACGCTGTGCTGACATCCGCCCGTAACCTCCGCGGGGGTGAATCTGTACCTTCTAGGTCGCTTTGCCGTGAAGAAGATCGCCGTTGGTGAATCCCACACCTACTTGGTTGACACCCTCCGAGAGGTTCGCTTATTGGAGGAACTACGCCACCCTAACATCGTAACGTATCACCACTCGTGGCTGGAGACTGCCCAGTTTTCCTCGTTCGGCCCAAAAGTTCCTACCTTGTTGTATGTTTTACAGTCAAACTCAAATCCTCCATTGCGCTAATAGCTTCCACAGTATGCTTATGCAATGGGCAGAGGGTGGAAGGTTTGTCCCCCTTTTTAGTTTATCAATCCGACCTCTGACAGTCACTAGCTTGGACGATTTCATCGATGCAAGACTCGGCCGTAACCAAGGGTCTGATATGCATCAGTCTGGGTCGCCAGGAGACGTTCACCCGCCGGAGGACATCCGTTCCCGGTCAGCAAGAATCCGCGCATTCCGAGCACAGCAACAGGCACACAAGGAGGGAATCCCCAGACCTTCGAGGCCACAAGCCTCTCTTAAGGCTGTTCACCTGCTGGGTGCGGAGGAAGTGAAAAGCCTATTCCGCGATGTCACGGCAGGGCTCGCGTTCTTGGTAGAGTAGCGTCCTCTAAACCATTTCACATTCTGACTGCCGCTCAAGCACGACAAATCCATATTGCATCTCGACCTAAAACCCGGGAACGTTCTATTGACGTGGGACCAAGGGAAACTGATACCCCGCGCGATGTTGTCAGACTTTGGTACATCACAGGACATGGTGAATTCCCGAACGCGATCAGGAAACACTGGGACGTTGGAGTATGCCTCACCAGAATCACTACCCTCCCCGCAGACGGGTGTCCTTGCACAGATGGATTCCAAGTCGGACATGTGGTCGCTTGGAATGATCCTCCACAAACTGCTCTTCTTCCACCTTCCGTATACCTACGCTTCTGGTGGGGACGGCGGCAGTACTCTTGGGGAGGGCGACAAAATGGAAAGGCTCGAGAAGGAAATTCTGGAATACCCGGGGTAACGGGAACCCGGCTGCGAGGATTCGTGAGCGCTGACGCGCATTCCTAGGTTCAAGTCTACACAAGAGCACGAGGTGAAATTCAAAGCGAGGCGATTGTCAAAGAACTTTTTGGGACTCCTGGAAAGTTTGCTGCACGTCATCCCCTCGGTTCGTCCCTCGTCAGAACGTGTTTTGATGGGAATCGATGAAGGAAAGGTAGGATGGTACCCATTGCTAAAGTACCATTGATCTCATCTCCAATCCCCCCTAGCTTGACCCCTTCCCAGAGGCTGCAAGCCTGGCGCAAACCGCGAAGTCGCTAATACCTGTGTCGTTGAAGGGGAAGGTCAAACCACCCCTGGCCAGTGCTGAGCCAGACACAACAAGGCTACCCGCCCCTCCTTCTCGCAGATCCTCGTCGCCCATCCCTTCCTGGTCTGGGGAGAGAAGCCGGGCGACATCAATATCACCGCGATCGACTCCAATTTTGCCGCCGATAAAACCGGAGCGTAGGTTATCGGAGGACGATTCGCGGCACAACCACCACAACGTAGTGTGGGGTTTCTCGGTACCACTGCCTGGTAGGATGGCGATACGAGTAGTTTTTCCGAAGTCTGTCGTTGTGCGGACCGTGAAGTCTGTGATCCTGGCCGCCAAGGTAAATTCCATTGGGTGGACACGCTCAAGGCTTACAGCTCTACTTTCCAGGTGCTCTCTGTCCCCACCGCCTGCCCTTCTGGCGGCAGGTTGTACGCTCTAACCACTTCCTCTCTAGTCCTTCTCGCTATTTCTGATACCTGGTTTGAAAACTGGAACGTCACACTCGGGCTGGGTGTGGTCCATCTTGCGATCCTCAGGTTTGGATACCGCACTTGCTCTAATCTGTAAACCCTCTTGATCACGGAGGGGATAGCAAACACTCTAACTACTTTTGTAAATCTATGGAGACAAGAAAGCAAAGGACAGCGCACTCATAAGTAACCAGCCACCGCATTATCTACTCCCATAATGTCAGGAGAGTATCATACATAATATACATCATCCAGAAACCACCGGCGTCGCTTTCTTTCTGTTATGACTGGACCTGCTCGACTCTGTGCGGCCGGATGAAAGGCAAGACTCTCCGGGCGTGGTGTAGAAGACTCTTGGCGGAAGATGGCATGTGATGAGGGGCACCATCGGAACACAAGGGATTCGACGTGGTACCCTCTTCGTGTCGGATGCGCCCCCTCTCGACGTAAGCGACCCAGACGGCTTTCACCGTCTCCGACGCACGGGCAAGTTCCTCCTTAGTGAGGTAGAACGTCGGCATGTCGGCAACTCTTTTTCGCATCTCCTGTAGTGTAATACGCTCCTCGGCCTTCTGGACGAACACTTCGTTCAACAAGTTACGGAGATCCTGGGAGATCGGGAACCGTTCCTTCCAAAACGCGTCGGGGTTTGCGCGGTAGCGGGTATAGTCGGGATGTTGGACGGACTGCCAGGCGCAGTGGCCAGTAACGAGGGCGAGGAGGATCATCCCAAGCGACCATACGTCGGAGGCTTTCGCAGAGAAGGTGGCTGGATCGCCATGGCGATGTGTGGAGCATTCTTGATCAAGGACAAGTTAGCCAGCCATACAGTGTGGGAGTTAAGATCGACTAACCCCAACTCATGTACATAGGGCTCCCGCATCGACAGTGGACCATGTCTTCTGTCGTGGCCAGCCCAAAATCGGCGAGGAAGACATGGCGGCCGTCATCGCTGCAGAGAATGTTCTCTGGTTTTATATCGCGATGGGAGACGCCGTGTTCATGACAATGCTCGACTGCGGAGAGCACTTGTAGGAAGGTATCGCGGATCTGGGCTTCTTGCGCGCCGTAGTGATAGGAAGCAATAGCGGTGAAGAGATCACCACCACGGTAGAAGTCGAAGACGAGAAGATCTCCGGTGAAGCCTCCGTGGATACCGTGGAGACCAAGGCGGACGTTGGAGTAGAGGGCAACCGTATGGGCGATATTTTCGTGGTCTTGGACGTCTTGCTGCACGTAGAACTCCTCTGCCGAACGGTCGGCAGACTGATGAATCCTGGGGATCACCTTGACCGCGACCTGCCGATGGGTCTTCGCGTATTCAGCCGTATAGACGGTTCCTGACGATCCTGAGATGAGACGTCGCTGGAACTTGAGCGATCCGTCAGGGGTGTCGACGGTTCGGCCACTGAGGTTCGTGCCAGCACTGTTCACGAAGAGGGTCATACTGGAGACCGGAGGAAGGGTGAGCAGGGCGTTAGGAATGGGGGACATCCGTAGCCGCGACAGCCGCGCCCAAATCTTTAAATATCCCTGGTCCCTGGGGAAGTGAGAAGGGAAAAGATTATCCATCCCGCGGGGTGGCTCACTCTCACGGCATACACTCGGCAAGGAGATAGGCCTCGGGTCCAAGCGGGATCAGGGGCTATTTTAGGGGCGGCTTTGTAGTCCGGGGTGTGTAAGTAATACCAGGACCCCCGAAGGCGTACTGACATGGCCGAGTTCCAGGTAGAGGGCACCAACGGGTTTCAGCATCGTTGCTGACGATTCACAGGATGTAGAATCGCTGCAAACAGCAATCGCGGCGACGGTGCACGGCAAGGGCGCCCAGGGTTCGCTTGCGCAGCTGTATCCGATACTGGCTGCTTCACACCTTACGCCATCGTTGGTTCGTCTGATGATGGTCACCTCTACCTTCGTAACCAACCTGTGGAGCGTAGGATCCTCTGGCGGTCATGCCGCTTCTGGTACCCTGCCATTGCGTCCATGCCGTCCCAGTCATCAGATTGGTCTCCGAAAAGGCGAATGCCAAGGAGATTCTACTTGTTCTGCAAGAGATCCTAGAACGTCTGAGGCACGTCGGCGAACAAGATGAGGAAGAGGAAGAGGAAGAATCTGAGACTCTCTCTCCAACTCTGCAGCTGGAACGAGTCGTTTTTTCCTACGCCTATAGTAAGCTTGCTTCGTAATCCGCCATCACCGATATCTCACCCCACGGGATGACCAGTCCTGCCACGGCTGCTGCCCAAGGCGAAAACCACGGGGGAGCGTCTGCAAGGGGTGCTCCACGATCTCGGAGAATCTATCCTCGCCTTGGTGTCGCGTTCACAACCACCCGAGGGTCAGGCGGTCCTCCACTCCATAACCGCCTTAGTAAACAACCTCTTGGACTACTTCGCGGATCATCTTTCCGACGTTACGCAGCTGACACCATGCATTGTAAGTCGAATCGGCCCTGAAAACCGTTCCGATCCTGACTTCTAACGAAGGACGCGCTTTTCTCGTTGCTTGATACCACTCTGGGGGCGAGCGTAAATTGTTTACACACATCCTTGGCCCAGAGGACGTTTGAAGCCTTATACCCGACGTTGGTGGTAAACTCTGCAATTGACCCCGAGTGGGAGATCGGGGAGGAACTTGTCTCTGATGCATTGGTACTTCTCCCTGCCTTGCCGTTGTTGAATGATCCCATAGACCTGAGTTTTAGGCCGTTGCGAATCGACTGGGCTATGACATCGCTTCGCTTTCCAGCAATCCTACTCTTGGAAAACTCATCCTTTTAGCACATACCGATCTCCAGGATGCCGATCACTTTGCACTACTTGAGACCTACTTCCCTGTTATCCTGGCTTGCTTGAGGGCAAATAACGGTCTAGACGAGGCGTCCGCGTTTCTCCTCATCCACATTTCGGCCATGGCACGAATAAAGCCCCACCCCCCCACTCTCCCCTTTGACTTCATGATCAAGTTCTCCCTCATCCTCCCGTCGTTGATGGGCGTTCACCCAGACCCCCCCACTCGACATATGTTATTCCGCCTCACGGCCATCACACTATCACTGACGGAACCCCCATTACGAGTACAGTTACTAACAGACATGCTAACAGACCCAACACACTCACCCCAAACCCGAATCGCTGCAATCACCCTGACGAAGGAGAGCGTTCTTCACGCTTTGAACGGGACCAACATTCTCCCCGTCTCGTCACCATCCAGAGACGTCTTTGGAACCTCGCGGTTCCTAGATATCTTAGGCCCTATTCTCTTCCGTCCAAACCCTCGTGACCTATTCGAAGACCCCAACTTCGATTTGGGTGACTTCGCCTACTCTCCGGAGCCGAACCGGTTGATCGAATGTTTGGCTTTCTACTATGTGGTAATCCAGCGGGATACGGAGAACAGGGTCGGTCTTGAATCATGCCAGGGGGGAACCGGATGAGCTGACCCGTGTTAGACTGGAATACGTGACAGGGTGAGAGTTACAGACACAGAGCTCAAGTTCCTCCGGCCACTCCGCAGTTTCCTCGGGCGGTATGGGGACCAAGGTGAGTAGTTGGTAACCACTGTAGGAAACCCCCACGACAACCCCGTCGGATAGATCTCCCCGAAGCCGTCATGGTGTTTGCTGGGTTACAGACAAGTCTTGAGAGGGTTGACGGTGCGGTAAAGAATTTATTAAAGGGATGGGGTTATCAGTCATTTTAATATGTGATGAGCTGGGAGGTTGGCTGCCTGTCACTAGGGTTATGAATACGTCTACGTGCTTGTACTGGTGGTTTGTGGGAAAACGGTGAGGAGAGGGAGAGTACTGTGGCGCGTGACTGTATGACTGTTCGCCAATCAGTCGGGACAATCTGCGGCAACCATGCCATTGGGATCCAGTCACAGCTTCTGCTGGAACCTCGTTCTGCGGAAAACGAGCTCGCCTCCAATTCAGTTTGCTGCGATGTCGGCACCTGGACTATTTGGAATCCATATAACAGGTATACTAGTATTGGCCCTCAATTCAGTGGTGGTACCGCACTGTGGTGGTACCACACGGGTTCCTCCCTTTTAAACCTCGCGTCGACGCAAGGCATCGTGGCCCCAGATGCAACGATCTTTTGTACACACTCTGATGGCTATCTCGTGCTCGGTGGAATGCGACACCCCTGAGGGACTCAAGGCGGAACACAACCTGGAGAGATTCACCTCCTTAGGCACCATGCTGTCTTGCACAGTATACGGTTAGTCCGTCCCGGTCTCTGGTCAAACACCAGCGTTGACTCCTGTAGACGTTCAGGCGCGCATGTCGCGGTTTTCCTCGTCGCGCTAAAGTACATGTTCCACACGTCATCCCTTTCAGCTCCCCAAAATCGGCTGTGGTTGGCTCTCTCGACGCTTCTGCTGGCGTGTGTGACCGCGAGCCTGGTGCTCCAGGTTCGCTGGAGTTGGGACGTGGAACGGATGGTCATTGGCTCCGGCTCCGCTTTCAATATTGCGCGCGTCACATTGTCGGTTTGCTGTTCAGTCCCTGTGTGTACGGTCGAATAATCACCTCGCGTGTAGATTCATGATAATTAACTGGGTTTCCGACTCCATCCTCGTGAATTCCTTTCTCCTCCACGCCGGAACCAAAATCTAACATGTTTCAGTTATTCAGATTCTTTGCAATTACCGGTCGCAAACTCGCTACAATTGTCCTGCCGTTACTGATGTTCATATCCTCCGTCGGTGCATACGACCATCCCACGCTTGCCCCCTGCCCTGTCTCACACCTTTACGATAGCCATATCCATCACCTACCACCAAGAAATAGCCGCGGCGTACACAAATTCCTGGTCCGGCGCCTCTAACGCCCCGATAATCACCTACCTTTCCCTGTCGTGTGGGCTCAATGTCTACTTGACGGCTCACATCGTGTTCTACATGGTGTGGACCGGCCGTGCGATCAACGCAACCCGGATCATGTGCAACCGGATCGCCTGCATGTTTATCCAAAGCACCTTGTTTTACCTGGTCCCCACGCTCGTCTTCATCGCCCTCTGTGCGGAGCGTAGCCTCGGTCAGAACCTACTCTTCCCTATCATGTGTCAAATCCAGGCGAGTTTTGTTTCGCGTTCGCATACCCTGGTGATGCGGGGCTCGGGCTGATGACCCGTTGAATTATACTTAGCCTCTGTCCCCGTTACTCGTCATCATGCGCGTAGCACAGAGCCGAGTTCTGAACAGAGAAGGCGGAGTGGTCACAGGGAATGAACTTTTGCCCACGTCCGCTCCCCGCCGACCCCGTTTGTCACTAAAATTGGACTTCAGACCCAGAAAATTTTCAGATCTGGAGGAAGGGGAATCGTGGTGTGATACTCCAATGGCGCCAACGACCCCAATGCTGCCAAGACCTCTACCATTTGTGATGGTCAAGTCGGGCCCCCCTTCCGCCACTGAAATGCTCGATTCGGAGAAGATGGGCGGGCTCTGCAAATCTCAAGACTCAAGGATGGCGTCGCAGACGACTTTGTCACCTACTTGGACCCTGACCTACCCCCCCAGCTCCGCGAGTAGCCGAGACGACCTGGGGATTGAGGAGCCTGACCCTCCCGGCGAGAACACGCCAAGCTAGCTCCAGGGGTCACTCGGACCTCCCACATCTACGGGTGTTTGGGTGAACACCCCAGGCCATTTATGTTTTTTTGCCTGCATTCCTTTTCTTGTTTCCGTGCAGATCCATACCCAAGTTCACGTAAAGTACTGCCATCACTTTCCAGTTATTTACTGCACTTTTCCAGCAACCCCATTCCCGTTGTTACCAGCCAATGTATCCCTAAATCCCCAATCTATACCTCCGAAGTGGAACGAAGGGTCTCGGTCAACTCTCATGATATTTAAGTCCGTGATGCGTGATGGTTGTAGAGAGAGCGCAATGGATATAGTAGGAGAAGGAAAGGGAAACGGTGCCCATGAGATACCAGTGTGCGTTTCCACAACAGTAATCAAAAACCGAGCTCGTAAAGTACTAGCACATCTCTAGAGAAAGCGTCCGACGGGTAAAGAAAATACATAACATGAAATTATCCGGAAAGAAAGTCAATCAGAAGGATCCCCGCGGGGGGAGAATGGAGGAACGACGAGATCTGTGCTTTTGGGGTTCGAGGCGGTTACTCTCGATTCCGAATCATCGCCGAACGAAGGCAGATGAAACCAGAGAGGAACATGCAAACTAGGGTCGCCATCACTGTGACGAAGGTCCCACTGAGTGGGGCAGAATGGGGACCGCTGCTGCAAGCGCCACATTGCCAACCTGATGAAAACCGTGACTTAGATCACTCCACGGGGGGATTGAATGCTACTCACCGCTTGCAAGAGGTGTATAGGGTTGAGGAGTATATAAGGCAAACGTCAACGCGGTGTTCGGATTGAAAACTCCTCCCTGCCTCACTGCCCCGGGCCCTCGCTCATCCCAGATTGCGAGTGTGTACGTTGCTTGGGGGAGTTGAAGTGCTGGGTGGTCTTGGTTGTATTCATACGGGTCCCACACCACCGTCGTTGAGTCTCCGGGTATAATGCCGTCTGTCGGACCAACCGGATAAGTGTAGCCATTGTCACAGAGAGCCGAGACCGTCAAGTGTTGGGGGGTAACATAAAGGTATGTGAAGTTCCAGCCGAAGGTAATCGGCTCGTCTGGGGTAATCTTGAAGTAGGATGTCGCCGTTTGTGCTGGCTGGGTGATCGTCAACCCACCAGCAGCTGCCGTTTGGGGGATGCTGCAAAAATTTGTGATCAGCCGGGCGCCAGACACAGCATTTGCTCCACGGTAGCTAACCTGACGGAAGACGATGACGAGCTCGATTGTGCTGGAGGGTTGGTCGGGGTGGCCATTGCGGGTTTGAGGTGCAGAGGGAGGCAGCGACTGGTCAGTTGTCACGCCGTGACGACAGTCAAAACATCACGATGCGGCAGAGGCTGAAGCGCCGAAACCCCTTGCTCCCCGAGAGGTCGGTAAATGCAAGCCCGCCTGCAATCCGATGGTCCGTGTCGAAAACGCACACTCGGGGTTCTTTGTGTCTGCGCGTTCCACTAACTGCGATGTTAGTACCTCGCGGTAACCTTAACCTTGAAGTTGAAGCTACCTATCTTGCGCGAGGACAGGGGCTGCACGGTAGTCCCTCCTCTCTCCTACAGCCACCGCTTTCAGTGATCTACTACAACTACTCAACATGTCGCACCCCGTCCCATTCGTCGTGACCGAACTGTTGTCCAAGATCTACTACAAGGGGTTGCCCTCCCGGCCAACCCTCATCGCCACCACCAACCCCAATCCATACGAAGAACCCAGTGGCCCCGAGGCCTACACCGTCCTCAAAGAGCTCAGGCCGCTGGGCGATCACCCACTTGCTGGTGTTTGGCTTGGTGTATCCGAGGACCTTCGCCGTGGCCTGAATGGGATGGGTGTAGACTGGAC
>Ga0307516_10005131_pt1 | contig 15817 bp, 9 predicted proteins | sample 19_EM_MG_FD_203310 | JGI IMG/M metagenome (GOLD analysis project Ga0307516, IMG submission 203310) | Populus trichocarpa ectomycorrhiza microbial communities from riparian zone in the Pacific Northwest, United States - 19_EM | ecosystem: Host-associated > Plants > Roots > Unclassified | place...
CCTCACCAAGGACCTGGTCGCGCGCGCGTCGATGGCGCGCGTGATGTCGCGCCCCGACTACGGCGCGCTCGTGAGCGCGGTCAACCTCGACGACAACCTGCACACCGGCAGCGGCGGCAACCCCGACTTGAAGCCGATCCTGTCGACCAACACCGACCTGTCGCTGGAGTGGTACTACGCGCCCAAGGCGTTGCTGTCGATCGGGCTGTTCTACATGGACATGTCGTCGTACGTGGCCTACGGCAACATCGAGCGCGACTACGTCGACCGCAGCCACACGCTGCCCGGCCAGCCGCCGCTGGTGGCCACCTACACCTTGTCCGTGCCAACCAATATCGGCGCCACCAACCGGGGCGTCGAGCTGGGCTGGCAGCAGACCTTCGGCGTGATCGGCGGCCAGGTGAACTACACCTACACCGACGGCAAGGTCTCGGACGGCACCGAGATGGTGGGCAACTCGAAGAACACGTACAACCTCGTGGCCTTCTATGACGACGGCACGTTCAACGCGCGCCTGGCCTACACCTATCGTTCGTCGTTCCTCGCCGGCCTGAACAATGCATCGATCCAGCACATGGACAACGAGGGCGACCTCGCGGCCTCGGTCAACTGGAAGTTCAACGACCACCTGGAGTTCACGTTCGATGCGCTGAACCTCAACAACCCGAAGCTGAAGTACTACGGCACGGATCGCAGCCAGCCGCTCAGCACCTACTCCAACGGGCGCCAGTTCTATCTCGGCGTGCGCCTGTCGCTGTGACACGCTGATCCACGACGGCCGTCCCGGGCGAGGGGCGCGGCACCGCAAGGTGTTGCGCCCCTCGCGCATTGCGGATCCGGATCGGAGTGCAGACCAATGCCGGTCTGCCATTTGCAGGCGACACGAGGGTTTGCACTAATAACCAGCGAGTCAGCTGGTAGTACATTGGTTCCATGTCGCGCGGAGAGTGGGTTGAAAGTCCTGAGGGCCTGCTCGCGACATCTGGAACGTAGGGGGACGAGTGGGTCCGCCCGCCCGAAGTCGATAGCGGGTGAAGTTCCAGTCCGGTGGGTGGAGGTGAGCCGTTTGTCCCGGCTCACCTCTTTTTTTCGCCGAAAAAAATCCGGTCGGCACCCCGAAGCGCCGACCGGTTCGCAATGCCCAATTGAAATTGGACTAGCCCGAAATTTGATGGAGATCTGATCAGGTGGGGTCAGGTCTCGCCCATTGCACGCTGAGCATGGTCACGGTAGCGAGCACCTTGCCATGCAATAGGCAAGACCTGACCCCACAGCCATTGGATTCATCAACCATGGTCCGCCTTCAGCAGCACGCCCAGGTTGGGATTGAGCTCGTCGAAGATCGGCAGCGCGGCCGCGCCGAGAGCCGCCGTGTCGTGACCCGCCAAGCCTGCGATCACGCGGGGAGTCTGGCGGTTGCGGCGCGCCGCGACCGAGGTGTGCAGCGGCTCGAGCCGCTCGATCAGCAGCGCGAGCACCGACGACGGGAGGAAGCCGCCGATCACGACGGCCTCGGCGTCGAGCATCGACTCGAGGATGTTGACGGCCTGGCGCAGGCGCTGTGCCGCCTCGTCGAGCCAGCCGTCCAGGCGCGCGCGCGCCACGGGGCTCGGATCGAGAAGCATCTGCGGCGTGGCGTGCGCGAGATCGCTGATCTCCAGCGCCTCGTAGGCCGCCTGCAGCGACACGTAGCGCTCGAGGCAGCCGCGGTTGCCGCACGGGCAGGCACGACCGTCGGGTACGACGATCATGTGGCCGACCTCGCCGGCGTTGTGGCCCGAGCCCTTGTACAGGTGGCCGTCATGGAACATGCCGGCGCCCAGGCCGGTGCCGATGAACAGGTAGGTGAAGCTGCGGAACGTGCGCGCGACCCCATGCAGGCGCTCGCCGATGGCGGCCGCCGTGGCGTCGTTTTCCATGATCACCGGCATGCCGATGGCGCTGCCGATCTGTTGCGCGATCGAGAGGTCCTGCCAGCCCGGCAACGCGGTCGGGCCGACGGCGCTGAGGCCCTCGACATCGAAGGGCCCGGGCACCGCCAGGCCCAGGCCCAGGACGCGGCTCCAGTCGGCGTCCGACGACTTGCGCAAGGTCTCGACGACGTCGCGCACCAGCGGCAGGGCCTGCTGCGGCGTCGGATGGTCGACGGCCAGCGTGCAACGCCCGCGGATGCGGCCGGACAGGTCCACCACCACCGCCACCATCATGTTCTGGTCGATCTGCAGCCCGATGGAATAGGCGCCGTCCGGATTGATCACGAACGGCGTCGCTGGCTGGCCCCGCGTGCCGCGTTCGGGCGCCAGCGCGTTCAGGAAGCCGAGCTTCTGCAACTCGCTCGCGATGTTGGAGATGGTCTGCGGCGTGAGCGCCGTCAGGCGCGCGATGTCCGCGCGCGTCAGCCGCCCGTGCAGGCGGATGGCCTCCATCACCACGCGCCGGTTGTGCGACCGGGCGAATTCGAGGTTGGTGCCGGACAGGCTGGCGACGGGAGGCTTGTTCACCGGAGACATGATGGCAGATCAGGGTTCGAGTGTATTAACATAATCAAATTGAAGTAATGCTCGACAACCCGAATCTGCCCGGCCGCCGCTGCTATCGCGCACTGGTCTCCCCAGGGTGCTCGTCGCGGAACAAGTCTCGGGACACGGGTCTGGCACCCCGTTGCACCGCACAAACCACGGCGACGGCTGGAACTCCGACGGGCGGCCTTCGACGCCGTGAAGCGAGCGCCCCGGCGACCCGGGACGGCCCCGCATCCCCGGGAAGCCGCGAGGAAGCCCGGTCATCGGCGGATGTCAGGGGCGCGCTCCGAACCGTCCGCCATTCGCTGCAGTGCAGCGCGCATTTTGGCCCGAGAACGCTCGGCCGTGCGTCCGGTTTGGCGCAGCGCTTCCATCGCGTCGCAGGGTGTAAACCCTCAGCCCTGCGCGCTTGACCCTCGACGGGCGCATCCTGATAATGCAAACAACTTGATTTAACAGAAGAACGCCTTGCGATCCGCCCTGTCAGCCGTCACCGTTTCCGTCCGTGCGCCCCTGGCGCGCGGGGCGGCGCGGCTGCGCCGGTGCGCGGCCGGCTTGCTGATGGCGGGCCTCGCCGGCCCCGCCGCCGCAGTGGAGCTGACGATGTGGGTGATGCCGGTCACCACCAACGCCCAGCACGACGTCCCCGCCCTGATCGCGCCGTGGCTCGCGCAGCACCCGGGCGTCACGGTGCGCGTGACGGTGCTGGACTGGGAGTCGGGCTGGAACAAGATCACCGCCGCCGCGGCCTCGCGCCGCGGCCCGGACCTGCTGGAGCTGGGCACCACCTGGATGCCCGCCATCGCCGCGATGGGCGGCCTGGAGCCGCTCTCGGCGGCGCAGCTGGCCGAGATCGACAACGGCGCGCCGTACTACGCGGAGCTGTGGAAGACGACGCAGGTGTTCGGCCAGAAGGGTGTCTACGGCCTGCCCTGGTACGCCGACGTGCGCGCCGCGTTCTACCGCACCGACGTCTTCCGCCAGGCCGGCGTCGACCCGGCCCAGGCCTTCGCCACCTGGGAGTCGTTCCACGCCGCGCTGAAGAAGATCAACGGCACCACGGTGGCCGGAAAGCGCGTGGCCGCGCTTGCCTACGCGGGCAAGAACGACTGGAACGTCGTGCACAACCTGGCCCCGTGGATCTGGAACGCCGGCGGCGACGTGCTGAGCGCCGACGCGAAGCATTCCGCGCTGGGCTCGCCGCAGGCCCTGCGCGCGATCGACTTCTATTCGTCGCTGGCCGTCGAGGGCCTGGTGCCGTCGAATGCGCTGGAGAAGGACTCCGACATCCTCGAAGGCGCCTGGGTCGGCGGGGACTACGGCGTGATCTTCTCGGGGCCCTGGCTGTTGCGCCGCATCTTCGAGGGGCCGGTGGGCTCGGTCGTGCGGACCCACTTCGACGTCGCGCCGTACCCGGCCGGCCCGAACGGCCACGCGACCTTCTTCGGCGGCTCCAACCTCGCCATCTTCAAGGGCTCGCGCCACAAGCCCGAGGCCTGGGACCTGGTGAAGTACCTCGGCGGCAAGGCGTCGCAGGTGCAGCTGTCGCTGGTGTCGTCGATGATGCCGGCGCGCATCGACGCCGCCAACGATCCCGCCTGGACGTCGCGCCATCCGGTCTACGCCAAGCTCACCGCGATCGCCGCGGACGGCCGCGCCTACCCGCCGATCCCGGCGTGGGGTCCGCTCGAGACGGTCTACACGAAGCACCTGGGCCAGCTCGCCGAATTGTCCTCGGGCATCGGCGACCCGTACACGCTGCCCGCGATGAAGGCACTGATCGCCGGCACGGTCGTCGAGGCCGACAAGGTGCTGGAGGAGGCCAATTGACCACGGTCTCCGAGCCCGGGCTGGGCGCGCTCGCGAGCGTGGCGACCGCACCGCGGGCGAAGCGGCGCCGCAAGTTCGACGCCTTCCCGTACCTGCTGCTGGCCCCGGCCGCGCTGATGATGGTGATCGTCAACCTGGTTCCGATCGTCCAGGGCCTGCGCATGTCCATGCTCAAGCTCAACCAGTACACGCTGAGCCAGTTCATGGACGCGCCCTTCATCGGGTTGCGCAACTACCGCGGCGTGCTGTTCGACCCGACGAACCCGGTGCACTCGGGCATGCTGGGCGCGCTGCGCAACACGGCGCTCTATTCGCTGCTGGTCACGCTCTGCGCCGTCTCGATCGGGTTGGCCGTGGCACTGCTGCTCAACCGCGACTTCCCCGGCAAGGCCGCGGCACGCACGCTGCTGATGCTGCCGTGGGTCGTGCCCACCTACGTGGTCGGCACGTTGTGGGGCTTCATGTGGCAGCGCGACGAAGGGATCATCAACCACGTGCTGGTGGACGTGCTGCACCTGATGGACCACAAGCCCTTCTGGCTGATCGGCAGCAACACGTTCTTCGCGATCGTCATTCCCACCGTGTGGCGCGCATGGCCGGTGCTGATGTTGATCTTCCTGGCGGCGCTGCAAGCCGTGCCGGAGGAGCTGTACGAGGCCGCGCGCCTGGACGGCGCGAACGCCTGGCAGCGCTTTTGCAACATCACGCTGCCGTCGTTGAAGCCGGTGATCGTGATCCAGGTGATGTTCCAGATCATCGACAACATCTACTCGTACAACATCGTCGCGATGATGTTCGGCAAGGGCGCGGGCTATCCGGGCGAGTGGGGCGACCTGCTGATGCCGCTGCTCACGCGCCAGAGCTTCAGCTACTGGCGCTTCGGCGAGGGCGCGGCGGTGTCGTTCGTGATGATGGCGGTGATGCTCGTGTTCGTGGCCGTGTGGATGCGCACGTTTCGCAGGAGCATGACCGATGAAGCGTAAGTCATCCCAACGCCTGTTGAACGTGCTCGTCTGGGCGATCGTCGCCCTCACGCTGTCACCGGTCGCGTTCATGGTCTACGCGTCGCTGTCCGACTACAACGACGTCGTCACCGGCAACCTGGTCAAGGCCGCCTTCACGCCGCATTGGTCGAACTACCGCGAGATGTGGGTCAACGTCGACTTCCTCGCGTTCCTGCGCAACAGCCTGGTCATCTGCGGCTTCACGACGCTGTTCTCGACCTTCCTCGCCAGCCTGGCCGCGTACTCGCTGGCGCGGTTCAAGTTCCGCGGCAACCATCCGTTCAGCGTCGCCGTGAGCACGACGCAGGTCATCCCGGGCATGCTGTTCTTCCTGCCGCTGTACATGCTCTACATCCAGATCGACGACGCGGGCTTGGCCGTGATGAACACGTACCACGGGATGATCTTCCTGTACACGGCGATGTTCACGCCGGCCAGCATCTGGATCATGCGGGGATTCTTCGTGTCGATCCCGCGCGACCTCGAGGACGCCGCGGTGATCGACGGCTGCTCGCGGTTCGGCGCGTTCGTGCGCATCGTGCTGCCGATCAGCGCCCCGGGCATCATCGCCACCGCCTCGTTCGTCTTCCTGCTCGCGTGGGACGAGGTGTTCTTCGCCTGGGTGCTGACGTCGTCGCCCGACGTGCAGACGGTGCCCGTGGGCCTGCGCCTGTACATGGGCCAGCACGCCACCCGCTACGACCTGATGATGGCCGCCGCCGTCGTCAGCGTGATCCCGGTGCTGCTCACATTCTTCGCGTCCCAACGCTGGTTCATCAAGGGACTCGCCGCCGGCGCGGTCAAGGGATGAGCGCGATGAACGCCATGATCCCGATTCCCCCGGCGCCCGTTCGGCGCGGCGCCCGAAGCTTCCTGCAATGACCACTCCTGAGACCATTCCCGCGGCCCTGCCGGGCCTCGCCCCATCCCCGGGCCCGTGCGTGCTCGCCTTCGACGTCGGCGGCACCTGGGTCAAGTACGGCATCGTCGACGCGCACGGACGCCTGCTGTTCTCCGACCAGCTCGCTACGCAGAGCGAGCCGGACGGCAAGGCGCTGCTCACGCGCCTGCTGGCCGTGGCCGCGCCGCTGGTCGCGCGCCACGCGCCGGCCGGCATCGCGTTCTCCACGCTGGGCATCATCGACCCGGCCGAGGGGCGCCTCGTCGGCGCCGTCGAGGCGATCGCGGGCTACTTCGGCCAGTCGCCGAAGGCGAGCTTCGAGAGCGCGTTCCAGCTGCCCGTGGTGGTGGAGAACGACGGCAACTGCGTCGCGCTCGCCGAGGGCTGGACCGGCTCGGCCACCGGCGTGCGCAACTACCTCGCTCTGACGCTGGGCACCGGCATCGGCGGCGGCATCGTGATCGACGGCAGGCTCTATCGCGGCGCGAACGGCGCGGCCGGCGAGTGGGGCTACATGATGGTGGACGGCAAGGTGTGGGAGGACCACGCCTCGCCGCGTGGCCTCGCGGCGGCCGCCGAAGCCGCGCGTCCCGGCTGCGGCTTCGACGCCGAGGCCGTGTTCGCGGCGCGTGACCGTGGCGACGCCGAGATGGCCGCCGTCGTCACCGCCTGGTTCGGCCTGCTCGCCACCGGCCTGGCCAACCTGCTGTTCGCGTTCAACCCGTCGCGCGTGATCGTCGGCGGCGGCATCACCGCGCGCGGCCCGGCCTTCCTGCAGGAGCTGCGCGCCGAGATGCGCCTGCGCCTGCGGCCCGAGTTCCACCGCATGTGCGACATCGCGCTGGCGTCCGCCGGCAACCAGGCCGGACTGCTGGGCGCGGCGCGCCTGTGGCTCACGCAACACGGCACCGCCGCGGGCTCCAATCCCGCGGCCTCCAACGACTGATCGCCATGCAAGTCCTCCTCAATCATGTCGGCTTCGCGCCCGCCTCGGCCAAGGTCGCGACCCTGCAGCACTCGCAGCCGCTGCTGCCGCAGCCGTTCTCGGTGGTCGACGTGCGCACGCGCGCCGTCGTGCACGTGGGCGTGACCGAGCCGACGCCGCCGGTCGAGGGCTGGCGCGATCGCCACTTCGCGCACGCCGACCTCACGGCCGTCAGCGCGCCGGGCCGCTACGCGGTGATGCTGGACGGCACCTGGCCGCCGGTGCAGTCCGAGCCGTTCGACATCGCCGACGGCCTGTTCGGCAGCCAGATGCTGTCGGACATCGTCCACTACTTCAAGGGCCAGCGCTGCACCGGCTTGTTCGACGCCGCCGACCGCCGCGCACCGCTGCTGGACACCCGCGAGCCGCGCGACGTGCATGGCGGCTGGTACGACGCGTCGGGCGACTGCTCCAAGTACCTGTCGCACCTGTCCTACGCCAACTTCATGAACCCGCAGCAGACGCCGCTGGTCACGTGGACGCTGCTGGCCGGGCGCGACCGCCTCCCGCCGCAGTCGAAGTGGCTCGACGAGCGCATCGTCGACGAGGCGCTGCACGGCGCCGATTTCCTCATGCGCATGCAGGCCCCCGAGGGCTATTTCTACGTGACGGTGTTCGACAAATGGAGCAAGGACGAGCACCAGCGCGAGATCTGCTCCTACGCGACGCAGAAGGGCCTGAAGTCGGCCGACTACCAGGCTGGCTTCAGGCAGGGCGGGGGCATGGCGATCGCGTCCCTGGCGCGCGCCGCGGGTGCGCATCGCGACGGCGAGTACAAGCGCGAAGACTATCTCGCCGCGGCCGTGCGCGGCTTCGAGCTGCTGCAGGCCCGCAACACCGAGTTCCTCGACGACGGCCAGGACAACTTCATCGACGACTACTGTGCGCTGCTCGCCGCGAGCGAGCTCTGCCTGCGCACGGGCGATGCGCGCTGGCGTGACGCGGGCGCCGCCCGAGCCCGCGCGATGGTCGACCAGCAGGACGACAGCGGCTTCTGGTGGTGCGACCGCACGCGGACGCGCAGCTTCTTCCACGCGAGCGACGCCGGCCTTCCCACCCTGGCGCTGATGCGCTTCCTCGAGTGCGCGCCCGACGCCGCGCTCGCCGCGCAGATCCGCGCGGCGCTGCTGCGCGGCCTGCGCTTCGAGCTCGCCATCACGCAATCCGTGTCCAACCCGCTGGGCTACCCGCGCCAGGTCGTCGCGCTGCCCGGCCGCGCGAGCGCCACGCAGTTCTTCGTGCCGCACGCCAACGAAAGCGGCTACTGGTGGCAAGGCGAGAACGCGCGCCTCGGGGCGCTCGCGACGGCTGCACGCGCCGCGCAATCGCTGCACCTGGCGGACGCCGCCTTCGACGCCGAGCTCGCCGCATACGCGCAACGCGCGCTCGATTGGGTGTTCGGCGCCAATCCGTTCGACACCTGCATGTTGCAGGGCTGGGGCCACAACCCGCCGCGCTACGAGCCCGGGTTCTGGAACGCGCCCGGCGGCGTGTGCAACGGCATCACGTCCGGCCTCGCCGACGAGGCCGACATCGATTTCCGCAAGCCCGAAGAAACAGAGCCAATGCACTCGTGGCGTTGGACCGAGCAATGGATCCCTCACGCGGCGTGGCTGTTCTGCGCGCTGTCGTACGGGCTACCGATGCCCACACCATCACTCTCCATCGCGGACGGACGCTGACCCCGCAGCGTTCGTAGCCGCCTTCAGAGGCAGCCATGTCCTTTCGTTTGAACCACTTCGCGTCGGCGGCCACGCTGCTGATGTCCGGAGCGCTCGCCCCTGCCTACGCGCAGCAGGGCGCACCGGTTCCCCAGCCCGCGGCCTCGGCCGTTCCGCCGGCAGCCGACGACGTCCAGAGCGTCGAGATCAAGGGCATCCGTGCGTCCTATGCGTCGTCGCTGGGTTCGAAGAAGAACGCCGACGCCGTTGTCGAAGTCGTCACCGCCGAGGACGTCGGCAAGCTGCCGGCCAAGAACGTGGCCGACACCGTGCAGCGCCTGCCCGGCGTCAACATCAGCTCGAACTCGGGCGGCGACGGCGCCTTCGCCGACGCCAACCGCGTGAGCATCCGCGGCACCGCGCCGTCGCTGACGCAGACCCTGATCAACGGCCACAGCGTGGGCAGCGCCGACTGGTTCATCGCCAACCAGGGCGTCAACGGCGGTGCCTCGGGCCGCAGCGTCAGCTACGACCTGCTGCCCGCGGAGATCGTCGGCCAGGTCACCGTCTACAAGACCGCGCAGGCCGACCTGATCGAGGGCGGCGCCACGGGCTCGGTGAACATCGAGACTCGCTCGCCGCTGAGCCTGTCCAGGTCGCTGACGCTGGACGGCTCGATCTCGGCCGCCTACAACACGTCCACGCGCAAGACCGATCCGCAGGTCTCGGGCCTCATCGGCTGGAAGAACGAGGCGAAGACGCTGGGCGTGATCTTCCAGGCGTTCTCGGAGAGCCGGCACGATCGCCGCGACGGCCAGGAATTCCTCGGCTACGACAAGATCTCGTTCCAGGACATCTACGGCCTCGCGTCCGACGACCCCACGCTCACGACGCTGCGCGCGGCCCATCCGGGCCTCGACGGCGCCACCTTCGCCAACAACGTCAACGCGACGCTGCTGGAGATGAGCATGCAGCGCAAGGGCGCGATGCTGGACGTGGAGCTCAAGCCGACGAGCAAGCTGCGCATCGACGTGAACGGCTTCTGGTCCAAGCTCACCGAGACCAACCAGGACTCGAGCCTCGAGACCGAGCAGACCGCGCTGATCAGCGGCGGCGTGCTGCCCGACACCTACACCGTCAACGGCAAGGGCCTGCTCACCAGCGCGACATGGAACCAGGCCACGATGCCCGACTACCTGTCCACCGGCGCGTACCAGGCCGACTACGACAAGTACTACCGCCCCGGCGAGAACGCGCGGGTCTACTACGCCGACATCGACGTCGACTACGCGCTCTCCGACAAGCTGCGCCTGACCGGCAAGCTGGGCCGCACGCAGGCCGTCGGCGCGACGCCCAACGAGTACGCCTACGTCGTCAACGTCGGCAACGCCGGCCTCAGCTACCAGATGAACGGCCTGCTCAAGCCGGCCGACGTGTCGTTCCCCGGCTTTCCCAACACCGGCGACTACACCGACCCACACCTGTTCCTGGCCTACGACGGCCTGAACAAGGTGAAGTCCACCGACAGCGAGACCTATTTCCAGGCCGACGGGGAGTACGCGGTGGAGAGCGGCGTGCTGGACGCGCTCAAGTTCGGCGTGCGCGCCACCACCCACCAGCGCAGCGTCCTGGACTACTACAACGACGGCTGCTTCGCGCAGCCCGCCGACGAGACGTTCACGCAGTGCAACGGCATCGCCGCGTGGAGCGGCCAGCTGGAGAGCCGCTACGGGCAGGGCCTGCACGGCGGACCGGGCTTCCTGCAATCGATCTGGCAGCTCAGCCCCAACGCGATCACCAGCTACGTCAACGCGCCGGGCAACCTGCCGGCGAGCTCGCTGCCGTACTCCTGGCCCAGCAGCTTCGTCGTCAACGAGAAGACGCAGGCCCTGTATGGCATGGCCAAGTTCGTGGGCGAAGGCTGGAAGGGCAACGCCGGCCTGCGCATCGTGCGCACGCAGCAGCAGGCCAACTACAACGAGGGCGCCGACGCGGCCGCGCCCGGCCAGACGGTGTACTCGGATCCGCACAACGGCGACTACATCCACGCGCAGACCACGAAGACCTACACCGATCTGCTGCCCAGCGCGAACCTCAGCCATGACTTCACGCACAACCTGATCGGGCGGCTGGGCGCGTCGCGCACGATGACCCGCGCGGACTACACCGACCTCGCCGGCGCGGTGAGCCTCAATGGCCAGAACGGCACCGGCTCGGGCGGCAACCCGCAGTTGAAGCCGGTGCGCTCGAGCAACTTCGACGCGTCGCTGGAGTGGTACTTCGCGCCGCAGTCGCTGCTCGAGGTGGGCGTGTTCTACATGGACCTGACGTCCTACATCGGCTACGGCCAGACCACCGTCACCGCGCCCAACCTGCAGCAAGGCATCGCGACGCCGACGTTCGACTACGCCGTGGCCGTGCCGATCAACGACAAGGGCACCAACAAGGGCTTCGAGCTTGCCTGGCAGCAGCCGGTCTGGGGCGGCTTCGGCGTCGACCTGAACTACACGTACACGCTGGGTCGCGACTCCAACGGCGCGCCGCTCGCCGGCTCGTCGAAGAACACCTACAACGTACAGGGGTGGTTCGAGAACGACACGCTCAGCGCGCGGTTGATCTACAGCTACCGGTCGGCATTCCTCACCGGCATCGTCAGCACGCTGCCGCAGTACGTGGACGGCGCGGGGGACCTGTCGGCCTCGCTCAACCTGAAGATCACGCCGCAGCTGTCGGTGTCGTTCGACGCCAAGAACCTGACGGGCCAGCTGGCCCGCCAGTACGTGGTGACGCGCGACATGCCGGCCGCGATCTACAACAACGGCAAGCAGTTCTACCTGGGCCTGAAGTACTCGCTGTGAACCCTCCCGGAGGAAGAGACAACTTGATCACCTCGCTCTCTCGTCAGCGCGTCGTCTCCATCGATGCGTTCCGCGGCCTCACGATCCTCGTGATGGTCTTCGTCAACCAGCTGGCCGGGGTCAGCGGCGTTCCGCCCTGGGCGCGCCACATGAAGGCCGATGCCGACGCGATGAGCTTCGTCGACGTCGTGTTCCCGGCCTTCCTGTTCATCGTCGGCATGTCCATCCCGTTCGCGCTGAACCAGCGCCAGGCGCACGGCGACGACGGCGCGGCCCTGCAGCGCCATGTGCTGGGCCGCTCGGCAGGGCTGATCGTTCTGGGCCTGTTCATGGTCAACGCCGAGGATGGTTCCAACCCGGCCGCGATGCCGTTCAACATCGGCTGGTGGTCGCTGGGGCTGTACCTGTGCACGACCCTCATCTGGGGCGTGTACGGCAGCGCGGCGACGGGCGGACGCAACACGTGGCGGGCGGTGGGCATGCTGGGCCTGCTGGTGCTGTCGTGCGCATGGCGCGGCGGACCCGACGGCAAGGCCTGGATGACGCACCAGTGGTGGGGCATCCTGGGCCTGATCGGCTGGTCATACCTGATCGCGGCGTCGGCCTACCTCGCCGGCCGCGCCCGACCGTGGGTGCTGCTGGCGGCGACCGCCGCTTGCATTGCGTTCTATGCCTTGTGCCACGCGTTTCCCGCGACTCGCGCTCCGAACTGGGCCGACCTGACCGACTGCGGGGGCCTCGTCTGCGAAACCTCGTTGACGCTGCTGGGCGTCGTCACGAGCCTCGTGTTCTTCGCGCGGCCGGGCGAGCGCTCGCCGGTCCGGCGCTTCGGGCAGGCGGGCGCACTGATCGTCGCGTGCCTCGTCGCCGGCGCGCTGCTGCGTCCGGCGTACACGATCTCCAAGATCTACGCGTCGCCCACCTGGTGCCTGTACTCGGCGGCGATCTGCATCGCGCTGTTCGTGGCGCTGCATGCGCTGGTGGACCTGCGCGGCCGGTCGGGCTGGGTGCGCTGGCTCGCGCCCGTGGCCGCCAACCCGCTGGTGGCCTACCTGATCCCGTTCGTCGTCGTCGGGATCGAGGATGCGTTCCAGGTCGCGTTCCCCGACGCGCTGAACCACGGCGCGCCCGGAGTCGGCTTCTGCGTCGTGTTCGTCCTGTTCGTCCTCGGCGCGACGGCCGTGGTCACCCGGCGGGTACGCCTGCAGCTCTGAGCTCATCTGCAACTTCCCGCGAACTGCACGGCGATTGCCCTGGATATTCGTATGCCGCTGGCCGGCGTTCTTTGCAATACTGGCCCTCGACCACTATAAATAACCGCCGGGCACGGCTGCCCGGCCATCGGGAGATCGCATGTTCAATCGCCGGCAACCGCCGCCGCCCGTCGTCATGCCTCCGGTCCCGTCCGGGCCCGACTACTCGGGTGCGATCCGCAGCATCGCCTCGCAGGCGTCCGAGCTCGGGCGCGGCGCGGCGGAGCTCGATGGCGTGATCGAGGACGTGGTCACGGCCAGCAGCCGGCAGGTGAGCGAGATCGGCCAGCTCGCGGTCGACATGCAGGCAATGGTGCAGTCCAATCGCGCGATCGAGGCCAGCGGCGGCGCCAGCCGGGTCGCGATGGGCCAGGCACGCCAGGCGGTCGCGCACGTGGGCGAAGGCGTGCTGGGCGTCGTCACCTCGCTGCGCGACGTGGCGGCCGCCGCCACCGACATCACCCAGATCGCGCTGCAGACACGCCTTGTCGCGTTCAACGCCACCGTCGAAGCCAAGCGGGCCGGCGAGGCCGGCGCCGGCTTCGCGGTCGTCGCGGAGGCGGTCAAGGACCTGGCGGCGAAGGTGGAGCGATCATCCAAGCTGATCATGTCGACGGTGACGCAGCTCGACGCCCGAATCGACAGCCTCGCAGCCAGCATCACCGAGAACAAGGACGCCACGCAGCACAGCGCGTTCCACCAGGCGCTCGCGCAGGTGGAGGCGAGCGTCAACGAGATCGTCGCGGCCACGCAGCGCAACCTCGAGACCTGCCGGGGCGTCACGGCCGAGGTCGGCACGATGGCGCAGTCGGTGGCAACCAACGCGGAGACGCTCAAGCGCGTCAACGCCAACACGCGCAACTTCCTGAAGGCCTCCGAGACGCTGGCCGAGGTCACCAACGACTGCGGCGCGGTGACGCCCGACACGCCGTTCATCGAGGCGGTGCAGCGCGGCGCGGCGCAGCTGTCCACCGCGCTCGAGCAGGCGGTGGCGCAAGGCCGCATCTCGCTCTCCGACCTGTTCGACGACAAGTACCAGGCGGTGGCCGGCAGCAATCCGGCCCAGGTCATGGCGCGCTTCGTCGCGCTGACCGACGAACTGTTCCCGCCGATCCAGGAGCACTTGCTGGCGTTCGACAAGAAGGTGGTGTTCTGCGCCGCGGTCGACCGCAACGGCTACCTGCCAACGCACAACCTGAAGTTTTCGCAGCGGCAGGGCGCCGATCCGGTGTGGAACGCGGCGCATTCGCGCAACCGGCGCATCTTCAACGACCGCACCGGACTGGCGGCGGGGCGCAACGAACGGCGCTTCCTGCTGCAGACCTACCGCCGCGACATGGGCGGCGGCCAGCGCGTGCTGATGAAGGATCTCTCGGCGCCCATCACGGTGCAGGGACGGCACTGGGGCGGCTTGCGGCTGGCCTATTCCTTCTGAGCCGGCTCAGCCCGGATACTGACAAAACGGTCATCTTTCGGTCAGCGTAGGGCCCCGTTGCCGGGGCTAGAGTGCGGTCTGTCGTGCTCACTCCGAAGTTCGCCTTCGTTTCCCGGCCATGCCCTTTCGTTCCTCCCTGGTTGCCGTGGCAGCCGCCGCGCTGCTGTCGGCCTGCGCCGTCGGGCCCGACTACGTGCGCCCGGCCCTCGACGTTCCGGTCGGGTGGAAGGAGTCGGGCGACTGGAAGGCCGCCGACCCGCGCCCGGCCGCCAGCGGACTTGCGTGGTGGGAGGCCTGGGGCGACCCGGCGCTGAACGGGTTGATGGCCGATGCCGCGAAGGCCAACCAGAACATCCGCCAGGCCGAGGCCGCCTGGCGCCAGGCCAGGGCCATCGCCGATGCCGACCGTGCCGGCCTGTTTCCCGCGCTGGGGCTGAACGCCGGCGCCGAGCGGGCACGCACCAACAGCGGCGGCATCAAGACCGGCAACGGCTACACCGCGGGGCTGTCCGCCAGCTGGGAGCCCGACTTGTGGGGCAGCGTGCGGCGCACCATCGAATCGGGTGACGCGGGCGCGCAGGCAAGCGCGGACGACCTCGCGGCCGCACGCCTGAGCATCCAGACGACGCTGGCGCAGGACTACCTGCAACTGCGCATCGCCGATCAGCAACGCGACCTGTATGCGGCCACCGCCGAGGCCTACACCAAGGCGCTGAAGCTCACGCGGGCGCAACACGCCGCGGGCGTGGCGCTGCAGTCCGACGTCGCGCTCGCCGAAAGCCAGCTCGCGCAGGCGCAGGCCGCCGCGGTGGATCTGGAGGCCACGCGCGCGCAGCTCGAACACGCGATCGCCGTGCTCACCGGTCGCGCCCCCGCGCAGTTCGCGCTGCCACGCGCGCCCGCGAACCTGCCGCTCGCGCTGCGGCAGCCGGCAAGCCCGGCCGGCCTGCCGTCGGAGCTGCTGGAGCATCGCCCCGACATCGCCGCCGCGGAACGCCGCGCGGCGTTGGCCAACGCCAACATCGGCGTCGCCAAGGCCGCGTACTTCCCGCAGCTCACGCTCAGCGCCGCCGGCGGGTTCAGCGCGGCTGCGCTCGGCAACCTGTTCGACACGCCCAGCCGCGTGTGGTCGCTGGGCGCCGCGCTGGCGCAGACGCTCTTCGACGGCGGCCTGCGTCGCGCGCACACCGCGCAGGCCGAGGCCGCGTACGACATCGCCGCGGCGCAGTACAAGGAGACGGTGCTGGGCGCGTTCCAGCAGGTCGAGGACGATCTCGCGCTGCTGCGCCTGCTCGACCAGGAAGCCGCGCTGCAGGACCAGGCCGTGCGCTCGTCGCAGCAGGCCGAGCAGCTCGCGCTGAACCAGTA
>Ga0307516_10005132_pt1 | contig 15814 bp, 7 predicted proteins | sample 19_EM_MG_FD_203310 | JGI IMG/M metagenome (GOLD analysis project Ga0307516, IMG submission 203310) | Populus trichocarpa ectomycorrhiza microbial communities from riparian zone in the Pacific Northwest, United States - 19_EM | ecosystem: Host-associated > Plants > Roots > Unclassified | place...
CGCCACCGGCCCGGCTGCGGTCGCTGTGGGCGGCGGCTGCCGCGGTCGTGGTAGCCCTGGTGGTGATCGGGGTTACCTGGTACGTCCACAGCCGTTCCGGCAGTCCGCAGGTTGCCGAAGCGCCCCCGCCGTCGTCGGCCCCCCGCTCACCCGCGGCCCGCGCCAGCCGCACGGTGTACCCCGCGAGCCCCAACCCGTCGGTCGACCGCACCGTGCCCCTCGCGGCCGACCCGAACTACGTGTCCGCCTCGCCGAGCGGCCGCCAGCTGTACATCGCCGCCGGGACCGCCGGTGTTTTCGTCTACGACGTCGCCAGCAACACGGTCACCGGCACCATCGCGGTGCCCGGCCCGGCCCAGTTCCTGTCATTCTCGCCGGACGGCCGCTACCTCTATGTGAGCCTCTGGGACCAGCTTGGCGGTGCCGTCCACTCCGTCGTCATCGTCGACACCGTGGACAACAGCGTCAGGAAGACGATTCCGGTCCACACCCGGCCCTTCCTGCCCGCCGTCACGCCCGACGGGAAGTTGCTGTACGTGCCCAATCACGACACCCACACGATCACCGTGATCGACACCAGCCGGATGGTCCCGGTCGCCGACATCTCCGTTCCCATGAACCCGCACTACGTGTCGTTCTCGGTCGACGGCACCCGCGCGTACGTCGCCTGTCACGAGTCGAACCTGATCGCCGTTCTGGGCACGGCCAACCGCACGAGCATCAAGAACATCGGCGTGGGGCACTCCCCGCACAGCGTCGAGCAGAACCCGAAACGGCCGATGGTGATCAACGTCAACTATGACGACGCAACGGTCTCCGTGATCGACACCACCAGCAACACCGTCCGCCGCACCATCAAGGTCGGGTCCCAGCCGAAGAACGTGAACTGGTCGCCCGACGGCCGGTTCGCATACGTGGCCAACAGCCTCAGCAACAACCTCTCGGTGATCAGCGCTGACAGCCTGAAGGTCACCTCGACCCTGCCGACCGGTAAGGCGCCCAGCTCGATCACCGTCCTCCCCGACGGCGCGACCGGCTACATCAGCAACAGCAAAGACCACTCGCTCACCGTCGTACACCTGAGCCGCTGACCCCGGCCTGCCCGGAATCGACGATGTGGCGCAGCGGCTGCACAGCATCTTCCGCGCCGAACGATTGCGGCACCCACCCGCCGTCGAGCAGGCGATGGGCCACCAGCTCGCTAGTTTGAGCGGGGGCTGCTCGATGGCGAAGTTCACGTACCCGGACTCGCTAATCCTGACCTTCGGCCCGGTATCCGGGGCGCATTCAACCCGGCCGTCTCGGCGGTCGACTGGTGGGGCCGGGGAGCTGTTGCGCACGCCCCGCACCCTGCCGCGTGTCCTTGGGCCGAGCGAGGTCGAGACGGTGCTCGGCGCGCTGAACACTGCGCGGGACCGGGCGATGGTCTTGGCGATGCTGCTCGGCGGCCTGCGCCGCTGCGAGGTACTCGGGCTGCGTCTGGGCGACTTGTCGCCGGGCGAGCGCAGGGTCTTCATCAGCGAAGGCAAGGCGGGCACCAGCGCCTGATACCGGTCTCCGCGCAGTTCTTCACCGCGGTCGGCGACTACCTGGACCGAGAGCGCGGATCAGTCGACCACGACCGGTATTTGTGGTGCTGCGCGGGCCGAGCGCGACGAAGCAGCGGCCACGGCCACCTCGCCGCAGCGGGCCTGGCCGCCACCGTCGAGCACACCGCCCTGTCCCTTCACCGGCGGCTACCACCTGGAACCAGATCCGCGGCCCCCGCCTGCTGGGATCGACGATGCAGTCCGCGCCTGTGCCTAGTTCATCTTCTGGTACTCCTCGGTCTCGCCGGTACGCATTCCAGCTGGCAAGCCATCTGGTGGCGGTTCAAGCTCGTGGCGGCCCAGAAGTACGCGAGCGGTTCAGGTCGGCGCAGTCGATCACCAGCTGGAAACGCGCGGCCATCGGTCTCTCCTCGGTGCCGGCGATGTGTCGTCGCCGGTATGCATGGAGCCTCGTCCAGCCCTGGGCTACCGGCGCTTGGGCACGGCTCGATTGACGCCACCCCGGAGAATGACATGCACCCCGACGGCCGCCCGGTACAGCAGGACGAGCCATGGCCGGACCGCCTCGCCGTACTGCAATTACGAAGACCCATGAGGAAGACGTGACGATCACTGGCACACCTGTTGTCGATGCGCTGGAGGCGTTCTACCGCCGCGACATCGATGACCTTGCGCGCTGGGCGCGGCGAACACTGGATGATGCGTCCGCACGGAGGGCCGACACCGACGACATTCTCACTGCTCTAGGGGCCGACGGCTTCCTCGCCCTCTACCTTGACTGGAAGATCCGTTCGACGACGAGCACCACGCGCTGCAGATCATCGAGGCCATCCGGGAGACCTTCCCGCAGGTGCAGGCTCGACCCGCCCCGGAGCCCGGTCTGTTCGTCCGAACCGTGGAAGCGATCGCGGACCTCGCGCCACTGATCCGCGCAGGGATCGTGACCTTCCTGCCCCGGCAGTTGACCGCTGACCCGCGCAGCGTCGAGGTCGCCGGCTCCTCCTTCGCTGGTGCCGGTGGCGAGATCTCTCGGCGCGAACTGGCGGAGCGGACGCTGCGTGCATGGCTTCTGACCGGTGGGCGAGCCGTGCCACTGTTCGCCTCCGAGGACGAGGAGACGGCGTTCAAAGACGCCGCAGGCCTGCTCTCCACGCTCACGCCCCGCGCGGAGAGCACGGCGCTGCACCGCCTAGCCGCACTGGCCCTGCCGGCAAGCGGCCGACTGGAGATCCGCCGGATGCTCGAGATCAGGCACGAGGAGGTGTTCGCCCGCTTCCGTGTCCGGCAACGGGAAGCACTCCTCGCCGTGGGCGACGGTCAGGACGCACACGCCCGCCGGACCTACCGCGAGGAGATGCGAGCCGCCGCCGAGGAGATCAACCGGCGTACCGGCCGAAGCCTGCTCGCCAAGTTCACCGTACCGAAGGCCCTAGGCTGGCTCACCGGCGCTGTGGTCGTCCAACCGGACGGCTGGAAGACCGCCCTCGGCGCCCTCGGGGCGTTAACCACGGAGGCCGTCCTGGAAGCGTGGCAGGACCGCGACCGACGGGCGCAGCGAGCGCTGCACCACCACTACGCCACCCTGGCCGTCCCACCATCCGGCTGAGCGCACACCAGCGACAGGTCGAACACCGCCAAACAAGGCGCGCCGGCGACGGATCAGCTCTGCTTGGTCTCCCAGAAGATCTTGGAGATCTCCTCGATCTTCACCAGGAGCTGTTCCGCGACGGCCGGGTCCGCGGAGCCCTTCGCACCGCCGGCGCCGGCCAGCTTGGTGGCCTCGTTGAACAGCTGATGCAGGTTCGGGTACCTCTCGAAGTGCGGCGCCTTGAAGTAGTCGGTCCACAGCACCCAGAGGTGGTGCTTGACCAGCTCGGCCCGCGCGAAGAAGGCGCGGCAGGTGCATCAGATTCCCTCCGACAACAGTGCTGAGGTGACGAAATTCCTGGCGTGATGGATCAGCCGTCCGTCCTGCGGCCCATGGAAAACCTCGAGCACAGAAGCGACGACGAGCGTCGCGTCGCCGACCGGTACGCGGTGCAGCCGTGTGCAACGAAGCGCGGCGAGCGCCCCGGGCAGGATCGGCTCCCCCGACGGCAACGTGCTCCATCCCTGTTGCGGCGTGAAACGCGGCCCGTCCGCACGGGAGAAGTCGCGCGCCAGATCAACGTGCTTCGACCCCAGTAGGTGGACGACGAAGCTCGGCGCGTCGAGCAGAACCCGTGCGGACCGCGTACCCATGACCGAGAAGGACAACGCCGGTGGCGTGACCGTCCGGGTCAGGCGGGTACGGCAGCCAGCCGTCATAGTGACGACCGGCACGGGCAAGGGCAGCCGGGGTGGCGCCGCCGAGCCAGATCGGCGGACCGCCGGGGGCGTCCAGTCGCGCGACCCGAGCCCGTGACGTTGCCTATGCCGGCGACTGCGTCACCGAGTCGAGGAAGATCGAACTGCCGGTGTCGGTCCGGGTCGCCACGACTCCGTCGCCGTCGGTGTAGTCGAGCGTCTCGCCGTGCGCCCAGTTGTCGATGGCGACGCCGCCCTGCGCGAGGTGCCGGAAGCCGCCGGCAGAGTCGACGCCGAATTGATAGATGCGTGATTGCTCGTTGTACTGCACATAGTCGGTGTAGGGCACGGTTCCGCTGCCGAGTTGCTTCCGCAGGTGGTTGTTGAAGAAGACGTTGTTGGGACCCGATGAACCGGACCATTTCACCGCCGTCTTGCCCGCCGCCCAGTAGATCGGATACCAATCGGAGTCGTCGGCATCCGAACCGCCTTCGTCACCACAGTTCATGCCGCAGTTCGCGGAGCGATGCGCGTACGGCACCGACACCTCGTTCAGCTCGAAGAGGTTGTTGCGCTCGTAGCCGCCGTGCAGGTTCAGGTCCGAGTCGAAGCTGTTCCCGATCACCACGTTGCCGGAAGCGGACCACTGGAAGGTGAAATGCCGCAGACTCCGGCTCGTGTTGCCGGCGTAGAGCGAGTCCCAGACCCGGGAGCCGCGGAAGTAGCCGTTACCGCCCTTGCCCTTGTTCCACGACCCGTCAAGCTCGTTGTCCACGATGGACAGGTGCGAGGCGACCTCGGTGACGATCGGGTGCGAGCCGGTCATCTCCGCCCGGACCCCTTTGACCCACGAGTCCGCCGCCCACTTGAAGACGATGCCGTGCATCGCCCCGGCCGGGTCCAGGTTGCCGTAGTTGTACTGTGCCTGCTCCCGGCCCAGGTTCATCTCCTGGGTGAAGGCGAGATCCTCGATGCCGACCCCGACCACGGTGTCGACCTGCGGGGTGACCTTGGAGGCGTAGACCTTGCCGTCGATCGCGGCGGACCCGTCGGAGGTGGAGTCGACTGGCATGTCGTACTCGAGCGGCTTGTCCAGCGTGACGGTCTTGGCGACCGGATCCGCCGCGGTGACCGTGAAGACCTGCTGGCGCATGTGCAGGTTCTGCAGGTCGTAGTCCGTCGGCAGCGCCTCCATCTCCTCGTAGAACTTCTCCGAGTTCGCCGCCATCACGTTGACCAGGCCACCGACCTTGACATTCGCGAACGACGCATCGGCAGCGAGATAGACGACCGTGTCGCCCTTGCGCGCCGCGAATCCGGGATCGTCGGCCTGAGCCCGCACCGGGAGACCGCTGACCCAGTGATCGTTGACGGTGCCCTCGAACAGATCCTTGCGGTTCGCCGGCGCCGCGGCGTACTGGGTTTTGTACTTCTCGGCGACGGCGCGGGTCTGCACCCGGAACAGTCCCCGACCGGGCCACAGCCACCCGCCGCTCGCATCCCCGGACGTCATCGCGTCTGAGTCCCACCGGCTGCCGTCCGCGGTGATCGTGTCGTAGCGGGTGTTGGCGTCCGGCGCGTAGACCAGTCTGGTGCCCCCGGTGCCGGAGCCCGCACCGCGGAGGATCAGGTAGTCGGCGTCGAGACTCAACTCGTGCGAGATGTTCAGCGTGCCGGCCGGCAGGAGGATCCGGCTCATGCTGGTGTAGCCGCCGTCCGGCGAACAGCCCGACTTGATCGCGTCGATCGCCGCCTGCAACGCCTCCGTGTCGTCGGCCCCGTCGTCGGGGTGAACCCCATAATCGTCGGCTAGTTCGGCCACGGAGATCTGGCAGGCATCCTCGGAGCGGACATCGTCATCGGTGGGCAGCGCGGCACCGTCGCGATACCCGGCCTTGGACCAGTCGTACAGGCCGTCGACCGGGTCGCGCCGGCTTTCGGCCGAGACCGAAAGGTTCTTCAGGGCCGGACCGGGCTCTTCGTAATCGGTCTCCGGCGGCGTCCAGTCGGACGGCTCGACGACCCGGAAGGCGGCGGTGAGCGTTTGCCGTACGCCGCCGGCGTCCCAGCGCGCCTTCAACTCGTGTGTACCCACCGGCGTGGTGACTGTCCAGGTGTAGGGCGCCGTCGCGTCCACACCCACGTACACGTTGTCGAGCAGGAATGTGACGTCCTCGTCGACCGTGCCGGCGTTGACGACATCCGCGGTGAACGGCGAGGTCACCTGCGCGGTGTCGAGCGCCGCACCGTTGGCGGCGAGGTAGGCCGGCTCCGGCGGCGAAGGTGTGACCGTGGCCGACGGAGTGGGCGACGGAGTGGGCGCAACCCCCACGGTGAAGGTCGGCGTCATCGTCGTCCGCACGCCGGCAGCGTCCTCGGCACGCGCCTTCAACTCGTGGGCGCCGGCGGACGCGGTCACCGTCCAGCTGAACGGCGCAGTCTTGTCCTCACCGAGGAAAACGTTGTCCAGCAGGAACTTCACCGAGACGAAGGAGGCGCCGTTGACGACCTCCGCGGTGAACGGCGAGGAGACGTACGCACCCGCCAATGCGACGCCGCCGACCTCCAGGTGCGGCGTGGTGTCCGCCCGCGCGATGGCCGGCACGAGCGCTATCGCCACGACGGCGGCGACCAGCCCGGCAAGCCAGGCCCGCAGACGACGCTTACGACGAACGATCACAGCTATCTCACTTCCCCATACAGAAAAAATAGTGCATCGCCCATGCTGCCGAATTTGCCGATCGTCGACTTTTCAAGAATCTCAGGCGCTACAGCCGTTCCGGCCCCGCGCGCACGCACCGCAGCCTGGTCTGACGGCGGCCGGCCTTCATCTTCAGGAAAGCCGCCGAGCACTATCCAGACAGGACGGCAACATTACTTTGTGACAGAATTTTAAGAATCAAATCGAATTTGGAAATTGGCCCGCCAGCAATATTCATTACCGCAGACAACGCCGAACGCGCCACGGACATGTCCCGCCAGATCAGCCGAACGGAGGCACCTCGCAGTAAGTCCTCCAGAGACTCTTCCAACTCAGTAAAACTCTGTCCGAGATACCCTCCTGGACCACGGAAAGCCTCGCCAATCGCACAGAAGAAACTCGCGACATCCTTGACTTCGTCGCCTTCCATCACGATCTCTCGAGGCGGCATCGAGTGCTCCCCCTCCGCGGCAGACTCGGCGTACCGAAGCCCGGCTACCTCGAGCCACGCCTCACGGGCTCCAACCGGGAGCGTGCGCCATTCACCCCGCCGCGGCTCGGAGACGCGGAATCTGTCCCACAATCTGCGGGCCTCGGCATGCGGAGGCAACCCCGTTAGTGCCGTGACAACCAGAGATCCCGGCGCGTCTCCGACGATCAGCTTGGCGTCCCACAGCGGGTAGCGCCCCATGGGCCGCCCTTCGGTATCGAGGACGAGGACCTCGATGTCACCTCTAAGTGCCTCGAGCGGCGCCTCCACGGCTGGCTGCACAAGTCTGAAAGTAACTCGGGAATTCTTGGTTTCAAGCAACGCGCCAAAGTCGTCGTCGCTGTAGTGCCCGACAAAGAACCCGTCCAGATCACAGGCGAAGACGAATGCGTCGATTTCCTCGAATCGGACAGAATATTTCACCGACAACAGCGTTCACCCTTCCGCTGGGAACAACTTCGGATCAACAGGAGGGAACAACGGTGATCTTCTTATATTTGACTATCGGGTCCGTGTAGCCATACTCCCCCCAGCGGTTCGGGCCGACGATCCTGTAAGTGTTGCCTTTTCCTTGAACCTCCCATTCGGGCGAGCCGCCGAAGCCCGACTCCGCGTGGGGACCCCACTTGCGCGCATGCGCCGCCGATTCGTTCCCTTGATAAAGCGTTTGATCATTGCCCGTCATCCGCGGAGTGCCTTGGCCGGCCTTAATCCTGGCGATCTCGTCTCGGGCCCAACGGGGAACGGTGTCGTCGTTGTGCACCAGCACGGGTATGTTGCCGGCGAGCACATAGTACGTGTGGTCGGTGGTGACGGTGAGGTTATACATCGTGCGCGCGCCGGAGAAGGCGCGCACATCCACCGCGGTCGCAGTGCGCCCGTCCGCTGTGCGGAGGCTGTCGCCGGGTTGCAGGTCGGCGGCTACCGTCCAGGCCCGGGTAGCCGGGTTCCAGAAGGGGTGTTCGGCGGTGGTGTGCAGAACCGCGGTGTCGCCCTGGTGGTCACGGATGCCTAGGTCGACGAACTGGGTGTCCTGGTTGATATGGAGCGCGGTGACGGTCTGGGCTCTGGTGCGGCCGGTGTACGGGTCGGCGGCGAGGATGCGGTCGCCGACGCGGAGGTCCGCGATCGGGATGGTGTGGCCGTCAGCGAGCTGTACCGGAGTGTCGCCGGTGAAGCTGTTGCAGCCGGGGCCGCTGCTGGGGGTCTTGGCCTTGGTTTTGGTGTGGGCGGGGACGTTGGCGCTGGGCTTGTCGGGTGCGCAGCGTACGGTGCCGAGGTTTTTGGGTTTGGGGCCTGGGGTGTTGCGTTTGAGCCAGTCGAGTCCTCTGGCGATGGCTCGGGGGACACCGAGCGCGCGGCCTGCGGCGCCGACGGCGCGGGCGGCACCGCCGAACGCGGCGCCGGTGGCGAAGTCCCGGCCGACGTCGCTCCAGCCGTAGCCTTGTCCGTTGGCCCACCTGGTGCCCGCGCCGTAGGCGACACCGCCGGCGCCTTCAAGTCCGATGGTGGCTGCGGCGGCGCCCCAGCCGGGAAGGGTACTGCCGGCGATCCAGCCGGCACCGGCACCGACCGCGGCGCCGACTGCGGCTCCGATGGCGATCTTCTTGCCGCAGCCTGACCAGCTGTCGCCGCTGAAGTAGCAATCGACGCCACCGGCGACCGCACCGATGGCACCACCGATCAGCGCGGTGCAGATGATCGCGCATTGCCCGCTGGGGTCGGTCAGGACGGTCGGGCGGTTGAAGCCATAGTGGTAGGTCGTGGTATAGGCGCTGCCGGCGTTCGCGGGTACAGGGTCCGGGGTGGTGAACGCACCGGTCGCGGAGTTGTAGTCGCGGGCCCGCATGTCGTACAGGCCGGTGGTGGTTTCGATGTATTGGCCGTGGAAACGCAGCGGGCTGCTGGTGTAGTTGCCGGTGCTGGTGAGGATCTCGCCGTAGGGGTCGAGGGTGGCGCTGCCGGTGATGGCGTCATCGGTGACGAGGTCGGTGATGCTGCCCTGGAAGTCGCCGATCAGCCAGACGGGGTCCGCGCCGGCTGTGTCGGCGGTGGCGGTGCCGAGGTCGGTGTGGGGGTCGGCCCACCATTGATGGGCGAGGTTGCCGGCGGCGTCGGTTTCGTCGAGGCGGACGGCGTTGCCGGTGGCTGTGTCCCAGGTCCAGGTGGCGTCGAGGGTGCCGTTTCGGGTGCGGCTGGTGCGGTTTCCCGCTTCGTCGTAGGCGTAGGCGATCGTGGTGCCGCTTGCGAGGCCGACCGAGGCGAGGTTGCCGTCGAGCCGGTAGGCGTAGGTGCGGGTGCCGGTGGGGCCGGCCTCGCTGGTGAGGTTGCCGTTGGCGTCGTAGCCGAAGCTGGTGACCGCGGTGCCGGTGGTGGCGGTCAGGGTCCGGTCATCGTCGTCGTAGGTGTAGCTGGTCGCCTTGTTCGCCGCCGGGTCCGGCATGTTGACGGTGGTGCTGGTGGCGCGGGTGCCGGTGGGGTTGTAGGTGTAGGTGGTGGCCGGGTCGGTGGCCGCGCAGGTGGTGCCGCTGGCCGGCCGGCAGATGCCGGTGATCTGCCCGGCGTCGTCATAGGTGTAGAGGCTGGTGCTGGTGGCGCCGGCGCGGGTGGTGGCGACCTTGGTGGGATTGCCTGCGGCGGTCCAGGCGATGTTCTGCGAGACGAGGGTGGTGTCGCCGCTGCGGGTGGCCAGGCCGGTGAGGGCGCCGGTGGTGTCGTAGCCGAAGGTCGTGGTGAGGGTGCCGTCGCGGGTGGTGGAGGTCAACCGCCCGGCGGGATCGTAGCCGTAGTCGATCAGGTGGCTGGTCGCACCCGCGGTGAGGGTGGTGCCGGTGAGGCGGGAGTCGGTGCCCCAGGTGTAGGTCTGCGATCGGCCGTCGGGGAAGGTCCTTTTGGTCAGCCGGCCATCGCCGTCGTAGTCGTAGCTGGAGGCTTGGGAGCCGCGGACGATGCCGGCGACCCGGCCTGCGTCGTCGTAGGCGTATTGGGCGGTGGTGGTGCCGTTGCTGACGGTGAGGGGTCGGCTGGCCGGGTCGTAGGAGTAGGTGACGTCGGGGGTGGCGGTGTCGCTGTAGTCGGTCTTGGTGGTGCGGCCGAGCGTGTCGTATGTGGACGTGATCGTCCCGGATGGGAGGGTGACCTTCGACGGCTGGCCGTTGGGGGTGTAGGTGTAGCTGGTGACCCGGCCGGTGGGGGTGGTGGCGGTCTTGATGCGGCTGGCGTTGTCGTAGGTGTAGGTGTATGCCTTGCCTGCCGGGTTGGTGACGGTCTTCAGCTGGCTGATCTTGTCGTAGCTGTACTGGGTTACCGCGCCGGTGGCGGTGGTGACCTTGTTGACGTTGCCGATCGAGTCGTAGCCGTAGTCGATGGCGTGGTTGTCCGGGTCGAGGACCTTGCTGACCTGGTTGGCGGCGTCGTAGTAGGTCTTGACCGACCGGCCGAGCGGGTCGGTGACCTTGGTCTGGTTCCCGACACCGTCGTACTCGAACGAGGTCCGGTAGGCGGCCGGGTCGGCGCCGGTGACGTTGCCGCGCGGCTCGACCACACTGCTTTGGTTGCCGTCGGCGTCGTAGGCGTAGGTGGTTGCCGCACCGCCGCCGGTCTCGGTGCGCTTGAGTTGCCCGGCGTCGTCGTAGGTGTTGGTGATGGCGACGCCGGCGGCGGTGCGGGTCTTCTCCCGGCCCATCTCGTCATAGGCGACCGTCGCGGTCGCACCGGTCGGGTCGATGGTCTCGATCAGCCGGCCGGCCGCATCGTATCGGGAGCGGGTGACGGCGCCGGCCGGGTCGGTGACCGTGACCGGCAGGCCACGGGCGTCGTAGCCGGTGGTGGTGGCCAGGTAGTGGTCGGGGTGGTCGGGGTCGACGACCCGGGCCTGCAGCAGACGCCCTTCCGCGTCGTAGACGTAGGTGGTGGTGTTTCGCCGTACGGTCTCGGCGTCGGCGCCGGCCACGTTGCCCGCCGGAGCGGTCTGGCCGGCGAGGCGGCCCATGGCGTCGTAGCTGCTGGTCGTCTTCGCACCGTCCGGCCCCACGACCGATATCTCGCGGCCGGCGGCGTCGTAGGCGTGGGTGATGACATGGCCGTAGTGGTCGGTCTCGGTCAGCACGTTGCCGTTGGCGTCATACGTGTACGTGGTGAGGGCGTCGTTGGGCTCGGTCACCGTCAACAGTTGCCCGTTGGCGTCGTACGTGTAGGTGGTCGTGTGGTCCAGCCCGTCGATGGCGGTCAGCGTCCGGCCGGCGGCGTCGTAGGTGTAGTGGCTGGTGTACTTCTCCTTCGTCGCGGCGCTCGCGCCGGCGACGTTGCCCCGCGGGTCGGTCTCGGAGAGCTTGTTGTGCGCGCTGTCCCACGTGTACGTGGTCACCGCGCCGCCGGGGGTGGTCTGCTTGATCAGGTCACCGGTCGAGTTGTATTCGAACAGCGACGTGCGCTGCAGCTGGTCGGTGCTCGAGGCGACCCGGCCGAGACTGGTGTAGGTCAACGAGGTGCTGGTGCCGTCCGGGTAGTCGGTCTTCGTCAGCTGGCCGGCCGCGTTGTAGGTGTAGTCGGTCGTCTTGCCGAAGACGTCGGTGGACGAGGTGACGTGGTTGTCGTCGTCGTAGGTCCACGCCTCGAACGGCGGATCGGCCTGGTCCACGGCCGAGGGCAGAGTGCGCTTGGTGAGGTTGCCGCGGGCGTCGTATTCGTTGCGGGACATCTCCTGCCCCGCGGTGTTCGTCGCGATGACCTGGTTGTCGTCGTCGTAGTAGACGTCGGTTGCGCGCCCGGCAGCGTCGAGTTGAGTGACCAGGACGTTGCCCTGGTAGAGGTCCTTACGCACGACACCGGCCGGGTCTGTGATCGTGGCGGTCTCGGTCGCCTGGTCCCAGGCGAAGGTCCAATGACCCCCGGCGGCGTCGGTCTGGGCGATCACCCGGCCGGTCGCCGGGTCGTAGACGGTCTGCGCGGTGGTCTTGCCCAGCGGATCGGTGACCCCGTTGAGGTAGCCGGTGGCCGCGTCGTACGAATAAGTGGTGGTCTTGCCGTCGATGCCGACCACCGAGGTCAGCCGGGAAGCGCCGGCAATGACGGTGTAGCCGTAGCTGACCGAGTGCCCGTCAGAGCCGGCCACGCCGGTGATCCGAGCGTCGGCGGCGCCGGACGTGCCCCAGGTGATGGTGAAGGTCTGCCCAAGCACGTCGGTCAGCGTTGCCAGCTTGCCGCTCGAGTAGGTGGCGGTCACGCCGCGGCCCTGCTCGTCGACGTCGGCGACCAGGTGGCCGGCCGAGTCGAAGGACATCCGGTCGCCGGCCTGGTTCTTTATCTGCCAGCCGCCACCGGATCGGTCGGTCATGGTCGCGGTGACGCCCGGGTCGAGCGGTGTGTAGGTGCCGTCACTGCCCCGGCTGTAGGCGGTCTGCGCCCCGGACGGGTCCCGAAAGATGTAGGCGCCGTCGGTACCGACCGACACCGAGGTGTTGAAGCCGAACGTCCACCCCTGCCCGAACGGCCCGACGGTCGGATCGAGGCTGTTGTACGTGCGATCCCAGCTCAAGATCGTGCCCACGCCCGCGATCGACGCGTCGGTGAACGTCTCCATCAATGAACCGGTGGCCGTGTTGACCGGGTCGGCGGCCAGCCGGGTGTTGACCATGCCACGGCCGTCCCAGCACGAGCAGCCCCAGGTGCGCCGCAGCGGCTGCGGATGCGGGCCGCCGTAGCCCTGCAGCGTCACGGACTTGATGAACAGCGACCGGCCGGTGTTCTTTTTACTGGCGTCGACACCGTGGCCGTTCGTGTAGTCGGCCGTCTCGTTGTGTGCCCAGTCGGCTATCGCGGTGCCGCCCTGGTCGAGATGATGGAAGTCACCGCCGGAGTCGACCCCGAAGCGGTAGATGGCGTGCGGGTCGTTGTACTGGGTGTAGTCGGTGTAGGGCATGGTCTCGTTGCCCAACTGCTTACGCAGATGGTTGTCGAAGAAGACGTTGTTCGGCCCCGACGAGCCGGACCACTTCACCGCCTTCTTGCCCGCGGCCCACCAGATCGGATACCAATCCGAGTCGTCCGGCTGCGAACCGCCCTCATCGCCGCAGTTCGTCGAGCAAGCCGCCGACCGGTGCTCGTACGGCACCGACACCTCGTTGAGCTCGAAAAGGTTGTTGCGCTCGTAGCCGCCGTGCAGGTTCATGTCCGAGTCGAAGCTGTTGCCGATCGCCACGTTCCCCGACGCCGACCACTGGAACGTGAAGTGCCGCAGGTTGCGCGTCGTGTTACCGGCATACAGCGAATCCCACACCCGGGAGCCGCGGAAATAGCCGTTGCCACCCTTGCCTTTGTTCCACGAACCGTCGAGCTGGTTGTCCACAATCGACAGATTCGACGCCACCTCGGTGACGATCGGATGCGAGCCAGTCATCTCGGTGTGCACGTTCTTGACCCACGAGTTGGCCGCCCACTTGAACACGATGCCGTGCATCGCGCCCGCCGGATCCATGTTCCCGTAGTTGTTCTTCGCGTCCGCCACGCTCAGGCTCGGCTCGACCTGCGTCATCGTCAGGTTTTCGATACCGACGCCCACCACCGCGTCGACCAGCGGCGCGACCTTCGAGTCGAACACCTTCCCGTTCAACGCCGCCGAACCGTCCGAGGTCGAGTCCACCGGCAGGTCGTACTCGAGGGGCTTGTCCAAGGTGATCGTCTTACCGAACGGGTCACCGGCGGTCACCATGAACACCTGCTGGCGCATGTGCAGGTTCTGCAGGTCATATTCCGTCGGCAGCGCCTGCATCTGCTCGTAGAACTTCTCCGAGTTAGCCGCCATCACGTTGACCAGGCCGCCGACCTTCAGATTGTCGAACGACGCGTCCGCCGCCAGGTAGACCGTCGTGTCGCCCTTACGCGCCGCGTAGTTGGCGTCGCTCGGCTTGCCACGCAGCCGCAGACCGTTCGTCCAGTGGTCGTTGACCGTGCCCTCGAACAGGTCCTTGCGGTTCGCCGGCGCCGCCGCGTACTGCGTGGCGTACTTGTCCGCCACCGCCCGCGTCTGCACCCGGAGAAGACCACGGCCCGGCCACATCCAGCCACCGTTGGCATCACCGGAGACCATCGCATCCGGATCCCAGCGGGTACCGTCCGCGGTGATCTTGTCGTAGCGGGTGTTCGCGTCCGGCGCGTACACCAGCCGGGTCCCGCCCGCGCCCGAGCCCGCTCCGCGGATGATCAGGTAGTCCGCGTCCAGGCTCAGCTCGTGGGAGACGTTCAGCGTGCCGGCCGGCAGCAGGATCCGGCTCTCCTTGGTGTAGTCACCCGTCGGCGAGCACTCGGACTTGATCTGATCGATCGCCTTCTGCAGGCCGCCGGTGTCGTCCGCGCCGTCATCGGGCACGACATCGAAGTCGGCCTTCAGCTCAGCGGCGGTGATCCGGCACTCGTCCCCGGAGCGCACGTTCGCGTCCGTCGGCAGGATCGTGCCGCCGCCGAAGCCCGCCTTCGACCAGTCGTACAGACCGTCGATCGGCTTCCGCCGGTTGTCCGCGGTCACCCACAGGCTTTTCAGCGCCGGGCCTGGCTCCTCGTACACCGTCTTCGGCGCCTCCCAGTTCACGTCGTCGACCGTGAACGTGGCGCTCACCGATGCCGTCACCTCGCCGCCTGTCGCCGGGTCCGTGCCCGTCACCCACCGCGCTTTCAGCTTGTGACTGCCCGGTGTCGCCGTGGAAACCGTCCACTCGTACGGCGCGGCCTGGTCCTTGCCCACATAGGAGTCGTCGAACAACCAGGTCACCGCGCCGGCAACCGCGTCCGCGTGGCTGACCAGCGTCGTGAACGGCGCCGCCACTGTCGCGCCCTGCAACGTGTCCCCATCAACCGTGAGCACAGGATCCACGGCCGCCGCGAAGACGGCCGGAGGCGCGCCCGCCACCGCCACCGCAGCGGAGACGAACATCGCCAGCGCCGCAACCCGCGACCGGCGTCGCGACAGACCCGCACGCTGAAGAACTGAGGCCACGACGGACCCTTCCCCGTTAAGACGCCAACCCACCCAGCGTCATGATGTCCATACGGACGGCGTCAGTTGTAGCCGCCGCGCATCGAACAAACAAGACCCACGTCAATATAAGGTCGCCTCAATGTAGGAGAGTGCCGACCGGCCACACATCCATAGGTGGTTTGATACCGACGTACAACCCACGTGGTAGCCCGGGCCGGCCACCAACCACTGCGGTACGTCGGCCTACATCGCGGGGGCGACGGCTCAGCTCGCCGGCTGCTGGGAATGCAGCACGAAGCGGAACCGCACCCGGCCGCCCACCCACAGCGTGCGGGAGACCTCCAGCAGGTCGCCGTTCTTCAGCCGGCTGATGGCGGCGACCAGGAACAGCGGCACGTCGGCGACGGTGTCGAGCAACTGCGCATCAGCCAGCGTGGTCTCGAGGCTGCTGTCGACGGTCGCGGAGGCCAGGCCGTATCTGCTCTGCAGAGTCTCCGACAGCGACCCGCCGTCGAGTGGGCCGTCGATCAGGCCGGGAGCCAGCGCGGCCGGGATCCACGACTCGGTGCTGCCGATCGGCTGATCGTCGACGTGGTGCACCCGCTTGAGGAACGCGAACGGGCCGGTCGCCTCGGCGCCGGTCACCCGGGAGCTCATCTCGGCCGGCAACGCGGCCTGCTGCGCCGACTCGAGCAACGCCGACGACGACGCGCGCCCCTCCTGCTCGAAGCGCTGCCGCCAGGACGAGCTCAGGCTCAGGTCGTGCTGGACCGCCAGCTTGCGCGGCGTGACGAAGATGACCTCTGGAGTTTCGC
>Ga0307516_10005133_pt1 | contig 15806 bp, 12 predicted proteins | sample 19_EM_MG_FD_203310 | JGI IMG/M metagenome (GOLD analysis project Ga0307516, IMG submission 203310) | Populus trichocarpa ectomycorrhiza microbial communities from riparian zone in the Pacific Northwest, United States - 19_EM | ecosystem: Host-associated > Plants > Roots > Unclassified | place...
CTGTTGTCGTACGTGTCGCTGGGCCGTTTGCTCCTCAATCGCCTGCATCAAGCGGGCGCTGCGCTGACGCAATTCGATCACTACCTTGCCGCGGCTCCCGCCGGCGCCTTGCGCGAAGAAGCGCTGATTGGCCGCGCCCTTTCGCTCGAGCAGCTGGGGCGAGGCTCCGAGGAGCAGAAAGCGTGGCGCAGTCTGCTGGCTGCGTACCCTGATTCCATGTACGCGAAAAAGGCCGAGTCTCGCCTCGATGTTGGCGCGCACTGAGCGCGCCGTGCGCCGGGCTCGCGGCTGGGGCGCGGCACTATTACTGGCGTTGGTCGCGACCCTGGCTGAGTCGCGCGCGGAAGCCGCTGCGGCGTGGCGCGCGGAAGTCAACGTGCACGGCAGCGCCGACGAGGTGCATGAGCTCGAGACGACCCTGCGCAGCCTGTTCCCGGCCGACTCCAAGTTGCAGGTGAGCGCGGTCGAGGCGGTGGACGGCGCGCAGCTAATGCGCGAACCGCTCACGCCGTCGACGGACGACGTCGTGGCACGCGCGTGGATTGAATTGCACGATGGTCCGCTGGTGACGATCTATGTCGCTGACTTGTCCGGCGAGCGCGTGCTGGTGCGGCACCTCGCGCGCAGCGACGCTGACGCCGAGCTGGTGCGCGAAGCGACAGCGCGCATCGTCGCGACGGCGCTCGAAGCGCTGCTCAGCGGAGCGCAGATTGGCGTCGAGCGGGCCAAGATCAGCGGCGTCGCGACCGAGCCACCGGCGCCGAAACCAGCGCCAGCACAGCCGGCCCCGGTCGCCGCTGCCCCGAGCGCCTGGGGCTTCACGCTAGGCGCTCACTACGGCCTGCAGTTGTTCTCGCGCCAGGTGCCGCTGGTGCACGGCCCCGGTCTGATTTTTGGAGCAAGTTACGGCGCACACCCGACTCGCCCTGGCGCGGTGCTGCTCGGCCAGGTTTGGTGGCCGAGCAGGGCCAGCGATGCCGTGTCGAGCGTGCGCGTTTTCTCGGGGGTGCTGCGGCTGCTGGCAACGATTGAACGGAGCTTCGGCAGGTCGCTGGTCCTGAGCGCAGGGGTCGGGGGCGGCGTCGACCTGACGCGCGTCGAGGCCGGGGCAGCCAGCGCCGAGATCCCCGTGCGCTTGGCGTCACCCACGACGCTCACGACGCCGGCGCTGCGCGCGGCGCTCGGCGCGAAGTTTCGCCAGCCCTACGGCTACTCGCTGTACACGAGCTTGGCGCTCGACGCCGACCCGAGCGGCACGCGCTACGTGTCTTTGAACGATGGCGTCGTGACTCGGGTGCTCGAGCCGCATGCGCTCCGGCCGAGCCTGGTCGTGGGAGTGGCCACACCATGAGCCCGAACGTCGCCTGGCCTCGCCAGCTCGCGGGCATGTGCGCGGCCTTGCTGGTCGGTTTTGCAGCTACCGGCTGCGCCAGCGGCGACTTCGTCGTGGCGCAGGTGCTGGCCCGGGGCGGCAGCAGCGGAGTGAATGCTGCCGGCGCGTCCGCTGTTGCGGGCGGCGGCGCCGAGGGCCTCGCGGGCGGCGGCAGCGGGGCCGTCGCGGGCGGCGGCGAAGGCGGAGGCGCTGCGCCCGATTGCACCGGCCGCGTGCTGTTCGTAGTCGGCAGCGACACGCTGACGAGCGGCGACAGCGCGATCCTCGATCGTTTGCGCGGGCTAGGTTACGTGGTGTCCATCATCGCGGCCACCATGGTCACGACCGATAGCGCAGCAAGCGCCGACTTCTGCTTCATTTCGCGTTCGGTGCGCTCGCCCATGGTGAACGCTTCGTTCCGCGATCAGCCGATTCCTTTGTTCGTGACCGAGTACAACCTGTACTCGAGCTTGGGCATGACCGCGGACGCAACCGACGCTTCCGGCGGTGACACTCTCACCGCGACCGATCTCAGCATCGCGGATCCGACCCATCCCCTGGCGGCCGGCTTTTCAGGAACGGTCACGGTGCTGGCACCGGGAAAGGGCCAGTACGGTTGGGGCGTGCCAGGCAGCGGCGCGGTGCTGGTCGCCAATTTGGTCGACGAAACCCAGGGCGCGGCCATCTTCGCCTACGAGCAAGGCTCGCCCATGTTCGGCCTGTTCGCTCCCGCGCGGCGCGTCGGCTATTTCCTCGACATCCAAGCCTCGACTCGCCTCACGCTCGAAGGCTGGGCCATGTTCGACGCCGCCGTGCAATGGACGGCCGGACGCTGCGCGACGCCCTGAGACGCCGCCGCCCTTCAGGCTTGGATGAGCGACAGGGGGCCCTTGCAGAAGCGCGGGTCGCCGAAGGTCGTCTCGGGCATGCCGAAGCTGTTCAGGATCGAGACGCACAGATCTTGGTTGGAAAGGTCGGGCGAGCCGACCTTCTTGCCGTCGCCGCTCGCGACCTTGTCGACGATCGGGTTGATCACGGCGTTACCCATGCTGGGTGCGACCGGCTCCGCGTCCCACTCGTCGGCCGTGTAGACGTCGTTGAACTGCATGAACTTGCCCTGCTTGAAGAAGCCGCCGTTGCTACCAGCCAGCACGATCGGGGCGTTGACGCTTTCGTGCGCGGCACCGTCGGAGAGGCAGCTCGTCCACATCAGCAGCGAGTTGTCGAGTAGCGTGCCGTTGCCGTCTGACTCCTTGGTGGCCGCAAATTTGTCGATAAAGGCGTTGAAATTCGAGGCGTACCACTTGTCGATCTGTTGCAGATCGGCCGCGCGCGCGTGGCTCATGGCGTGGTGGCCGCCCTTGTTCTCTTTGATGGTCCAATCGACGGGCAGCCACTTGTAGATCAGGTTGGTTTCGCTGTTGGCCCACATGAACGTGACGATGTTAGTGAGGCCGCAGGCCAGCGCCTGCGTCACCAGATCCATCTGCAGCTTGCCGACGGTTTCGAAGTTGTCGCTCTTCATGGCCCAATCGTGGGTCGCCATGCGATCGGTGACGTTGACGCCCACGGGCGCGGTGAGCGGCGTCACGGCGCCGCAATCCACCACGTCGCCCAGCCGCATCTCGAGCGCCCGGACGGCGTCGGCATGCGACTGGAGCAGCTGCTGGTCGGCCACGCTCAGCTTGGGCTTCAGGCGCGCAAAGTCGCCGAGCGACGCATCGAGCACGCTCTTGTCGAGGTAGGCGCGCAAAGCCTTGTCTTTGTCGCTGACGCCGGCGGTGCCGAACAGTTTGTCGAACAGATCGAACGGGTCGTTGTTGGGCGTGCGCGGGTCGGCGGGCTTGTTGTAGCTGACGCGCTTGTCGACGTAGCGATCGTTGAGGTTTTCGTCGACCTGGACGCCGACTTCGAGCGACGGAAACTTGGTCTTACCGGTGAACAGCTTCGTCGCCAGGTACTGGTCGACCGAAATGCCGTTGGCCAGGCCCGCGTCACCGACGCTGCCAACGCCGCCGGTCAGCAGCTGGCCGGTGAGCATGCTGGCAATGCCCTTTTGATGCCCGCCCGGATGGTCTTTGCCATCGGGCGAAACCGTTGGCCCCTGGTATTCACCGCGCGCGCTGATGTAGCTGAGCCGGTCGAGCACCAGTAGGTGCTTGGCGTTGGGCTGGAGCGGATTGAGGATGAGGTTGGGCGAGGCCAGCGCCTTGCCGTCGCTGATGTCCGTCTCTTGCGCGTGCAAGCGCAGGCGCCAGTAGTAGTAAAGCATCCCGTTCGGGGTGTACATGAACAGGAAGCGCTTTTTTGGTACCGTGGGGACTTGCGCCTTCACGTACAGGCTGTCGAGCCCCACCACGAACGGAATCGTGGCGGCCGAAATGCCGAGGCTTTGCAAGAATCGTCGACGACCAATGGTCAGGTTGCCCATGATTGCTCTTCTCAGTCCTGTTACTGCTGGTTCCAGCGACTCGTAAACGCTTCGCTCTTGGTCAGGCCGACGAGCAGCCCCGGAATGTTCTGGGCTGTGCCGGCAAAGGCGGTGGCCAGGGTGTCAATCGAGGCCTGATCGGCGGCGGTCTCTTTGCGCTTGGCGGTGTAGCGGTAGAGTTGCTTCACCAAGCACTGCGCCACCGAGGCGCTGCTCGCGATGTTCTTGGACAGCTCCACCGCGGTGGCGGTCGGCACGTTGACGACCGCGTCGGCGTCACCGGTCGAGGTGACAGCCCCAACGATGGTGCCCGCTGCGCTCACCGGCTGCCCGTTGTCGTCGACCTTGGTGTAGCTGCCGAGCGTGTCGTAGTTCTCGAACAAGAAGCCGACGGGATTGATGCGCATGTGACAGGCCTGGCAAGTCGGGCCTTGCGTGAAATTCTCGAAGGCCTGGCGCACGCTGGCATTTGCCGGAACCCCCGGAAAAACCGGCACATTGGCCGGCGGGTTCGGCAAGTCTTGGCACAAGAGCTGGTCCCAGACGAACACGCCACGCTTGATGGGGTGCGTGCCGTCTTCGGTCGCGAGCGCGCCCATGATGGCCGGATGAGTGAGGATGCCGACGCGTTCGGCCGGATTGACGCTCGCCACCTGCAGCGCTGCGCCTTTGATGCCGCTGACGCCGAAGAGCGGCGCCGTTTGCTCGTTGACGAACACTTGCGTGGCCGTCAGTAGCACCTTGACGCTGTCTTGCGGTTGCCAGAGCGAGGCGTCGACCTGAGCGTCGAACGACGCCATGATATTGGCGCGCATCGCGTCGTCGTACGCGCTTTGATACTTGCCGCCCTTGACGGGCGGAAGCCGGTCGGCTCGCAGCCACTGTTCGTAAAAGTTGTAGAGCCCGGTATGAGCGCGCGGATCTCCGAGCAAGCGCTGCGCTTCGGCAGCGATCTGCTCCGACGTCGTGAGCGCACCTTGCGCCGCTTTCGCAAAGAGCGCGTCGTCCGGCATGGTGCCCCAAATCAGGTACGACAAGCGGCTCGCCATCGAGTAGCCCGTGACCTTGACCGCGCCGGGGCCTTTGGCCTGCTCTTCGAGCTCGAGGTGATAGAGAAAATACGGAGACTGCAGCAGCTCTTCGACCAAGCCGCGGACGGCTGAGTCGTAGCCGAATTGCTTGGAAATAGCGCCGAAGAGCGCAACCAAGCCGGCGCGAGTGTCCGCGTCTACGGGGCGACGGAAGGCCCTGGGCCCGATGGCGTCGATGAATTTGGCGGCGCAATCGGCGCCGCCCGCCGTGACCGCAGCGGCGTCACACGGCGCGAGCTGCTGCACGTTGACGGCAGCGGCGGCCGCGACTGCTGCGTCGTGGTAGGCCTCTACGGTTGCGTCGCCGGCGACCAAACCCGCGCGGTAACCGGCGACGGCACCGTCGGGATCGAGCGGCGTGTCGACCGTTACGCCGAGGAGATCTTTCACGCTGCTGGTGTATTCGCGGTTGGTGAGTCGCCAGGTCGGAGCCGCTTGAATGGGCGAACCCGTGTCGGGGTTGCCACCGGGGCTGCCGCCGCTGGTGGGGCCGTTGCCGCCAGTGGTCGTGCCGCTACCCGCCGTGGCGGTGCCGCTGGCGGAACCGCCCGTAGCGGAGCTCCCGGCGGAGCTGGCGCCGGAGCCGTTGCCCTGATTGCCACTCGCGCCGCCGAGCACTCCGGTGCAGGCGCTCAGGCCCAGGGCCAGAGCGGGTATGCCCAGACAAACCTGAACCGCGTGCAGCGCCTGTCGTCCCTCGCGCTTGAAAAAAGTACGCATGAACCTCTCCGACTTCTCGTTCGAGCTATCAGGTGGTGTGTCCAGAGCGGAGGCGAGTTGTTGTGCATTTCGCGCTCAATCTGCCGAAATTCATGCTGAATTCGCGGCTTTCGAGCGGCCCGAAGATCCGGCAGCTATTAGTGCGGTCCTCGCTTCAAAACGAATCAACGCCTCGTGTCGAATTTCAAAAAAAGGCGCTAAGCGGGGACAAATAGCGCTTTGAGCACGTCAATTCACGGAGCGGCGCGCACGCGGCTACTCAAGCACGGTCGGGCGCCCTGTCGGCGCCGTCCGACCATTCATATGCGCCTCAACATCGAGCAGCTCGCTGCGGTCGCGACGCTTTCCATCCTGCTGTCGTTCGTCGGTTGCTATGCCAACAACCCAACGGACGCTCCTCCGCCGAGCGGCACGAGCGGGTCGGGCTCGATCGCAGGCAGCGCGGCCGGCGGCATCTCTAGTGGCGCCGCCGGTGTGGCCGGCACCGGCACCAACGTCAGCGGCGCCGGCGGCAGCGGAGTGAGCAGCGGCGGGTCCGGCAACGCGGCGGGCACGGCCAACAACCTGGCAGGTGCAGACGGGCTTGCGGGCTCGGCGGGCGTCGGCGGCAGCTCGGGCGCCGGCGGTAGCTCGGGCGCAAGCGCTGGCTCGGGCGGGGCCTCAGGGGCGAGCAGCGGCGCCGGCGGCGGCTACGTTGGTCCCACCGGCAAGAGCGCGGGCTGCGGCAAGGCACCTCCGGGTAACGACGCTTCAGGCTCGTTCGCCCTGCACGAGATCCACATTCAAGAGCCGATCAGCGCAAGCTATCTGGTGGGCGGAGACAGCTACGATTCTTCCGGCCCTTACGACTACAAGTTTCGCCCTTACAGCGTTCGGCTGCCTACGGGCTACGATCCGACCAAGCCATACAGCGTGATTTTCGGCGGCGGTGGCTGCGGCGGCAATGCTCAGAGCTTCGCGTCCGGTCCCGGCGCTGGCTACGACATCGACAAGCAAAAAGAGGTTCTCTTCGTAGGTCTTTCCTATGTGGCGGGCTGCTTTTCGGACGGCGGCGGCGGCACCAAAGATCGTCCCGACACGCCGGAGGTGCCCTACGTGCATGAGGTGCTGGCCGAGGTCGAGGCCAACTACTGCGTCGACAAGAGTCACGTGTTCATCACCGGGCACAGCAGCGGCGGCTGGGAAGCCTTCACGGTGGGCTGCGCGCTCGCGAACGAGCTACGCGGTATCGCGCCCGTTTCCGGAGGTCTGCGCAATCACCGTCCCGCGTGCACCGGTCCCCAAGCTTCGATCATGGTCGAGGGCCTGCAAGATACGACGAACCCAATCGGGCCGATCGATCCTCCGAAGGGCAACCTCGACAGCGGTGGCTCGGCGCCCGCGCGCGACGAAATCTTGAAGCGGAACGGTTGCGTGGCTTCGGACTTTCAGTTCACGTATGCGGCCGACAACACTAAAGAGGCCAAGGCCGGCAATGCGCCGCACGCGCCCTGGGATCCGGCGTTTCCGAGCTGCTTTTCTTATACCGGCTGTCCTCTGGACTACCCGGTCGTGTGGTGTGCTCTCGATGGCGGGCACGAGGTCGATAAAGAAGGCACTGTCGATTACAAGCAAGCCATGATGAAGCTTTTCAGCGCCTTGCCCCCTAAGTAGGCGCGGGCGATCCCGTGAACATTCAATGTGGTTGAGGACATCTATTCTCTCATGAAGCGATATAGACGCTTGGGGCTAGTGGCTGCGGTCGGCGTGCTGGCCTGCAGCTCCCCGAATGCATCAGACAACACGCAACCGCCGAGCAGCTCCGGCGGCAGCCAGTCGATGAGCGGCGCAGGCACGGCTTCGACGCTGCCCCAAGCCGGCAGCTCGGGTGCAGGCACCTCGACAGCGGGCGCCTCCAGCGGCGGCGTCGCCACAGCAGGCAGCGCAGGGTCGCTCAGCGCTGGCGCCAACTCGGCGGGCAGCGGCGGAGCGACCGCCGGCAGCGGCGGAACGCTGGCTGGCGGCAGTGGCGGTGCTGGTAGCAGCGGCGGTGCTGGTGGCAGCGGCGGTGCTGGTGGCAGCGGCGGTGCTGGTGGCGCTGCCACGGTGCCCCCGCTCAACATCACGGCAGCGCCGGGGCTACACCAGCACACGGTCAACGGCCGCCCAGCAGGAGTCGACACTCGGCTACCGAAAATCGTGGGCAAGCTGATCGTGAATGTCGAGGTCGACGACGGCGGCATCTACGACTACGGCATCAAGCACGGCTTCCACGTCTGGGGCGGCGCGATCTTCCACTGCCTGATCGCGCAGGACAAAACCGCGTACATGACGCAAGGTCGCGACTCGAACGGCAACTGCCGTTGGGAGACGCTGGACGGCATGGACCACGATCCGCTGGCGATGGTGGCGCCGGCCGACAGCATCGAGGGCAAGCTCAAGCAGGCGCTGACGGACCTCGCCAAGACCTATCCCGAAGAGGGCTGGGGCTACTTCCTCGGCGCAGACGGCAACGTGCGCTGGTCAGAGGTGGGCTTCACTGGCTACTCACACGGTGCCAGCAGCTCAATCCGCTGGGCGAAAAAGCTCAGTGTCTGGCGCGCCGTCGCTCGCTCCGGTCCGCGCGACAACATCTGCGGTCAATACGCGGCCGGCCAATGCCCAGACACCGTCATCAGCTCCTGGCTAGACGAGCCGTCCGCCACCCCGGTCGAAAACATGTACGGGCTCACCGGCAGCCAAGACAGCGAATACAAAGACATCGTGTTCGCGATGGAGCGCATGAAGTTCGTGGGCGCGCTCGTAGACATCAACGCCGTGGCCCCGCCCTACAACGGCTCGCATCGCTTCTCCATCAACGGCGGGCACGACCCATTCACGGACAAAAACTTCTGGCCCGTCATGGACGTCATCTGGGCCACGCCGGCAGAAGACGTCGCCTACGCCAACAGCCACTGACCCCCTTCAACGCGGTTCTGGCCGCCGAGGTTGACGCGCTCGGCCAGCTTCGGTAGCCCCGCGCCGTGGTCAAGCCCGCCCGCTCGGTTCGCTTGCACCCATTGCTCCGCGCGTTCGACTGGGGGCTGGTCGGGCTGTGTGCAGCGCTACTAGCCTCGATGCTCGCTGCAGCGCTGCACGACGTGTGCCGCGATTGGGACGCTTGGTACTATCACTTGCCGTTCGCCGCGCGTGTGGCCGGCATCGCGGGCCCGGGCGAGCTGGTCTTCAGCCCCAGGAACCAAGCGCACTTCGCCGGCTTTCCGTTGTTCGGTGAGCTGCTGCAGGGGCTGTCGTGGCGACTGACAGGCCGCATCGAAGCCGCCAATCTGCCCGCGTTCGCCAGCGTCCCGGTACTGGCGCTATTTCTTCGGCGGCGCTTCGGGGTGCGCTTTCACCTGACGTGGCTAGCTTTGATGGCCGTCCCGCTCGTCCAAATCCACGCCACCTCGTGCTACGTCGATTTGCTGGGGAACACCGCCGCGACGGTGCTGCTGCTGATCGTGCTCGACGGCTACGGCAACCAAGCTCCGCCACGCCGCAGCGATCTGGTCTGCGCCGCCGTTGCGGCCGGCGTGGCCGCCAACACGAAGCTCCTGCTGGAGCCGGTGGTGGCGGTCGCGCTGCTCGCGCTCGCCCCGAGCTTGCTGAAGCTGCTGCGCTCGGAAACCGGCTCGGGCCGAAGATGGCTCACGCTGGCGGCCATCGCCGTCGCCCTGCTCGTGATTTTCGCGACGCCGCTGAAGAACCTCGCAAGTTACCAAAACCCATTCTATCCGGAGCGCGTGAGCGTGCTCGGCCACGCGCTGCCTGGCACGGAAGACCCGTACAGCGCGGCTCCGCGCTGGCTCGAGCACGCGCCAAGTCCGCTGCGCTTTGCGGCTTCGCTGCTCGAGCTCGGCGCCGGCCCGCTCGACAGTTGGCGACGCTGGACGATCGACCAATGGGCGCCAGCCGACGCCCCGGGCTATCGCATGGGTGGCTTTTTTGGGGCTTACGTCGTCTTTCAGCTGCTAGCGCTGGTCTGGTTTGCGGTCCGCGAGCGTTCACGAACGACCAACGCGGCGGCGCTCGGCTTCGCGCTGCTCACGGCGCTCACCTCGCTCTTGCCCCAATCGCACGAGCTTCGTTACTACCTGTTTTGGATGATGACGCTGGTGAGCGTGAACCTATGGCTGGCGCGGCGGCGCTCGGCGGGCGAACAGCGAACGTTGGCGGTCGCCGCGCTCGTAGCGCTCGGCGTCTTCTTGCGCTCGACGCACGGCGCGTACGCCTACCCGTCGGGCATAAGCGCGCACGAGCTGGTGCAGAAGCAGGTCGACATGCCCACCTTGCAGCGCATTTTACCGGGCGAGAAAGTGTGTGCCCGGCGCCAACCGTACGCCTTCGCCTGGGCGCCCCTGTTCCACCCTCCCGGGCGCTACCAGCTCAAACTTTCCGAAGACTTGGCAGGCTGCGGTGACTACCGCCCGCTTGATTGACTAAGTAGCGCGTGGTCAGCGGGCGGCACGCTTCGCGCGGGGCCGCGCTCTGCGGTCACGATCGCTAGCGCGCGCGTCAGCTCGGTGATGCGCTCGTTGTCCTCGATGCGCCAGCGGCGGGCCAGCAGCGACTCGCGGGTCAGCCAAATCACGATCGGATAAATTAGAAAGTCGACGCCGCGGCCGATACCCACGGCGTGGGCCAGCGCCGTGGCGCGATCGGGAAAGGCCACGAAAAACGCACCGCCCAGAAAGACCAAAATCTCTAGCAATAGCGCGCGCCGATTGCGACCGGACGACGCAACGACGTCGAAAGCGACGAGCCCGAAAACCAGCGCGAGCAGCGCGATGCCAGCCAAGGTCATGTCGAATCTCCGAATAGGTAGCGGGAGAGCAGGTCGTGAAGAATCTCGAGCGCGGCGCTCGCGCGCTGACCCTTGCGCGAGCTTTCCGGCGTGTAAGCGATGACGACAGGCACCTCGACGACCGACAACCTCGGAGAGTCGAACACCCGCTGCGTGATCTCGGTGGCGTGCGCCATGCGGTTGTGGCGAATCCGCAGCGAGGTGAGCGCGCGCCGATTGAAGGCCCTGAGGCCATTGTGCGCGTCGGCCAAACGCTGCCCGGTGAGCGCCCATTCGAACAGCCGGGCACCTAGCAGCAGCAGCCGACGACCGCGCGGTACGCGCGAGCCGCCGAGAAAGCGGCTGCCGAGCGCCACGTCCGCGCCCTCGGCGATGGCTCGGGCAACGGCAAGGACGCCGTCGATATCGTGCTGGCCGTCGGAGTCCATGGTCACGAACGCCGCAAAGTCTCCCTGCTGCAAGGCAAGCTGGCGGGCCGTTTCTAGCGCGGCGCCTTGACCCAAGTTGACGGCGTGTCGGGCCAAGACAACCTGAAAGTCGGGCGTCGAAGCCGGCAAGTCCGCCGCCAAAATTGCCGGCTCACTGCCGTCGTCGACCAGGAACACGTGGGTCCCGCCGAGTCGCGCCGAGTCGCGCTGCAGCGCGCCGAGCGCACGCAGCACCCGAGCTGCCTCGTTGTACGCGGGCATCAGAACGGCAACCGTCATGCTCGTTGGTGCTCCGGCTTTTGCCCCCGAAGTGAGCAGCTGTCAAAAGGGCCGGCCGAGAGGGCCGACGCCAGGGCCGAAGTGGCCATCAGGGCGCCAGGCCGCACGCGACGTGCCCATCTGCCACGGCGCACAAGTCGGCCCGACCGTCGCCATTGATGTCGCCAAGCCCCAGCCAGGCGTCATCTCGAAAGCTCGTGAGCCCCCACCATGGCATGGCGGTCGTGAAGGAAGAGCCGGTCGAGAAGGCGCAGCTTACGCTGCCTGAAGCTCGCAGGCAGACGTCCGCTCGACCATCGCCGTTGATGTCTCCCAACAGCGGCGGCGTGGCGGCGCCCGCGAGCCACAGCGTGGCCTCGTCAAACGCGGTACCCCGCGCGAGCGCGCAACGTACGCCGGTTGCATCGCCCCAGCACCGGTCGGGCTCGCCGTCGCCATTCACGTCGGCGAGCTCGGCTGCTGGCCAGTCCGGGCGGCTGAGCCGTGGCTCCGGCTCGCCGAAAGACGCCCTCGGCATTTCACCCGCACCGCTGGCTGGAGCTTGCTCGGCATGCAGGCACACCAGCTGTTCGGATCTCCGTCCGCACAGATCGGCACGCCCGTCGCCGTCGGCATCGGCGAGGCGCAGCTCGCTGAGCGGCCGCTCCACCAGCGCTGCTTGCGCCAACGCCGACGCGCGCTCGACAGGCGGAGAGAACCCGAGCACCGGCGCGACGAACACGTAGCCCTTCGCAATGAGTGGGGGTAGCAAGGCGCGAGCCACCTCCAGCGCATACTTGGAGCCTACGTCTGCCACGCGATCGTGCAGCAGCACGATGCCGCGACCGGCGTCTTCTATTGCGTCGAGGTAGCGCCGGGCGGTCGCGCGCGGCGTCAGCCGTAGGCCGCCGCCCGCAAAGCGTTCGCAGTCTCGCGCTCGGGCGGAAGAGTTGCACTCGGTTGAGCTCTCCCAGTCTTTGCGATCGATGTCCCAGCGAATCGGCCCAATCAGCTGGCGAAGATACGGATCGGCGCCGGTGAGCCGAGCCACGCTCGAGCTCCAAGAGCCACACGGCGCGCGCAGAAACCGCTGTTCATTGCCCAAGAAGGGGTCGATGGCGCGCTGATTTTCGGTGAGCTCGGCCAGGGCGAGCTCGGGCTCGGCCTCTGCCAACAAGACGTGATTGAGGGTGTGGTTTCCGATGCGCTGGCGAAGACTCACCAAGTCTTGCAAGACCGGCAGGCTGCTGTAGCCGGTGTCGAACTTTCCGCTGCCCGACCCGGGATAAGCCGAGATGTCTTGCCGCCAGCTCTGGACGACGAAGAAGGTGCCCGACACGTGTTGCGACGCGAGGTACCGCGCCAGCTCGACGGTATGCTTGTCTGGCCCATCGTCCCAAGTCATCGCCAGCACGTGCTCGGGAAACAGGTGACCGTCGAGCTGAGCGCCGGCCGACGGCGGGTCCACGGCTGCCGGTGCGGGTGGCTGCGGCGCCACCCAGTTGGTTTGTGCTGCCGGACGGGGCGCCGACGCGGAGCGCGAGTGCCCACAACCGAGCGCGGTCGCGGCCGCGTAAAGCAGCGCCCACAGGCCGGCCCTGGGCACCAGAGCGTGGCGAGTCGCACGCAGCATGACCAGACATTACCCCACCCGGCGCTAGCCATTGGCAGCTGCAGCCTACCCACGTTTTGTCGGGCGTCGGGACACTACTCGCTCATGCGCCTTGCTTGGTTCGGCTCGGGTCTGGTTGGTTCCTTGGTCGTGGCGGCGCTGGCCTGCAGCAGCAGCCCCGAAAGCAGCGGAAATACGCCAGCACCTCCGGCCAGCGCTGGCAGCAGCGCCGGCACCGCGACGTCTACGGCCGGCTCCGGGGTAGGCGGAGGTGGGAGCGGCAATCTGGTGATGCCCACGGGCGGCGTGCCGGCGGGAGGCAGCTCGCTCGGCGGCGGCGGCGGCGGCCCGGGTGGTTCAGCGCCCCTCGGCGGCCAAGCGCCGACCGGCGGCGCCGGGGCGGGCACAGCCGGCAGCGCCGGTGCCAGTGCAGGAAGCGCCGGCACCGCGGCAGGCGCGGGCGGCGCCGATGCGGCGAACCCGGGCAACTACCCGGACCCGCCGCGCCCGATCAACATCACGGGCAGCACGAAGGTCAGCATCGGTTTTGCGCCGTCGGCCGCCGATCCGCAAGCTTCGGGCGCGCAGCACTACGGCGAGTTCGATCCGAGCAAGCCCTTGCAAAAGAAGCTGGTCGTACCGATCGGCGGCGTGCAAAGCGATCCGTGGCGCATGGGCTGGGCGGTCGACCGCGGCTACCACGTCATCACCGTCGACCTGTGGAACGACTACCCGTCGGATCCCGGCTATCCGGAGTACCTCGAAAGCTGGTCCGGCGAGGATCTGAGCCCGCACGTCAATCAGCCAGCCGCCAATGGCATGATGCAGCGAATCAAGGCCGGGCTCAAATACTTGAACACGCAAGATCCAGGCTCCGACTGGGGCTACTACCTCGATGCTGCGGGCGAAGTGCGCTGGAACGACGTGATCGTGTTCGGGTACTCGTTCGGCGGGCAAATGGGCGTCGCGGCCAGCAAGTACATCGCGGCTGATCGCATCATCATCACGTCGGCGCCCAACGTGCCCATCGATTCACCGTGGCTGAAGCAACCGAGCAAGACGCCGGTGGAGCGCTGCTATTTCTTGGGTGGCAACAAAGACGGCGAGCACCCGACGCACAAGGCCGAGACGCTGCTGCTCGGCTGGCTCGGCGACGTGATCAACATCACGCACTTGCCGCCGCCCTACGCTTCCCATCGTTTCGAAGTGGACGACGGCCACTCCAGCTTCTGCGGGCGCCCCTTCGCCGACGGCATGGTGGACTGGGATTCGATGTGCGAGTTCATGTTCCACACGAAAAAGTGACGGGCGCGCTCGTCACCGCCCAGCGTCGCGCGTCGCAGTCTGCCCGCCGCAAGCCGGCCCGACCGAACGACCGACGCTGACTTTCGGCACGCGACTCCGCCAAGCTGGCAGGAGTCTTGCTGAGGCGAGTGCTACCAAGGCCAGCGATGTTGAAGAGTCACAAACTTTGCGCATTATTTGCGCTAGGGCGACAAATGGTTCGCTGCTGCCAACTGATCGGCGTTCTAGCGGCTGTGAGTCTGTTGCTACAGTCGCGGCCGAGCTGGGCGGCGGAGACCACAGCGCGCGGCGTTTCGAGCACGGTTTACGCGGGCGCGGGGACGCTCACGGTGCCGAACAACGAAGTGGCCAACGACGAATTCGCCGTCAAGCGCATGGGCGTGGGTGCGTTGGGCGTCATACGTTTCGACGCGGCCGAGGGCGAGCCAGCTCGTGACGGCGGCTTCTTCGCGGCGCTGGGGGCGACCTTCGAGCTCGAAGACTCGGTGCACAGCGTGTGCGCCTTCTCCTACTCTCTGTGCGGCAGCCACTATTTGGGCAAGCACATCGGAGCGCGGCTAGGCGTCGGCTACAGCTGGCGTTACTTCGAGTTTCGCGTCGGCGCGCTGGCGGCGCATCCCGATGCCGGCGTCGACTACGCGCAACCGCTGGCTCTGCCCGACGTCATGCTACGCGTGGGCGAACGCAGCTTCGGTTGGTTCGAGCTCGGGCTGGGCGCGTACGATGCTTCGACGACGCTGCGACCCGGCATCTACCTGGGCGGCGCCTTGGGCTCGCCACGAATACTCCAGGTTTCAGCGCATTTGGGCGTGCACCTGGTCAACGGCCTGTGCTGCTCCACCGTGGTCACGGCCGGTTATCGTTACGAGCTCAGCGGCGTTCACGAGCTGTCGAGCCGGCTGAGCGTCGGCGCGGGGCTAGCGCTGCTCGAGGGCCCCGCGGAGCCGAGCGACCGCTTGGTCCTCGAAGGCAGCGGGCACGTCGCGCTGGCTTTTTAGAGCCGAGGCCCGTTCGTGCAGTGAAACCCGACGCCGGCACGCTAGCTTCTGCGAGGCGGGCCGCGTTTCGGCAGCCCCCACGTGCGGTCGTGCTAGGGAGCGGCCCTTGTCCGAGAGCTCCGAACAGCCACGGCGCCGTGCCCCCATCCGCTTTCCGAGCGAGCTGCCGATCAGCGCGCGCGTCGAGGAGATTGCGCAAGCGTTAGCCGACCATCAAGTCGTGATCGTCGCGGGCGCGACCGGCTCGGGCAAGACCACGCAGCTACCGAAGGTGGCGCTGTTGGCCGGGCGCGGGGGCAAGCGCCAGATCGGCGTGACTCAGCCACGCCGCATCGCCGCGACCAGCGTGGCGGCGCGCGTGGCCGAGGAGCTCGAATGCGAGCTGGGTCGCGAGGTCGGCTACCAGATCCGCTTCGAGGATCGCACGAGCCGAGAGACGTGGGTCAAGTTCATGACCGACGGCATCTTGCTGGCCGAAACTCAGAACGACCCGCTGCTCAGCGGCTACGACACGCTGATCATCGACGAAGCGCACGAACGCAGCCTGAATATCGATTTCCTGCTCGGGGTGCTCAAGCGCGTGGTACCGCAGCGGCCGGAACTGCGGGTGATCATCACTTCCGCGACGATCGACCCGCAGCGCTTCGCGGATTTCTTCGGCAGTGCGCCGGTTATCGAGGTGTCCGGTCGCAGCTATCCCGTCGAAGTCCGCTACCGGCCGCTGAGCACGGACGACGATGAGGGAGAACTCATGTTGCCCGAAGGCGTC
>Ga0307516_10005135_pt1 | contig 15802 bp, 16 predicted proteins | sample 19_EM_MG_FD_203310 | JGI IMG/M metagenome (GOLD analysis project Ga0307516, IMG submission 203310) | Populus trichocarpa ectomycorrhiza microbial communities from riparian zone in the Pacific Northwest, United States - 19_EM | ecosystem: Host-associated > Plants > Roots > Unclassified | place...
GGAGACGACCTGGCGGCCGTCGTCCTGGACACGGACACGGGGATAGGACCCGATAGAGTGCTTCACCTGGAAAGTGCTCTTTTCCTTGCAGCCAACAGGACCCTCAGCAAGTCCTATCGTTGCAGGTCAAGGGCACTTTCTGCGTTTGTGATCACCCTCTGGACAGGCCACCTCATGAAAGCGCGAGGTTAACCGAACTGATCTTGAAGCGGCTTCTTCGCATCGCGGCCGCTGCCCGTTGACTGAAGGTGACCATAGAGATTCTCGTGATGATGTGAGGTGCGGCGTGTCGCGTGCTTTTAGGGCAGGAGGAGGACGCGGCCAAGCTGAGACCGGTCTTCGAGTAGCCGGTGTGCTGCGGCTGCCTCGGCGAGCGGGAGGCGGGCGTGCACGGCGGTGTGCAGTTGCCCGGCAGTCGAGTATTCGGCGACCTCGGTCATTTCTCGGCGGGCCTGCTCGGGGTCGGCCGCGCGCCATGCGATGAGCGAGAACCCGGCCACGGACTTCAGGGCGAAGAGGTTGGTGACAGGCGGGCTGGTCAGCTCGCCGCTCGCAGCTCCGTAGATGACGATCCGGCCGAACGGAGCCAGTACGTCGAAGCTCCGCTGCAGGGTCTCGCCGCCGACGGAGTCGAGAACGACGTCCACGCCTCGCGGTGCGGCCTTGCGGACCTGGTCGGGCCAGTCGCTGTCCGTGTAGTCGATGGCGATGTCGGCGCCGCACTTGCGGGCGAAGTCGAGTTTGGCCGGTGAGCCGGCGGTGGCGATGACCGTGCCGGCGCCGAGCAGTTTGGCGAGTTGTACGGCCAGGTGGCCGATGCCGCCGGCCGCGGCGTGGATCAGTACCGTCTCACCCGGCGCAAGCCGGCCGGTGCGCAGGGTCCGGAGTGCAACCGGGGCGCCCATGGGCAGCATGCTGGCTGCACCGAGGTCGAGTCCGTCGGGTATCGGGGCGAGCCATTGCGCGTCGGCGACGATGTAGTCGGCGAACGCGTCCTCGGCCAGCCCTGCGACTCGTCGGCCGACCTGCTGTGTGTCGACGCCGAGTCCGGCGGCTTCGACGGTGCCCACCACGTCGCCGGTGAGTTTGCCGGGCAGGGGGCGCTGGAAGATCGCCCCGCTGGACGGCCCGCGCCGGAACTTGGTGTCGACGAAGTTTGCCCCGATCGCCTCGGCCCGGATGAGCACCTGGCCCGGCCCCGGCGTGGGGATTTCGGCCTCCTCGATCGTGAGGACGTCCGGATCGCCGTATTCGTAGTAGCGGACTCGTCGCATGATGACTCTCCTGAGGGGCCAACGGGCAAGGGGTGCCACCGCCGGCAGCTAAAGTGGACTTCCGGTCAGCTTCGGCGACCGTACTGGACCGTCGGTCCAGTTGTCCATGCGGGGTGAGGACTCGATGACAGAAGGCCGCCGCGAACGTGCCGACGCGGCACGAAATCGGCACGCGATCCTGCTGGCGACCGAGGAACTCCTGGCACGGCACCGGCCCGAGCAGATCTCGATGGAACAAGTCGCCGCCGCAGCCGGCGTCGGCAAGGGCACGGTCTTCCACCGCTTCGGCAACCGCATGGGCCTTATGCGGGCGCTGATGGCAGAACGGGCCCTTGCCCTGCACGAAGCCGTCACGACAGGCCCACCGCCGCTGGGCCCGGGTGCCCCGTCACGAGAGCGCCTCCTCGCCTTCCTCGACGCCGTCGTTGACGTGGTAGCCCGCAACAAGGGACTCCTGGCCGCGCTCGGCCACGCCGTGACGACAGCACACAAGCCCGAAGAGGATCCGCGCAGCGCGCACCCCGTCTACCAGTTCTGGCACAGCCACATCACCTCGCTGATCAGCCAGGAGCGTTCGGACCTGGACGCCGAACTCCTGGCCCATATCCTGCTCGCCACCCTGCACAGCGACCCGATCCTGCGCCTGCTGGAGCAGGGCGACGGCCAGCGCCTCGCCGATTCGCTGCGCACCTTGGTGACCGCCTTGCTCAACGCCTCGGCGGGCAGAACCGAGCCGAGGAACAGCCGCCACCCGAACGCCCCGCAGCGGTGAGTATCCAGCGGCGCGCCGACCGCGCTTCGCGAGCCGAAGGTCGGGCGAGCCTCAATCCATCGACGTGGATTGAAGTAGGTTGCGGCAGGTTGAAGCCGCTGGTTTGTTCAGCTTTCCTGTCAGGCCCGACTCCCAGAGGAGGTCAGCCAGGCGGCAGAAGGCGGCCCTGCGCTTCGCTGTCCGGTGATCAGAATCCCGTCAGCGCTCAGTCCTCGGAGTCCGTGCTGCTTCGTCCGGCATCGCGGCGGAAGTCGGGCATGCCGAGGTGAACGGTGGAGGGCTGTCCTGCACGGTCGCGCATGGCCTCCAGCTTTTGCGCGGCGGCGGCCTTGGTGGTCTCGATGGCGGCGACCTCGCCGAGCCAGCCCTGTTCCTTGGCCTCCTGGAGGCGGTCGATGAGATTGGCGTGGATCTGCTCAAGGCGAGGCATCTGGGCCGGGTCCACGAGAAGTAGGGGACATCTGACGCAGGCGTTTTCATGCTGGCAGGGGGTCGCGTAGTCGCGGCCGCAGGTTCCCAGAGCGACCTTGCGAAGTTCGAAGTGGGAGAGGAACTCATCCCACTCGGTGGTGGTGAGCTCGCGGTACTCCTCGCTGGGCCGCTCGGTTCTGCGGCGCGCGATGAAGGCCCGGTGATGGGAGATCACGTCTTCTGGGTAGATCGCGGCATAGCCCATGGTGGTGTCCAGAGCGGCATGGCCGCAGATCTTCGCCGCGATGTGCGGGGGCAGTCCGGAGCGGATGGCGTCGGTCACGAAGATTCTTCTGAAGTCGTGGGGGCGCCATTCGAGCGGATCGCCGGCCACAGTGATCTGGGCGGACTGCGAGGTCGCGACCAGGCATTCGCGGATGTAGCTGCGGGTCAGCGGACGATCCTCGGTGCCGTACCGGCGTTGGAACAGGAACGGCATCGGCGGGCTCCAGGTCTGCATCTTGATCCTCTTTGCTCCTGTGTGGCACACCATCCCCGGGCGCAGGTGCAGTTAACAGGTCCCAGCGGCAAGCGCGTCATCTTCGTCACCCTGGAGGACGGCTCCGGCCTGGTCGACCTGGCCTTCTTCGAGGACTCCCACCCGGCCTGCGCGCACACCGTCTTCCACAGCGGACTGCTGCTGGTGCGCGGCACGGTCCAGGTGCGCGGCACCTGCCGCACCGTCGTCGGCACCATGGCCTGGGATCTGGACGAGATCGCCGCGGCCCGCCGCGACAACGGCCCCGAGGCCGCCCTCGCCTCCTCGGCACCGACCATCCGTCCCCGACCCCCGCCCAGCCGCAGCGCACCCTGGCCGACGGCACCGCGGGCGCCCGGCTGCATCCGTACGCCGACCTGCAACCCGCCGGCGACCGTTCGGCCGACCTGAAGAAGTTCGGCCACCGCAGCCCGGGGAGTGCGGGATGACCACCCGGCAGCGGCATATCGCCCACCTCCACCTGCACGCCGCACTGACCGAGGCTCAGTACGACGACGTAACCGAACTGATGTCCGGCATCACGCCTCACGTCCGGACCGTCCCGCCCGACGCCGTCCAGCTCGACCTGACATCGGCGCTCAGATACTTCGACCTGTCTCCCTACGACGTGCTCCAGCTGGCGAAGATGAGGCTGAAGCTCTTCTACGGCATCGACAGCAGCGCCGGGCTCGCGAACAACCGCATGCTGGCCGCCATGGCGGCCGACGCGTCCGCGCCGGGTGACACCACCTGGATCCCCGCCGGGCAGGCCGCCACCTGGCTGTACCCCCGCCCGGTCACCGCACTGCCCGGGATCGGCCGCGCGACAGCGGAAACACTCAGCCGATACGGACTGCACACCATCGGGACTGCACACCATCGGGACTGCACACCATCGGGACTGCACACCATCGGGACTGCACACCATCGGCCAGGTCGCCGACCTCCCCGCGGCGACCCTGCAACGACTTCTCGGAGCCGGCTCGGCACGGCTGCTGGCCGAGCGCGCCCGCGGCAGCGATCCCCGTCCGGTCAGCCCGTCGGAACCGGCAGCGCACATGGTCGCCGACCACGTGCTGGAGCGGGACTGCCTCGATCCGGCGTGGCATCACCGAGCGGTGCTGGGCCTCGCCGACCAGATCGGCCGGCGCCTGCGCGGTGAAGGCCAGGTCGCCGGCCGACTCGCCCTCACCGTGCGGTACGCCGACCGCAGCTCCTCCACGCGCACACGCACCCTGCCGGAACCGACCAGCCACTCACCGGCCCTTGCCGCGACCGCCCTGAGCCTGTTGACCGCCCTCGGGCTGCAGCGGGCACGGGTCCGGGCCTTCGCGATCCGCGCCGACGGTCTGCTGCCCGCCGGCAGCGCCTACTGGCAGCTCTCCCTGGACCCCGGCGACGCTCGTGCCCGCGCGGCCGAAGCCGCCGCCGACCGGGCCCGGCGACGCTTCGGGACGGAAGCGGTACGTCCTGCCGCCCTGGCCGCCGCCTTCCGGTCCGGTCAGCCGGTGTACACCTCGGCCCGGTCCACGCTCACGAACGAGGCCGTGGACTGGGCGTTGTGCTCGCCGGTCACCCGGATGCGCAGGGTGTGCCTGCCGGAGGCGAGCTTCGGGCTGACGTACTGCACGGTCTCACCCGTGCGGATGGCGCCGTAGAGGTCGACGCGGGTCTCCGCCCCGCCGTCGATGCTGAGGGCGGCGATGCCGTTGCCGGTGTCGCGTACCGACAGCAGCGCGATCCGGGTGCCCGTGAAGGTGAGGGTCGCGGTGTTGCCGGCCTGGTCGCTCCAGTGGTCGTCGCCCCAGAAGCACTGCGTGGCACATCCCGTACCGGAGTTCCAGTTCCCGGTGAAGGCGACAGTGCCGTCACCGCTGGAGCGGCCGTCGTCGTTGATCCAGTGGTTGCCCGAGCCGGGGTCTCCGGAGGGCAGGTTCTGGGTGGCGCCCATGGCGAGCGGGGTACCGAGGTTCGGGCTGCCGTCGGCGTTCCAGCTGATCTTCTGGGCGCGGCTGGTGCGGTTGGTGTAGGTGTACTGGGAGGTCGTCTTGGCGTGGTAGACCATCCAGTCCTCGGTGCCGTCCGGGGACTTGAAGAACGCGTGGTGGCCGGGTCCGAACACGCCGACCGAGTCGTTGCGCGAGAACACCGCGCCGTTGCGCTGCTGCCAGTTGGCGGCCACCAGCGGGTTGGCGCCGTCGGCCAGGGACATCATCCTCAGCTGGTAGTCCGGCTTGCCGGTGTCGCATGCCGAGTACGTCATCCAGGTGCGGCCGTTGCGGTTGAGGAACTCCGGTCCCTCGCGCACCTCCGCGCAGCCGCCCGCACCGTTGATCGCGACCGCGTTGCCGGAGACGGTGTACGGGTTCGACAGCGGCGCGATGTTGAGCCCGTTGTGCTGGTAGGCGTTGATGCCGCTGTAGGCGAGGTACAGCTTGCCGTTGTGGGTGAAGACGCTCGGGTCGATCGCGAAGTCGTTGGTGTGGTTGGGCGGGATCAGCGCCGACTTGAAGTGGTAGGGGCCGGTCGGGGAGTCGGTGTCGGACTCCAGGACGTAGACGCGGTGGTGGTCGTCGACGCCGTCGTCGGCCGTGTAGTAGAGGTACCAGCGGTTGCCGAAGCGGTAGAACTCCGAGGCCCAGATGTTCTTGTTGCGGGAGCTGTTGGTGTCGGTCCAGACCGTGACCGGGTCGGATGCCAGCAGGGTGCCCAGGGACGACGAGCGCCACATGCGGATGCTGCCGCCCTGGGTCGTGGTCATGTAGTACGAGCCTTTCCAGTACGTCACGTACGGGTCGGGCCCGGTGTTGAGCGGGTTGCGGAACGTGGTGCCGGCCGCGGCCTGGGGCGCCGCGGTCGACGTGGGCGTGGAGACGAGGGAGAACACCACGGCCAGCAGGAGGGCGACCAGCGCCGCCGTGCGTGCCGTGCGGGGGGACGAACTCATGGGCGACTCCGTTACATCGTGGTGAGTGCCTGTCAGGGGGCGGGCCGGCTCACTGGCCGCCGAGGCCCGTCGTGGCGACGGACTTGATGATGTGCCGCTGGAAGAACAGGAAGACGACCACCAGCGGCAGCGCGGCCAGCGCGGCCGACGCCATCGACTGCGCGTACTGGACGCCGTAGGCGTCCTTCACCGACGTGATGCCCACGGGCAGGGTCATCAGGTCGGGGTCCGAGGTGGAGACGAAGGGCCACAGGAAGTTGTTCCAGGCCCCGATGAACACGAAGATGCCCACCGCCGACAGCATCGGACGGGACAGCGGCAGCAGCACGCTCCAGAAGATCCGGAAGTGCCCCGCCCCGTCAAGGCGGGCCGCCTCCTCCAACTCCCTGGGCAGGGAGTCGAAGTGCTTCTTCAGGATGAACACCATCACCGGCGCCACCGTCTGAGGCAGGATCACCGCCGCGTAGGTGTCGAGGAGGTCCAGGGTCAGCATCTGCTGGAACCATGGCACGAGCAGCATCTGCGGCGGCACCAGAACGGCCGCCACCGTGACCGTGAACAGCGTCTTGCGGCCGGCGAACCGGGTACGGGAGAACGCGTAGCCGGCCATCGCGGACACCGCCACCGTGATCACCGTGACGGCGGCCGCGACCAGGAAGCTGTTGAACATCCACAGCGGAAGCTCGCCGCGCTCCCACACACTGCGGAACCCGTCCAGGGTGAAGCCGTGCTTCGGCCACAGCCAGTGCGCCGGATCGCTCGCGTCCTGCTCCGACTTGAACGATGTCAGCAGCCCCCAGGCCGCCGGCAGCAGCCACAGCAGCGCCAGCACGGTCAGCACCGTGAACGTGAGCACCCGCGCGGTGCGGCTCTCCCCGAGGGACAGATGGGCGCGGCGGGCCTCGGCGCGCCGCCGGCGGGCCGCCACCTCCCGGATGACCGGCGAGCGGGGCGCGGCCTTGGGACGGGGGAGGGGCGGGTCGATGGTGGAGGTCATGTCACTTCTCCCGGCGACGGAGGGCGGCGTACTGCGCCGCGGAGGCGAGGATGACAAGAGCGAAGAAGACGTAGCTGATCGCCGAGGCGTAGCCGAGCCGGTAGCCGGTGAAGCCGACGTCGTACATGTACTCGATGACCGGTCGCGTGGAGTTGTCAGGACCGCCCTTGGTCAGCAGGTAGATCTGGTCGAAGACCTTCAGCGAGGCCAGGATCTGCAGCACGGTGACGACGACGGTGATCCGGCTCAGCTGCGGCAGCGTGATGGAGAACAGCCGCCGCCAGGCGCCCGCGCCGTCGATCGCCGCCGCCTCGTACAGGTGGTCCGGCACCGACTGCAGGGCCGCCAGATACAGCAGGAAGTTGAAGCCGACCGTCCACCACAGGGTGGTCAGCACGATCGACCACATCGCGACCGACGTGTCGCTCAGCCAGGCCACCGAGTCGAGGCCCAGCGCGTTCAGCAGCTGGTTGAACAGGCCGAGGTCGCCCTGGAAGAGCCACAGCCACAGCAGGCTCACCACACCGACGGGCAGCAGGTACGGCGCGAAGAACGCCAGCCGCCACACCCACTGGCCGGGCAGCCCGGTGTGGACCAGCAGTGCCATGCCGAGCGCTACGACGACCAGCGGGACGGTCGACAGCACGGTGAACCACACGGTGTGCCCGAGCGCCCGCCACATCTCGGCGTCCTGGAGCGCCTCCGAGAAGTTGTCCAAGCCGACGAAGCTCGGTGAGTGGACCGACAGCGAGGTGTCGGTGACGCTCATCCACAGTCCCTGGACCAGCGGCCAGACCATGAAGAGGGCGAAGAGCACGAGGAAGGGCAGGGCGAACAGCAGGCCGGGAGGAAGGATCCGGCGTGCCGGGTGCGTCCCGGGCCGGGACGGGGCAAGGGGAGAGGACATCGTTGTGTCTCCTGCGCGGATGGTTCGCGGCCGGATCAGGCCGGGCTGGGCTTGGAGAGGAAGGTGTTGAGGCGGCGCACCATCGCTCGCGCCGCCCGGTCCGGTGTCGTGCCGCCCAGAAGAGCCTGCTGGAGGACCTGGGACATGGCGTTCTGGAAGTCGGAGCCCGCCCCGGCGAACCACACCGACGGGTCGAGGACGACATGGCTCGCGGCCCGCGCGTAGTGCGCCTGCGGTTCGAGGCGGGCATAGGCGGCGGTACGGGTGACCGGCTGGGAGGCGGGGATGTGGCCCGCGCCGGCCCAGACCTGACCGGCCTTGAGCAGTGCGGCCACCGCGCGGTGGGTGCGCCGCCGCTGTTCCTCGTCCGGGTGGTCCCGGTGGGGAAGCACGAACGCGTGCGAGTCGGCGTAGACGGCCGGGGTGCCGAACACGGTGGGGAAGGGTGCCGCGCCGATGTTCTTGTCGGCCGCGCGGAAGGTGCCCAGTTCCCACTCGCCGGAGAGGATCATCGCCGTCTGGTTGTTGACGAAGGAGGCGATGGCGGACGCGTAGTCGAGGCGCCTCGGGTTCGCGGTGCCGTCGACCACCTTGGCCATGAAGGAGATCACCTCGGCCATCCGGTCCTCGTCCACCTCTGCCGGCCCGCCCTCGGGCAGTTCGAACCTGCCGCCGGTCTGCCGGTACAGGCCGTAGAACAGCCGCCAGCACTGCGCGGTGTCGGTGACATAGCCGAACGCGATGCCCTGCTTCCCGGAGGCCTTGGCCAGTTCCCTGCCGGCGGCCAGGAACCTGTCGGGGGAGGAGAACGCGTCCGCGTCCAGTGTTCCGTCGGCGGTCAGCAGGCCCGCCTTCTTCGCCGGTCCGGGGTGGTAGAAGACGATGAAGGGGTGGGTGTCCAGCGGGACGGCGTAGGTCCGGCCGTGGAGCTGGGTGCGCGACCACACCGCGTCCGCGAAGTCGTCCGGGGTGATGCCGTACTCGGCCAGCACCTCCATGTCCCACGGGTCCAGCAGCCCGGTGGGCGCGTACCCGGCGAGACGGGACATGTGCGAGACGGCCACGTCGGGTCCGCGGCCGCCGGCGGAGGCCATGGCGAGCTTGGTGTAGTACGGGGTGCCCCACTCAAGGACGGTGCGCTCGACGTGCGTGCCCGGCATGTCGGGCTGCGCCTTGGCCACCATCTCGTTGAAGAGGCCGCCGTCGGCCCCGCTGAACGGGTCCCACAGACGGACGGTCGACCCGTCGTCGGCCGCGAGCGCCGAGCCGCAGCCGCTGAGCGTCCCGGCGCCGAGGGCCGCGGCGCCGGCGGTGAGTGCTGTCGTCAGGACACGGCGTCTGGTCGGTCCATGGCGACCGACCTGGGCGGGTGTGCCGGTCATGGGGTTCCTTCCCGGTGGGCGGCGGCGCGGGGACTCAGGTCCGCGCGCCGCCGCTGCCCACCACGGCGTCTTACATCGATGTAAATCTCGGGCAGGGGTCGGCGCGCCCGCTCACCTCTGCGAGCGGGGAACGGGTGCTACGGCGTGTCCTCGTACGCCGCCGGGCGCAGCTGGGCCGCGCGCAGCAGCGCGGTGTCGGCCTTCTCGGAACGGTCGAAGCGGTAGACGCCGTTGCGCTCCTGGAAGACATCGGTGAGCTGTGTGTAGCAGTAGCCGAACATCCCGGGGTCGCCGAGCAGCACGCCGGTCAGACCGCGGAACCGTTCCACGAACTCCTCCTCGGTCCGCGGCCGTTCGCCGTATCCCCAGGAGCTTCCGGCGTCGTCGCCGACCGCGGCGGCGGTCTCCGGGTCCCACCAGATGCCGCCGAACTCACTGCAGAAGTACGGCTGCCCCCGGTACGGCACCGACCACGCGCGGCCCTCGGGGCCGGTGTTGACGAACGGCCGGCCCTCGGCCAGACCGTCCATGATCTTGGCGAACGCCACCGGGTCCTGCTCGTAGCAGTGCGAGTCGTAGACGTCCGTCTCCGGCACCCGGTGCGCGTAGCCGGAGGCGTCGACGACCGGCCGGGTCGGGTCGGCCTGCTTGGTGGCGAGGAACATGCCCCGGGTGACGTCGTCCAGCACGGTGATGCGGTCGTGCAGGTTCTGGTACGTCTCGTTCAGCGGGCACCAGCCGACGATCGAGGGGTGCGAATGGTCCCGCTCCAGCGCCTCCAGCCACTGCGTGATGTACGAGGCGTCGGGCCGCTGGTTGTCGTCGCGGACGCCGGCCTCGCAGCCCCAGTCGCCGAACTCGCCCCACACCAGGTAGCCGAGCCGGTCGGCATGGTGGAGGAAGCGCTCCTCGAAGACCTTCTGGTGCAGGCGGGCTCCGTTGAACCCGGCCGCGATGCCCAGCTCGATGTCCCGTCGCAGCGCGGCGTCGCTGGGCGCGGTCATCAGCCCGTCCGGGTAGTAGCCCTGGTCCAGCACCAGCCGCTGGAAGACACGCTCCCCGTTGAGCAGCAGTTCCTTGCCGCGCACGGACACCGACCGCAGCCCGGCGTAGGAACGGGCGGCGTCGACGACTGCCCCGTCCGGGCCGAGGACCTCCAGGGCGAGGTCGTACAGATGGGGGTCGGCCGGTGACCAGGTGCGCCGCCGGTCGTCGGGGACGGGCAGCACCAGTCGCGGGCACAGATCGAGGTCGGCGCGTCCTTCGGCGGTGGCGACGGTGCCGTCGGCGTCGCTCAGCGTGGCGCGCACCCGGTGCCCCGCGAGGTTCGCCGACAGCGGCAGCTCGACCAGGAAGGAACTGGTGGCCAGCTGGGGTGTGACACGGGGGCGGCGCAGGGCGACGGTGCGGGGGACCGGCTCCAGCCACACGGTCTGCCAGATGCCGGTGGTCCGGGTGTAGTGGCAGTGCGAGTTGGCGTACCAGGTGGCCTGCTTGCCGCGGGCCTGCACGGTGTGCCGGCTGTCCCGGGCGCGCACCACGATGGTCAGTTCCTCGCCGGCCGCCGCGAGCTCGCCGAGATCGGCGGTGAACGGCGTGAAGCCGCCGCGGTGCCGGGCGACCTCCTGGCCGCCCGCCCACACCGTGGTGTCGTGGTCGACCGCCCCGAAGTGCAGCAGCACCCGGGCGTCGCCCCACTCGGCGGGCACGGTCACCGTGCGCCGGTACCAGACGGCCTCCAGGAAGTCCGTCTCCGCGATGCCGGACAGCTCCGACTCCGGGCAGAACGGGACGAGGATGCGGTCGGCCAGTTCGCGGTCGGTCAGGCCGCGCTCCAGACCGGTGTCGGACCGGTCGGTCTCGAACTGCCACACGCCGTTGAGATTCAGCCAGGCGTCCCGCACGAACTGGGGCCTGGGGTACTCGGGACGCGGCGGCTCGTCCGGGAGATACGGGTCGGGCATGGTGCTCCTCGTCGCGAAAGTGCAGGTCGGTGCGTGGTGTAGCTCGTGCGGGCTCATGGCACCATGCCGATTACATCGATGTAAATAGCTCGGACGCAGTTTGTGTGAGAGCGGCTGGCCGGAAAACGATTCACAACGGTCGGTACGATCAAGAGAGTTCGGAAGGAAGGGCAGCGTGGCGGCCAGACCGAGGATCAAGGACGTGGCGGACTACGCCGGCGTCTCGCCCAAGACCGTCTCCAACGTGATCAACGACTACGAGCATGTCTCGGAGCAGACCCGCACGGCTGTCCGCGAGGCGATCGACGCCCTCGGCTACCGCGTCAACATCGCCGGCCGCCAGTTGCGCCAGGGCCGCACCGGCATGATCACCCTCGCCGTGCCCGAGCTCGACGTGGCCTACTTCTCCGAGCTGGCCAGGCACGTCATGGAGGCCGCCGGGCGCAGCGGCCGGACCGTGCTGATCCACCAGACCGGCAAGGAACGCGACCGTGAACTGGCCGCGCTGCACGGTTTCGACACGCAGTTCTGCGACGGAGTGATCCTCAGCCCGCTGTCCCTGCTGCCCCGCGACCTCGCCACCCGCGACCGCCGACTGCCCGTGGTGCTGCTCGGCGAGCGCTCCGCCGAAGGGCACACCGACCACGTCGGCATCGACAACGTGCGCGCCGCGCGCGACGCCACCGAGCATCTGCTGTCCCGCGGGCGGCGCCGGATCGCGGTGGTCGGCGGCGCGGTACGCGGCCAGCAGGGCACCGACCGGCTGCGCACCCACGGCTACCGCAAGGCCCTGGCGGCGGCGGGCCTGCCCTTCGAGACCGACCTGGTGGTGCCGGTGGAGGCCTACCACTGGCGGGACGGCGCCGAGGCGGCCGCCCGGCTGATGCGGGACGGATCCTCACCTGACGCCCTGCTGTGCCTGAACGACAACATGGCGCTCGGTGCCCTGCGGGCCCTGCACGAGACCGGCGTGCGGGTGCCCGGCGAGGTGGACGTGGTCGGCTTCGACGACATCGAGGCATCCCGCTTCAGCGTGCCCAGCCTGACCACGGTCTCCCCCGACAAACGGGAGATCGCCCGCGCGGCGGTCTCCCTGCTGCTGGACCGCATCGACACCCCGGACTCGGCCGCCCCCTACCGGGACGAGGTGGTCGGCCACCGCATCATCGTCCGGGAGAGCAGCGGGGGCTGACTGACCGCCTTGGGCGAGCACCACCTGGTTCCCGGCGTCGGCGGTGGTGGGCCGGCCCGCGGCGGGTGACGGGATGGTGTCGCGTACGAAGACGGGTTTGAGGTACTTCTCGGGCAGGGCCTCGGGGAGCTGTTCCCAGTCGAGGACGTGGGAGACGATGCGCTCGACGGCTCGGTGGGCCACGTACGGTGATGCCGGGGGTGCCGACGGCGCGGGGCCTGCCTTTCCGGGGCCTGGGACTCAGTTGGCCCACGGTGGGGTGACGCGTGTGCCGTCGGCCAGTTCCGCCTCCAGGCCGACGGACGTGGTGACCCAGGAGATCGCGGTGTGGTCGGTCGGGTTCTCGATGCCGACGGTCGTTCCGCGGCCGATGATCGCCGTGTCACCAGCGGTGAGCCGGTCGGTGCGGCCGTCGAGGGTGATCAGCAGTTCGCCGATGAGCAGATGGAAGATCTCCTCCCGGTTGACCGTGTGGGCGGGGGCTCTGGTCCCGGCCGGGATCTCGCCCCGCCAGGCGCACAGCTCCTTGCTGCCGGTGAGGGGAGTGGCGTACGAGATGAAGCGGGCGCCGTGGAGCTCATGGGTGACGGCTTCGGACGGGCGGATGACGGGCATGGCTGTCTCCTGCTGATGGACGCGGACGGACGCGGACGGACGCGGACAGATGCTGATGGACGCGGATGGATCGCAATTGGTCAAGCTGCTTGACTGCATGGGTTTATGGTCAAGCCACTTGACCAATTCGTCAAGGGTGTTTCAATGCATCCGTGCAGAACTCCGACGCCCTGGCCCTGTCCGCCGCCCTGCTCGCCATCGCCGGTGAGCTCACGCAGCGCATCAACGAGGGTGTCGTCGCCCGCGGTTTCGAGGGGATCAGGCCCGCGCACGGCTTCGCGTTCGCCCGGCTCGCCCCGGACGGGGCGACCGTGACCGACCTGGCGGCCCACCTGGGAGTGACCAAGCAGGCCGCCAGTCAGCTGGTCGACGAGATCGTGCGCAAGGGGTACGCCGAGCGTCGGCCGCATCCCGGGGACGCGCGGGCCCGGCTGATCGTGCTGACCGAACAGGGGTGGGCCTGTACTCGTGCGGCGGAGGAGGCGGCGGCGGAGGCCATCGGGGCGTGGGTCGGGCTGCTCGGGGAGGGTGAAGTGCGCGCGCTGCGTGACCGATTGGGGCGCATTGCTCCCCATGGCCCCATCAGACCCACCTGGTGACGGTGCATCAGCGGTAACTGTCGTCGATGGTTACCACTGGAAGTTTTTACTGACGCGTAACTTCACAAGGTCCCTACTCGACCGTAACTTGACGAGTGAACAGCATTCTTGTGATCCGGATCACAGGGCGTAGAGCCGTCGCAACTCCCGTGAGCCGCAAGGAGATCACCCGATGCTGCCCTGGAAACGAGTGCTCAGACCCCTGACCGCGCTGCTGCTGACCGCCGCGATAGCCGTCGTCCCCGCCACCGCACAGGCGGCCGACGCCCCCAGCAGCGGCTGGAACGACTACTCCTGCAAGCCGTCCGCCGCCCACCCCCGGCCCGTCGTCCTCGTGCACGGCACCTTCGCGAACTCCGTCGACAACTGGCTGGCCCTCGCGCCGTACCTGGAGAACCGCGGCTACTGCGTCTTCTCGTTCGACTACGGCGGGCTCTCCGGCGTCCCGCTCTTCTACGGCCTCGCCCCCATCGACAAGTCGGCCGAGCAGTTGAAGGCATACGTCGACAGAGTGCTCGCGGCGACCGGCGCCGACGAGACCGACCTCGTCGGCCACTCGCAGGGCGGCATGATGCCCCGCCACTACCTCAAGTTCCTCGGCGGAGCCGCCAAGGTGAACGCCCTCGTCGGCATCGCACCCAGCAACCACGGCACCACACTCTCCGGGCTCACCGAACTGCTGCCGTACTTCCCGGGCATCGCGGACCTGCTCACCACCGACACCCCCGCCCTCGCCGACCAGGTGACCGGCTCCGCCTTCCTCGCCAGGCTCAACGAGGGCGGCGACACCGTGCCCGGCGTCCGCTACACGGTCCTCGCCAGCAAGTACGACGAGGTGGTCACGCCGTACCGGAGCCAGTTCCTGAGCGGATCCGGCGTGCACAACGTGCTGCTCCAGGACCTGTGCCCGGTCGACCTGTCCGAGCACGTGGCGATCGGACTGTTCGACCGGATCGCCTTCCACGAGGTGGCCAACGCACTGGACCCGGCCCACGCCAAGCCCACCACCTGCGCGTCGGCGTTCAGCTGAACCGGTGACCGCCGCGGGGCCTGTCCGGCCTGAGCCGCCGGTCAGGCCCCAGCGTGGGCTGATGGCTGCCGGATCAAAGAAACCCCGGAATCGCCCCCTGTGGGCGGCCCGGGGTGATCTTTATGGCTGCCTTAAGACAGCGTTCGGACTGGGATCAGGTAGACGGCGGGCGCGCGTGAGCTCGGCCTGTCCGAGGCCGGGCTCTGCGTCCACGTGAGGATATGGGAGAGCCGGAGGATCTACCCGCAGTTCGGCTGTGAGGTCGTGGGGAGGCACGTCGACGGGCCGTACGACCGAGCTCACTGCGAGGCGACTGGACTGAGGGGCCTTGGCCCTCAGGCGTCCGGCCACCAGGTGCGTGCGATGTCCTTGCGGACTTCCGGGCGTCCCGCAGGGCGCTCGTCGCCCTCCTCACGAACCCGGGAGTCCGTCTTCTTCAGGGGCTTCTGCACGGTCATACGGCGCATGGCTGCCTCCTCCAGGGGCTACCGGGTTCCGTGTTTTCACGGAGGTAGACCTGTGGAGGGAGAGTTGCTCATCGGTTGCCGGTCTGTCAGTGGCCGCTGTCACGATTGGAGTGTCAGTGGCGGGTGTCACTCTGGGGCGCATGACGAACGAGAGTGATGCCGCGAACCCTGCCATGACCTCGACGGATGTCGACTGGGACAGGAGGGCCGAGTCCTTCGACGACGAGCCGGACCACGGTCTGCGCGACCCGAAGGTGCGCCGCGCCTGGGCCGAGCGGCTGCGTGACTGGCTGCCCGGGCCGCCCGCCGACATCCTCGATCTGGGCTGCGGCACCGGCAGTCTGTCGCTCCTCGCGTCCGAGCGGGGACACCACGTCACCGGGGTGGACGGGTCCCCGAACATGGTGGCCCTCGCGCGCGCCAAGCTCGCCGGGCGTGACGCCGTGTTCCTCGTCGGCGACGCGGCGGAGCCGCCGGTGGGGGAGGAACGCTTCGACGTGGTGCTCGTCCGGCATGTGCTGTGGGCGCTGCCCGCCCCGGGCCGGGCCCTGCGGCACTGGCGGGAGCTGCTGCGCCCCGGAGGGCGGCTGGTGCTGGTCGAGGGCGTGTGGGGCACGGCCCACCCGGTCGGCATACCCGCCGACCGGCTCACCGCCCTGCTCACCCCGCTCGGCGGTCAGGCGCGCGTGGACCGCCTCTCGGACGAC
>Ga0307516_10005136_pt1 | contig 15801 bp, 27 predicted proteins | sample 19_EM_MG_FD_203310 | JGI IMG/M metagenome (GOLD analysis project Ga0307516, IMG submission 203310) | Populus trichocarpa ectomycorrhiza microbial communities from riparian zone in the Pacific Northwest, United States - 19_EM | ecosystem: Host-associated > Plants > Roots > Unclassified | place...
TCCGGCGCCCATCTCGTCCTCGGCACCCAGCGCCTCCGCCTTTTCCTCCCCCTCCTCTTGCCGCTCCTGATGCTCCCGGAGCTCCCACTCAGACACCTCACTTCCGGCGTTGTCTTCCTCATCCACCGGCGGCACCCGTCTTCCCACGTCCGTAGAGGCGAGAAAATCAGTACTGCCCGCCCACACCTCCCGTCCGCCAGCAGGTCCCGGACCGTCCACCCGCTAGCGAAGACCTTGCGGATTAGTGCAGAGAATGAAGGGCACACAAGGTAATACTTTTCATTTCTGCTCTGTCCAACAGGCTAACACTTTCACCTTCGCCGTCAGGGGTTTGGAGCACCGAATTTGCGCTGCTCAAATTTCTCCACGGACTATTGTGGGCGAGGGAGGATAGCCTACTCTGTACCGTTTTTCGCAACTTTGTGCATCCGTCATGGGACCACGATACGAGCCAGCACATAAACGGTCAGATGCAGACCGCGGCAAAGCTGTCGCTAAGTGGCATTAGCAGCGGGGCACAATTTCGAGGGTACTAGCTGTCTGCCATGCGGGGCGGATGAGCTACTTATCCGCGAGGCCCACTGGGAGACGCACGACACCCTCAGAAAGCTCAGGAAGACCGGCTGGAGCACATTCCAAAATTGGAGCGTATACTCCATAGGAAGAAGACCATCCTGATTCTTGGCCAGTCGGCTATCGGAAATACTTGGTTTCTCTGGTGTGTTCTTGTGCGGAGAGGTGAAGCCACTATTTTCCTGCTCGCCAACTTTGTTCGCGACACCTAGATCGAACCAATTCATTACCTTATCAACGGGAATGGTGTCCGCCAAATTGACCCACCATCATTATCCGAACAGGTTTTGGCCAACCGGCAGCCCGTCAAGCCCCCCAACTTGCAGGAGGCCACAACTGGCTGGTCGTGGTGACGTCCTCGCCCCGAGAAGACAATTACCACTACTTAGTCAAGGATTACTCTCCCGAGACGTTCTACTTCCCTACTTGGGACTGGGGAGAAGTTGTGGCAGCCGCGTAAGTCTTGCCTCCTTGGAGCCCTGTTGATGGAGTCGGGGCTCAGGGCGACGACGACGCAGCTGGAGGACGGACAACGACGGTTTGCACTACGGCTACTCAGTCTGCCGCAGGGAGACCAGGTGCGGAAAATCGTCGGTGCTCCAACAGCGATCGAGCGGAGGCTTACGAATGCCCTCGCCTATGCCGGAAAGACGGAGAGCATAGTTTTACTAGAGGAGCCAGAAACCCTTGACGCGGAGCTGCTGCAGGGAAAGGAAGACGAGACCAAGGCCGAGGCGGAGAAGGCGCGACCGGGACCCACCATGTTCACAGACGGATCGCGGATGGAGGATGGAGGATGGAGCTACTGGCTACGCGGTGGTGTGGAGGAACGGCCAATCCTGGGTGGGCATCAAAACCCACATGGGCTACAACAAGGAAGCCTACGACGCAGAGTGCGCCGCCCTTGCGAGAGCACTGGGATCGGCATCCCGAAGACCAACAACCCCGGAACGGGTCACGATTTTCACGGATGCCCGAGCTGCCATCAGACGGATGGCATCGGAGGAACCTGGTCCCAGCCAGCAGTATGCGCTCCAGACGAGAAAGTACACTGCGGAGGGCTAGACCGGGCATCATCATTGAGATCCCGGTGGTGTCCGGTACATAAGGGAGTCGCCGGCAATGAAAAGGCCAACGAATGGGCAAAGTTCGCAGCGGAGGAGCCAGATGCCCACGCCGGGGTGGAATGTCTGAACTATGTACCTGGACCGGGCAGAGGCACGCGCGATACCGCTCCCAAGATCCCTCGCACACCTCAAGCGGGATGTGGAGGCGCGCCACTGGGCTGGAGGCCGGACTTCCAAGTCGAAATAGAGGATGCCGGGGGGGGCCAGAAGTCAGATGGCACGGCTGCTGGGCGCACCAAGAGGCTTGCCTCGCGGTTCTACCAGATCAAGACGGGGCACTGCCTTACCGGGGAATATCTTCACTGGGCAAAGGATCGGCCCACCCCGCAGTGCTGGTGGTGCCGGTACCAGAATCAGACTCAGGAGCACCTCTTCAAGGTGTGTCCAGAGTAGAAGGCCCAACAGAAAATCCTGTGGGCAGAGGTATGGAAGGAGACCGGGAAGTGGAAGAGCCGGTGAAAGATCCAGGACATCCTGACCGATGGGCGATGCAGTCAGGCGGTGCTGGACTTCCTCTCTGCCATAGATGTGGGAAGGCGGGTGCCGGCGGAGGAAGACGCAGCGAGCGAGGTGTCTGAAGCGGAGCTGCGGGGGTGGGAGGAGGAGCAGAGGGCGGTGGCTGAGGAGTTGGGTGCCGGGGAGGAGCCTCCGCTGTCCCTACCCACGCCCTCCTTCATGGCATCGGTAGACGAGGAGTAGGGGTGGGTCACGATTGCTTCTGTTTCTCTTTTGTAAGTTTTCCTTGGTGCGCATCTATTCTTTCTCGGGACAGGCCTGGGCGGAGGGCAAGAGGGAAGCTTGCAATGTGCCGCCGCTGCGCGGACAGCGGACGGAACCTAGATAAAAAATGTACGCCGCCATAGCCTAGAGAGGCTGTATGCAAGTATGAGGAAACAAAAAAAAGTAAGTCTTGCCTCCCCGTTTGCGCACAAGTCGTGCGTTGGCAAGTGAGTGGCCTGTTAAGTCTAAATACTAACATTCGGACTTAGGGCCCTCATGGGCACCTCACAGACGAACTGGGACACAGTTTTCACACTCTTCAGCAAATACGGCCCCATTCCGCTCTTGCTTTTCAAGTACTTCCTCACACATGAATTGGACAGCAAGGGAGTGGTCGAGGACCGCAAGGGAGAGGTCGAGGAATCACTGCAGCACCGAATGTCCAGGTATGACCATGATCTGGAGGGGAAAATCTAGCACCTGTTGAAAACGGACCTCGATATTGCGCTCTCTGCAGAGAAGTATGGCGTCAACAGCAGCCCCACAATCTTTATGGTGCGTCCTTGCAAGGTTACGGAGTTCAAGTACGTGTCTTTCCGTCCGGTTTTCGACCTCGACCCCGGACATCGGCTACGTGATTGCAGCGGCAACGGTCGACGCTACCCTGGAGGGTGCCTGGAGGATGTGCGACGTCCTTCAGCGCCATGCTGAGACCAAGGTGTCCGCTGGTTGGATTTTCGAGGCCCGCACGCACGTACTCTTCCAGCGTGAGAGGCGTTTCGAAGCAACCAAGCTAGGTGGATCGATAACCATTACCATTGAAATAGGAAACAAGCCTTGCCAAGTTTTCTCCAAGGTGTCGGAACTCGGTAGCCTGCTTCGGAAGCAGCCTCGATCCCAAAGTATCGGTCCGGATATCATCGGCGTTTATTTCAAACCCTAGGGCAATCTCTGTCGGCGGTCTCGTTCGCAATCACCATATTTGCCGCAAGCAACCAACCGGTGCTGGTGTTGTTCCAAATGAGAGTGAGCACATCGTACCCTGTCAAGGCACATGCGCTTGCCAGCGCTTGGGCGGAAATACCTGCGAGTTCCGAGCAAACCCCACCTATACACTATTGGCTGGACCACAACTGGTCGGACCTACTGGGATGATTGAACCTTTATACAACTGTTGAATCAAAGGAAATGTTTTCTGTGCACAGTGTCCGGTAGAAGCCATGTGAAATCCTGTTTGCTAGTACCGAACGGTTTGTGGTGGTGTTGGTACGCAAGCGGGTATGTTTTACGGCATAATCTCATTAGCATAGAGACAGTCCAGGGCTCAATTTCTTGCCCCTCCATCTTTTGCCCTTTTGGTTTGTCAGAATAATAGGCGCCCAGTGGAGACGGACCAGAGACGGCGTCCGGAGATGACGGCTGCCCGAGTCTCCGAGCACCGGCTCGGGGGACATTCTTCCGTCCTTTCCCCTGGCGAGTCCCCGAGGCCAGATGTATTTAGGAAGAATGTTCTGCCTTCGACTACGTATCATCAATCTAATTCACTATCTTCATTTCTATCGATCCCTATGTTCTAGCATGGTTTTTTTTTTGTTTATTTATATTCGCATACAGCCTCTTTAGACTATGGCGGCGTGCATTTTTGTCCGTTTTTCTCGTCTGCTATCCGCGCGGCGGCGGCACGTTGCAAGCTCCCCTTTGCCCTCCGCTTAGGCTTGTCTTGAGAAAGAATAGGTGCGCACTAAAGAGTGGCACAAAGGAAAAACAAAGGAGGGTCGTGACTCGCCCCCTACTCCTCCTCTGCGGCTGCCATGGGAGAGGGGGGGTGGGTAGGAACAGCAGCTCCTCCCCGGCGCCCACCTCATCCGCCTCCGCCCTCTGTTCCTCCTCCCACTCCTGCAGCTCCGCCTCCGACACCTCGCCCACTGCGCCACCCTCCTCGGCCGGCACCCACCTGCCCACGTCCGTACATAGACGTGGGAAAGCCCAGTACCGCCCGGCTGCACCTCTCATCGGTCAGGAGGTCCCGGATCCTCTACCGGGCCTTCCGCTTCCCAGTCTCCTTCCGCACCTCTACCTCCGTCGCCCTCGTTATCCGCAGTCACGTCGATGGCGGGTTGCACAGTACAATGACCCCCAAGCCTTTACAACTTTGCGTGGCACTTTGCCGTCGCATCTCTGGTTCTGCGGTGGTGGTGTTTGGCGTCCCTAGAGTGCGGGGGTGAGGTGTAGGAGCGGCGCAAAAGACCGGCGGGTGCAAGTACGTATCGGCGGGTTGCGGGCTAGCAGGGCGTTCGAGCCGGGCTCATGGCATGTTCTGATGCGGGTCGGCGGGGGTGGAGGTAGCGGTTGGGTTGGAAATACGTAGCTAGTCGGAGGCGGGGCATTCTCTCTATATGGAACCCGCCTCAGGGACTCGCCGCTCGGGCAGCCGTCACCTCTGGACGTCATCTCCGGTCCGCCATCTCTGGGTGCCCATTATTCCGACAGTTCTACCAGCTGAAGACAGGTCACTGCCGCACAGGGGAGTACCTACATCGGACGAAGAACCGTCCTACCGCTCAGTGCCGGTGGTGTCGGTGCCGGACGAAGACACGGGATCACCTCTTCAAGTGCGCCACGAATGGAAGGCCCAGCAGAAGATCCTGTGGGCAGTTCGCACGAAAATAGAAAAATACAAAAGAAAAAACACCCCCAAACCCCATTACATACTCCCTCTTAACCGCACTCACAACTCGCACTCTCTCCGAAACCACGAAGCCTCCCCCAACCCCACCCAAGGCCCATACATCTACAAGTAGCCGTCGATGGTGGGCCCTCCCGCTAGCCTGTCCAACAAGCCCTTCATCCTGCGGCCCACGAGGTCATCTTCACTGCCCAGACTGACGACGCTGCCCTCCCTCTTGCCACTTCCTCTGGGAGACCTTCTATTCATGCGTCTCCCTCTTCGACTACCCTCAACTCTGACTCCGCCCAGACCGCCGCCGATCTCGAGCGGCCGGTCCTCGTCGGACGTGTAATCGCTGAGGTAACCCGCCGGGCCCGCCGTGGGTTCATTGTCGGTATCGACCTCCAACTTTTCTCCCTCTTCCTCCTCCTCTGCGCCGGGGACGTCGCGGAGGATCCGGTTCAGCCAAACCGCGCACTTGCGCATTTCCCTCCTCGCCTGTGGGAATAGCGCCGCCATCTGGATGAAGCCGTGGGAGATGCCCTGGATGAGCGAGACCTCGACGCCGTCTCGTCTCTCCAGGAGGTCCGCGGACTCCAGGCCGAGATTTCGTCTGTGCTGGCGGACGGCTTGCTTCGCTGCGCAGATACGCCCGGCGAAGATCACCGTGTCATCCACGAGCGGGTCGCGTTCGCCGGTAAGGAAGTAGACGGGCGGGAAGCGTGAGAGCAGTGATTCTGGCGCGACTATGGGGGAAAGGAAGAAGTCGGTTTCGAAGTCAGGCCGGTGTTGGCCAATGTAAAGCATCACCATCGTGCGCATCATTTCGGGTGTGAGGATGCGGTCATTGAAGTACGAGAGGCGGCTCGTCACTGATAGGCGCGTGGAGTACCCCGCCGGCTGAGGTGAGGGTGGAGAGCGGTGCGGAGAAGTGCCAGATGCCTTCACGTAGTACTCGCTTTTCTTGCGGACGACGTTGCGGTTAGTATCCATTGCGCTCCGGTGACGGATCAGCTTTAGTTGCTCGTCCGACATCCAGAAGGACATGTTGAGGTCCAAGTTAGGATAGATCAATATCACACCCTCGGGCAGCGGGAGCCCCTTCCCGCCCGCCTCCGTCAGGTGTCCGGTTCTCGACGTCGACGTCGTGTTGAGGATCATCAGCACCGTCGCTGCCGCAAAATTGCCGCCGGCAGAGTCACCCGTCAGCGCGATCTTGGGAATCGCATCCCCACCCAGGCCTACGCATCGCCCGCGCGTGGCGATTATGGAGTGGTAGGCATCATAGCACTCGCTGAGCGCGTACGGATACGGATATTCTGGCGCTTTCTTGTAGTGGATCGAGATAATGGGCGCACCCGGGCATAGCCGTGCCCACGTGAGCAACTTGTCGTCATGGTGACGGGGTGACATAGCCACGAACCCACCACCGGGGAAATCCAGGATCACTTTCTTGCAGGAGCGGAGTTGCTCCAGCGTCCCTTCATAGTAGAGCCAAGCGTCCACCGGGACGGAGTAAATGGACTCCCTCGGCCGGGGAAGACGCAGGGGGCGCGGCGCGAACTCATTGTGTGATGGGAGCAACAAGTTAGCCAGCCAGTGCAGAAACGGTGTCGTCCGTTTCTCCCAGGAGACGCGGAGATGGTCGACCGTTATTGCTGCTCTGACTCGACGCACCTGCCCTGCCATCAGCATTCGATCCCGCCATTTCGTCAGCACCGGCAAAACATACCTTCTCCTCCGCCCTCTCGGCCGCGAACAAGTAGTACACGCTGAACACGATAGAGCACACATCTCTCAACCGCTTGCGCCGGATCTTCATAGCAGTCCAGAAGCCGGCGTCCAGGGCGGTCAACACCCATGTAGCCCGGAAGTAGCTCCTCGTGTACAGATTCGCCAACGGCTCCGGACTCTCCAGGTTGAGCAGTTTCGCGAAATTTCGCATCACATAGAGGTACAGCAGCGTCAGCGTGACGGTCTGGAAGGACGTCAGACGCTTGGACGAGATCTGAGAGAGCCGCCGGAGCAACGGTATGGGCGGGCCATGCGGGTTGCCCCGGAGGAGGTAGAGCGTCCAAAACAACAGGACGGTCAGGGCCTGGTATTTTTGGAATTGGAGGGAGGGGCGGCCGAGAATGTGGTCTGCAGATTGTTAGCTCGAAGACCCGTCCGCTGGGAGGATGGAGGAGAAAGGGAGGTAGACTTGCCGACCATCGATGTGGATGAATTACTCTGTTCTCTAGATATGGATTTTGGTGGGAATTGGAGAGGAGGAGGGGGGGAGAGCGAGCGATGAAAACCGAAACAGCGGAAGAGCTCTCTGCTTTACAAGCCGTAGATACCTGGGATCCGACCAAAGTACACGGCCGTAGCCACATGCGGTATTATACGTGACCGGGTACGTGGGAAGGAAATCTACGAAATCACGAATATCACATGCGCCTCGCCACCCAGTCACCCACATCGATGGCGAGCTCCGGACTCCACCCCCCTGCAGATGTGTGTGCCGGCCACGGCAGAACTAGCAGTAATTGTACACCGTGCATAGACACTGTGGAGATTCTGCAGACAGCCAGACTTGCCACCTTGCTGGAGGCAGCAGCAGAGAACGCTGTGGAAGGAGGTGTGGAAGGAGACGGGGAAGGGGAGACGGTGGTGGAAGGCACATGAGCTCTTCGCCGACCGGAGGTGCAGCCAGGCGGCGCTGAACTTCCTCGCCTCCACGGAGGTGGGGAAAACAGTCCCAGCTGCAGACGAAGACGCTAGGAGTGAGGCGTCGGAGTGGGAGCTCCGGGAGAGAGCGGAGCGGGAAGAGGAAAGGAGGGCGGAGGCGGAGACGCTGGGCAGGGGCATGGAGAGGGAGGAGCACCCGCTCTTCCTCCCCACCCCCTTCATGGCACTGGCGGGAGAGGAGTAGGGTGTTCTGTTGCTTTTGTTTTTCCTTTGTTCATTTCTCCGGGCGGAGGGCACAAGGGGAGCTTGCACTGTGCCGCCCTGCGCGGTTTGCAGCCAGGAAACGGATTGTAAATAGCCCCCTCGTCATGATCTACATAGGTCGCATACGAGTAACGATAAAACAAAAAAAAAACTTGCCACATTGCCGTCGGGACAGTCTGTATTCCGTTCAGAGGACCCGCAGGCGCCCCAGAGCTCATGGCGATGTACACGGTGTCAGGTTCAAGTCCGGAGTCCGCGCGGAGGCGGCACATTGCCAGCCCCCGTTGGCCGGCCGCCCAAGCATGTGCCAAGTGAATGAGTCTCGCCAAGTGAATTACAAAGGAGGGTTGTGGGAGAAAAGAAGGGCAACCGTGACTGGCCTATCCGCCGTCTGCCGAAGCCGTGGAAGAGCATGGGAGGGAGACCGGTTGCTCCACGTCCCCAGTGCCCTGCTCCTGCTAACACTCCTCGTCCCTTTCCCTCCGCGCCCAGAGCTCCCACTCTGGCGCCGTGCTCTGCGTCTCCCTCAGCCAGGACTGGGGCCAGTCCTTCTTACGCCCGTGGTTGGTGGGGTCCTATCTAAATAGCTACACACCGCATCGCCAAGGAGATCCCGGATGCTGATACTTCGCCACTTCAGGCAGGGCATTCACCACTGCACAGTTGAGACAACGCCGGTCGTGGGGACACCAACGACACCAAGCCGTCAAGGGAACGCTCATTCATTCAGTGCATCATTCCTATTCCACTCAACAACATGCATCCTTCAAAGGCCAGCGCCACTGAGCCGTCGTCAGAAAGTCTACAACCCCGGGCGATCGGGTGGCGAAGCTGACGAGCAACAGAACGGAACGACAACAAGTCGTCAAAAGAATGTGAACGGCAACGAACCCTGTGTGAACAAGAGAACGGCAACGCATCAGCGCTGTTGAGTGAACGGCAATGATACCGAGTCATCGAGAGCATGCCAGCGACCAGCCGATGCTGTAATCTGCTCCACCCGCTCGGGGGCGAGGTCGAGGGCTACAGCAGGGAAAAATTCATCGAGGACCTCATCAGCGAGTGTGAGAAGGACATCCGCCAGTGCATAGGGGCCGGCGCGGTTCGCGTCTCAGCCGCCGAGCGCAAGAAAACGGTAATGCCACCGGGTTGTGGAGAGAACGCCAACGACACCAGGTCGTCGAGAGAACCGAGCCCTGTTCGGGTGTGAGAACAGCATCTTCTCGACGATCTTGTCGGCGGCACGGCCTCGTTGCTGTTCTCGCGCTCGAACAGGGCTCGGTTCTCTCGACGACCTGGTGTCGTTGGCGTTCTCTCCACAACCCGGTGGCATTACCGTTTTCTTGCACTCGACGGCTGAGACGTGAACCGGCCCCGTCGCACTGGCGAATGCCCTTCTCGCACTCGCTGATGAGATCCTCAATGAATCGTTCCCTGTTGTAGCCCTCGACCTGGCCCTCGAGCGGGCACAGCCCGGGGGGTGGAGTACCTCGCGCCACTCCCGCGATCCCTCGCAAACTTCAAGCGAGAAATTTCGGAGAAGAAGTGGACTGAGGCACGGTAGTGGGCTGGAGGCCGGATCTCCAAGACGAAATACCGGATGCCAAAAAGCCATAGGCTGGACGACACGGTGGCTGGGAGCACCAAGAGGCTCGCCTCAAGGTACTATCAGCTGAAAACGGGGCATGCCCGCGCCGGACAATACCTGCACTAGGCCAAGGTGCGCCCCACGGCCCAGTGCTGGTGGTGCCGATGCCCCTCGCAAACAAGAGACCACCTCTTCAAGGTGTGTCCGGAATGGAAGATGCAGCAGAAAAGTCTGTGGGCAGAGGTGCTGAAGGAGACCAAGAGATGGAAGAGCAGGTGGACGGTCCGGGTCCTACTGGCCGATGGGAGATGTCGGCGGGCAGTACTGGACTTTCTCTCCTCTACGGACGTGGGAAGGCTGGTGCCGCCGCTGGAAGAGGAAGGCGACGTCGGAAGTGAGGTGTCTGAGTGGGAGCTCCGGGAGCATCGGGAGCGGCAAGAGGAGCGGGAGGGAGAGGCGCTGGGTGCTGTGGGCAACATGGGCGACGGGAAGGAACTTCCGCTGTTCCTTCCCCCCCCCCCTCATTCATGGCATCGGCAGGCGAGAAGGAGTAGGGGACGGGTTACGCTTTTCTTTCGTTCTTGTGCTTGTGTACCAACACCACAAACCGTATCAGTACTAGGAAACCACATGTTACGTGACTTCTACTAGGCACTGTGCACAGAAAACATTTCCTTCAATTCAATAGCGACAAAAAGGTTCAATCACCCCAGTCAGTCCGACCATTTGCAGTTCAGCTATAAACTAGTCAATAATTCTCTAGTCCCATCCAAAACCCCAAATCCTGTCCTGTGATATAGCCAGCCATAAAATCGGGAATTATTTGTCTCTTCGCAATCAGCAGTAGTATTTTTCCACAAACTTTCATCGCTGACAGCAAGAACGTATTGGTCCCACTTCGGACAAGAAACGGACTGTACATAATATCGCCATGATCTGGGTGGGTCGTATGCGAGTAATGAATAAACAAAAAAAAAAGAATTGGTCCCACTTGTCGAAATTGGGGGAGTTGCTGTCCGAGGTGTTTCTGTCCGAGGGTGCCGTGGATTGCCCAGAAAACGTTCTTGCGACATCGACCGGAACGGAAAAACAAGAATGGGGGTTTGCTTGAGTTTCACAGGTATTTCCATCCAAACACTCGCAAGCCCCTGTGCCTAAACAGGGTGGGATGCACTCACTCCCATTTGGAAGAACAACAGCACTGGTTCGTTGCTTGCGGTGAATGTGATGGCAAACAAGTCCACCGAGCAGATTGGATCCCTGTGGCTTTAAATAAATGCCGATGATATCCAGGTCGATACTTTGGGATCGAGACTGTTTCCAAAACAGGCTACCGAGTTCCGGCACATTGGAGGAAACTCGGCAAGGCTTGTTGCCTATTTTGATGGTAATGGCTGTCGATCGACCTAGCTTGGCTGCTTCTAAATGCCCGCCACTCTGGAAGACTATGTGCGTGTGGACCTCGAAAATCCAACCAGCAGACGTCTTGCTCTCGGCATTGCACTGAGGAAGTCGCACATCCTCTGGGTACCCCTGTCAAGATCCTACCTTGACTACTCCGTGCTGCTCGACAGGTAACGTAGGCTCGGTTTCTTCGGGACAAGCTCGTAGTCACACTTCCGGCGTACTCACGCGCCGCTTATAGTCACACTTCCGGCGTACTCACGTGCCGCTCATAGTCACACTTCCGGCGTACTCACGCGCCGCTCGTAGTCTCGCGGTATCCGTCACGCCCGGCGTGGTCTCGTCGCGGTCTTCTCACACGCCTTGTGTGGGCTCGTTGTTCTCGCAGTATCCGTCACGCCTGGCATGGTCTCGTCGCAGTCTTCTCACACGCCTTACGTGGGCTCGTTGTTCTCGCGGTATCCGTCACACCTGGCGTGGTCTCGTCGCAGTCTTCTCACACACCTTGCGTGGGCTCGTTGTTCTTGCGGTATCCATCACGCTGGCGTGGTCTCGTCGCGGTCTTCTCACACGCCTTGCGTGGGCTCGTTGTTCTCGCGGTGTCTGTCACGCCTGGCGTGGTCTCGTCGCGGTCTTCTCACACGCCTTGCGTGGGTTCGTTGTTCTCATCGGGGGTGGTGGTCGCAGTGCCGGTTCACGGGTAGAGAGAGGTAGGTCTGTGGAGAGAGATAATAGATTGCGTGGAGAAAAATCTCCAGACTAGCTACCGCGCCCTTCCTTTATACTTTTCCTTCCCTCTGTGGAATCACAGCTTGCCCGCAAGACTGACACAGCTCCTCCGTCTAACATCATGACTCGATCGCCGCGTCCAAGGAAAACACATGATCGCACTGGGCCGCCACACGGCCAACACTCTACTCGCGGCAACAGGAGAAAGGACGCGCAAGCAGTAACAGTAAATGAAAGGAAGACTGACGTACAACTTAATCAAGGGAAAACAATACTCGTAACGAACATGGGAGAAGGACGCGCAAGCTCAATCAATGGGAGACAACAAACGTAGCGGACAGGAGAAGGACGCGCAAGCAACATAGAAGAAACAAAGGAAAGAGGTCTAGACTGGCCAGCGGTCGGGGATATCGCTACCGGAACGATATGGCAGAGATCGGTCGAGGCGCCTAAGCGCGGAGGATGACCGCGGCTGTGGCAGCGGAAACGAGGACGAGCCACAGGGTGACAAGGGTGAGAGTGGCACCGGCGCCGGCGCCAAGGAGCCTGTCACGCCAGGTTCGTGACACCCCCCTCCAGGGCAACGTCGGCCATTGCCGCTCCAATTTTGAAGCCGATGCCCGTGGTGGTGACGTCAAAACCAGGACGGATAGACACGTACTTGAACCTTGCGAACCTCCAAAGACGTACCACAAAGGTAGTGGGATGCTGTTGACGCCATACTGCTCTGTGAAGAGCGCAATATCTACCAGGTTGCATTTTCAACAGTAGCTGGATTTTCCACTTAAGAACTCAGTCATCCTCTGAGATGCGGTCCTGCAGTGACTCGTCGACCTCTTCCGCACACTTATCGGATGGGAGGATGTATTCGAAAAGCAATCGCGGAATTGGACCGTATTTTCTGAAGAGTGTGAACAGTTTTTTTTTGGTTTAATCATACTCACATTTGACCTATACAGATCATGGCGGCGTACATTTTGCCTGGCCTTCCTGTCTGCAGTCCGCGTAGTGGCGGCTCGTTGCAAGCTCTCCTTTTGCCCTCCGCCCAGGCCTGTCCCAAGAAAGAGTAGACGCGCCCAAGGAAATCAACAAAGGGAAGAAACAAAGGAAAGCGCACCCCCGTCCCCCTACTCCTCACCTGCCGATGCCATGAAGAAGGGCATGGGCAAGAACAGCGGTAGTTCCTCTCAAGCGCCCGAGCCTCCCGCAGCACCCAGCTCCTCCACCTCCGCCTCTTGTTCCTCTTCCTGCTCTCGGCACTCCCCGAGCTCCCATTCTGACGTCTAGCTGCCAGCACCGTCTTCTTCCACAGGTGGCACCCGCCTTCCCACATCTGTTGCGGTGAGGAAGTCCAGCACTGCCTTTCCGCACCTCTTGTCGGCAAGCAGGTCCTGGATCTTCCACCGGCACTTCCACCTTCCCATTGTTGGAAATGCTTCTCGCGCCGAGATGGGCTTTAGGTTTGGCGCTTCTGCTTTACAGTTTTGTTGAGGACACGTTTACGCCAGAGCGGGGAAGTAAGAAGGGATATCTGTTGTTCTTCTTGTACTTCTCTTCAACACCAGTCTCCTTCTGCACCTCCGCCCACAGCACCTTTTGCTGCAACTTCCATTCCGGGCACACCTTGAGGAGGTGGTCTCTCGTTTGCGAGGGGCACTAGCACTACCAGCACTGGGCATCGTGGCGGACCTTGGCCCAGTGTAGGTACTGTCCAATCTGGGTGTGGCCCATCTTCAGGTGGTAGAACCTTGAGGCGAGCCTCCTGGTGCTGTCGGCTACCACGCTATCAGGCTTCTGGCTCTTTGCCATACGGTACTTTGCCTTGGCGATGCGCCCCCCGGCCCATGACCGCGCCTCAGCCCACATATTCTCTGAGATTTCCCGCTTGCGCATTGAGGGGTCGCGAGAAACATGTCCATTCTAAAGAGGGGAGCACCGGACACTTATACAAGTGTCCGTGTGCTAGCGCTAGTGTGTGACTGTCTATCTACCGAAGCCCTTAGGGCAGCCATCTGCTAAGTCCCACAAACTCTAGAAGCCATGCTAGCGGCCATGCTAGCCACTCTAGGCGTGGTGTCCACGACGCCCGGAATCGTCCTCCTACACGCATCCATGAAGATTGTCACCCGGTCCGGGACATATCCTCCTGATATCCATTCCAGCACGCATGCAAGAGCAGTGCACTCCGTATTGTAGGCTTCCTGGGTGTGGCCCATGTGGCACATGATACCCTCCCAGGTCTGTCTGTTCTTCCACACCACCGGTATCCGGTAGCCCCATCCTCCATCCGTGACCATCAGTAAACATTGTCAGTCCAGGCCAGGCCCTCTCTGCCCCAGCTGTTGTCTCAGCTTCCTCCTCTTGCAGCAGTTCCGCATCAAAGGCCTCCACCTCCTCTAGAAACACCGTGCCCTCTGTTTGCCCACTGTGTGCGAGAGCATTTGCGAGCCAGCGCCCGATTTGTGTTGGGGCTCCCACCACCTCCTGTGCCTGGTCTCCCTGCGGTAGGCTAAGCAGTCTCAGTCCAAAGCACCGCTATCTGTTTTCTAGCTGAGCCGCTGCTGCTCGGATACTGGACTCCATCGAGAGAGCTCCCAGGTTGGTTGTTCAGAAGCAGCCTGTTGTTGCTCAGGCCTCCCCGTTGGCCAGCCGCTGGATCTCCTCTGCCCGTCCTTGGGTTCCCATGGTGTAGTCCCCTTTCCACCAGAGCTCTGCCCCGAATATGGTGGTTGACTGAACACATGCCATCATAACTTTTCTACAGTTGGCTGGCGGTAGTCCCATCTGCCCTGTGAGCCGCTGTAGCCTAGTCATTGCCTTGCTGCCTTCCTTCATCCAGGTGGCATGGTGCTCCTTGAGTGAGAGCTGGGCATCGAGCCAGATTCCCAGCCAGAGTGTAAACAGTGTGAATCACTTCTTCTGTGAGATTTCCTTAAGACCCCAAGTTTAAATGTTAGTATATAGGTTGAACAGGCCGCTCACATGCGAGCACGTAACATGTGCACAAATGGAGAGGTAGGACTTACTTTTTTTTTTTCTTTATTCATTACTCGCATGCGACCTATGGATATCATGGCGAGAATATATACAGTCCGTTTTCCTATCCGCTGTCCGCGCAGTGGCGGCTCGTTGCAAGCACCCCTTTAACCTCCACTCAGGATTTTCCCACAAAAAAAAAAATGGTAGACACGCCCAAGGAAATTACCAAAGGGAAGAAACAAAGGAAAAGCGTACCACGTCCCCCTACCCCCTGCCTGTCGACGCCATGAAGTCAGGTGTGGGTAGCAACCGCTGTAGTTCCCCTCTGGCATCCTGCTTCTCGGCCCCTGCCCCCTGCTCCCCCAGCCACTCCTGCACCTCCAGCTCTGACACCGCGCTCACGGCGTCATCCTCCTCCACCACCAGCACCTGTCTGCCCATGTCCGTGGTCGAGAGGAACTCCAGCACCACCTGGCTGCACCTCCCGTCGGCCAGTTGGTCCCACACCTTCTACCGATCCTTCTCTTTTCCAGTCTCCTTCTTCGCTTCCGCCCTCAGGATCTTCTGCTGCGGCTTCCACTCGGGGCACTCCTTGAACAGGTGGTCCTGGTTCTGCGTTCGGTACTGGTGCCACCAGCATTGCCGGGTGGGTCATGTAACACTCGGGTGTTTCACCAACAGCACAATCGCCCAGGTGGTCACCAACAGTCTATCACCCTTGAGTGGGCAACACTTGTATGATGGCAGCAGAGCGACTGTGTAGTCCTGAAGGATTCGCACAGGAGCGGGTGGGAAATTCACTAAGAGATTCGTGTTCGAAAATAGCACTAGAGAGTTGATCCCAGAAACAATGTAATATTGTTAAGGCTCAACTTCCGACTGATCGTTGCTGATGCCTCTCTACATAGGAAACTGGCGCTCTTTAAATGTCGCGCTGACTCTTTGGCCGTCCGCCCTCGGGCTAACTCGGGAAGCGCAATACCTCGGTGTTACGCAACAGCATCTCTCCTCGTCCGAGGGAGATATGGTTGATTGGGACGTGGCACTGATTGATAGGTATGGACCCAGAAGATCTT
>Ga0307516_10005138_pt1 | contig 15798 bp, 7 predicted proteins | sample 19_EM_MG_FD_203310 | JGI IMG/M metagenome (GOLD analysis project Ga0307516, IMG submission 203310) | Populus trichocarpa ectomycorrhiza microbial communities from riparian zone in the Pacific Northwest, United States - 19_EM | ecosystem: Host-associated > Plants > Roots > Unclassified | place...
AAAGAAAAGTAGTCGGCGTTGTCGAAGAACAGCTGACTTATCAGAAACTCGGCCCCGGCGTCGACCTTGCGCTTGAGGTTTTGCAGGTCTGCTTCGAGTGACGCGGCTTCGGGGTGCTTCTCGGGGTAACAAGCGCCGGCAACGCAAAACCTGCCGTGCGCCTTGACGAAGGCGGCCAGCTCCGAGGCGTGGGCGAAGCCGCCCTCGGCCACCACGAACGAGGTCGAGCCCTTCGGCGGATCGCCGCGCAGGGCAATCACGTTCTGTACACCTGCGGACTCGAGCTGCTCGAGCACGCCGGCCAGCTCGGCCTGTGTCGCGCCCACGCAGGTGAGGTGCGCCATAGCCTCGATGCCGACCTCGCGCTGAATGCGCCCGACCAGCTCTACCGTGAGTTGGCGTGTGCTGCCGCCGGCGCCATACGTGACCGAGACGTAAGCTGGCGCGAAAGGGGCCAACTCGGCGACCGTCGCGAACAAGCGATCGACGCCTTCTTGGTCCTTCGGCGGAAAGAATTCGAAGGAGATAGCGGGGCTAGAACCACCGAGTTTTTCCACGATCCGCATGACGAGCGGCCGACCGTAGCAGTAACGTCACGCCCATGCCAGAAAGCGTGGTTGATGAATCCTGAAGGCCAGTTGATGAAAATTCACGTCGTCGCCGTGGCCGGTACCGGCATGGGCGCGCTGGCAGGATTGCTGGTCGAGCTCGGCCACGAAGTGACCGGCAGCGACGTCGCGTTCGACCCGCCAATTGGGCCAGCGCTGGCCGAATGGGGCGTGAAAACGCAGCTTGGTTTCGACGCCGCGCACCTGGTGCCCGCCCCCGATTTGGTCGTGATCGGTAACGTGTGCCGGCCGCACAACCCCGAGGCGCGCGCGGCCATCGACGGGGGTTTGCCGTACACGCACATCGCGGGCGCGCTCGATCGCTTCGTGCTCGAAGGCACGTCGCCTTTGGTGGTGGCGGGCACGCACGGCAAGACCACGACCACGTCGCTTACGGCCTGGCTCCTCGAAAGCACGGGCTTTCGCCCCGGCTTTTTGATCGGTGGCCTGCCGAAAAATTTTCCGCGAGGCTTCCGCGCGCCGCGCAAAGAAAACGAACGACGTTTGCCGAGCGGCGACAAGCCGGCGCGGCGAGCGCCGTTCGTGATCGAAGGCGATGAATACGACACCGCCTTCTTCGAAAAGACCGCCAAGTTTCTGCACTACCGCGCAGAGGTGGTGATCTTGACGTCGATTGAGCACGATCACATCGACATTTATCCAACCCTTCAGAGTTATCTGGAAGCTTTCGAGAAGCTGCTGGCTAAGTTGGGTGACAATGCGCTAGTGATCGCGAACGCGGCCGATCCGCTGGTGCGACAGATCGTCGACAAGGCGCTGGGTGAAGATGCGCGCGTGGCTTGGTACGCGCTCGAAGGTGAAGATACGGGTGGTAAGCCGCCGCATTGGCTGGCGGCGCCGGCCAGCTTTTCGGAGGCGGGCACGACGTTCGATTTGTTCGCCGGTGGGGTGCTGGCGGGGCGTTACCTGCTGCCGATGCCGGGGCATCACAACTTGCGCAACGCCGTTGCTGCGCTGGGCGCGGCGGCGCAGGGCTATGGCGCCAAGTTGAAGGATTTGGGTCCGGCGCTCGCGCGCTTCGAAGGCGTACGGCGCCGGCAAGATTTGATCGGCGCGCCGCGCGGCATCTCGATCTACGACGATTTCGCGCACCACCCAACGGCGGTGCGCGAAACCTTGCGCGCGCTGCGCCAAAAGCACCCACGCGGCAGGCTGATTGCGGTGTTCGAGCCGCGCAGCGCGACAGCGTGTCGTAACCTGCACCAACGCGAATATGCGACGTGTTGGCAGGACGCGGATCTGGTGCTGTTCGCGCCGCTCGGACGCGACAACTTGCAGCCCGACGAGCGCCTCGATTTGGCGGCGATCGTGGCGGAGCTTTCGGCGCAGGGTCGCGGCGCGCGGCAAATGGCTTCCGTCGACGGCATTTTGGAGGAGCTCGCGCGCTCGGCGGAGCCGGGCGACACCATTGCGCTGTTGTCGAACGGCGCCTTCGGGGGGATCTACACGAAGCTCTTGAGTCGATTGCAGGGCTTGCCGCGGGACCTCGAATGAGCGTCGAGGCTGCGCGTCCGGAAAGCCCTGACTTGGCCCTGGTCGCACTGGAGCAGCGCCTGGACGGGCTTACGTCACGGGCAGCGAGCTGGCTGCTCGACCGTTGGCGCGCTCGTCGTGCACGCGGCAAAGCCACGCTACGCGATTGGGCCGGCCTGCGCCACGGCAACAACCAAACCGCGCCGGTACTGGCGCTGGCGCTCTCGGAAGCGCTCGCTGCGGGGGCGCTCGAATCCGCGGAAAGGCTTGCCGACGATCTGGTCGCGCGCCTGAGTGAGTTGGCGCCGCCGCAGCAGATCGGCGCCGTAACACTCGTGCTCGAAGCCCTGCAGACTTGCGGGCGAAGCGAGCAGGCAGCAAACCTTGCTCAGGCGCACCGCCAGGGTCTGCGCGGCTCCGTGCGGGGCGTGAGCGCACTGGAGCTGCTCGGCCTCGGCGACGGGTCGTTCTGGCTGCCCGACGGGCGACCCAATCTTCTCGGTTTGAGCCGCGCCGTAGCGCGTGGGACGCTGACGGCGAGCGCGCTGGCTGCACAGCTGGAACCGAGCTTACGCGCGTCGCTGCAGACCCCCGAGCTTTGCCTGCTGTTCTTCGCTGCGCTCCGTGAAAGTGACGCCGGGCGCGCCTTAGCGTTCCTCAACAGATTCCTGGAGCGGGAGGGCTTGCCGCGTTGCTGCCTGCGCACGACGTCCCTTCGAGGTACGAATCTCTTGGCAGAACTGGAGTTCGAACGTCCACGGCCAAGCCAAGACCGGGCGCTGGTCTCGGTCTTGATGGCCGCCCGCAACGCGAGCACGACCATCTGCTACGCGCTCGACTCGCTCTTGAGCCAGACACACCGCTCGCTCGAGATTCTGGTGGGCGACGACGCGAGCGACGACGCTACGCTGGGCCTCGTGCAAGCGCGCTTCGCCAAGGAGCGACGCGTGCGGCTGTTTCGTTCAGCCCGGCCGCAGGGCGCCTACAACGTGAGAAACCAGCTCGCGGCCGAGGCGCAAGGCGAATTTCTCACCTTTCACGATGCTGATGATCTGGCATTGCCGACACGGATCGCGACGCAACTCGCGGAGCTACGAAATCCCGCGCGGGTTGCCGTGCTGACGAACTGGCTGCGCGTAACGCCCGAGGGCAACGTCGTATTCTTCAACGACCAAAGGGCGTCGCGGCTGAGCATGGTGTCGAACATGATGAAGCGCCAGGCCTGGCTGGCTGTCGGCCCGCTCCGCTCGGCGCGGGTCGGCGCCGACTGGGAGCTACTCGGCAAGCTACGGCGGCGCTTCGGCGACGCGGCGCTGGCGCGCATTCGCAAGCCGCTGCTGCTCGGCTTGTGGGGCCCCGCCTCGGCAACGCGCAGCGCGGGTACCGAGGCTCTCGAGAACGGCTACCGCTCGACGGCTCGGCGCAAGTACTCCGAGCTGGTTGCCGCCCAGTTTGCCACGGGTGGAACCTCGCTCAGCGACGCCGAGATCGACGCCCGGCTGCGCGCCTGCGACAACTACGTCGAGCCGAGCCAGCTGAACGAAGCGTGACGCCGGCGCAGGCTACCAGGCTTTCTGGAACAGATCCGACGGGTGCAGCCACTCGGCACCACAAGAGCGCGTGATATGCACCAAGCTCCCGAGCGCCAGCAGCTCGGTCTCGCCCACGTTCAGATGGTGCGTGTTCACGCCGATCGGCTCGAACCGATCGCCTTCGGGGCGAGCGCGCACCGCGGCTAGCGCCGCCACCAGCTGACTTACGACCGGTTCGATCTCGAAGCCCCAACCCTCGGGCGTCCTGCGCGGCACGAGCACATGCGTGTTGGTGACGGCGATGCCATTTTCCCGCGGCGCGCGGCGCAAATAGCTACCCGAAATGCCGCTGAAGCCGAGCTCGCCCAACCTCGTGGTCACCCGCTCCGCAATGTGCCCCCAGGGCGGAACGAGGATCGGCAAGTGCACGGAGCCGAAGGACGCCATCAGCTCCTTGCCGGTGCGCAGCGCTTGCAAAGCGTCGCTCAGCTCGCGCGAATCCGGAAACTCCGAGCTCGAGCTGGCGTCGGCGGCCGCGCGGTTCACGTGGTCGAAGCCGTGTTGCAGCATCACCAGCCAGCTCTTGCCTTTGGCCCAGTCGATCAGCGACGGCTCGATGGACTTGGGAATGGCGGCGCAAGCGAGCGTGATGCGATTGGTCGCGCATAGTTGCCACAGCGCCTCGAGATTGGGGTGCTCACGACTGGCATCGTCGTCGCGAAGCCAGAAGCGCGGGCTGCGTCCAACGCGCCTCCATTCCGCCAGCTCGGCCACGAGCGGCTGCCAGCGCGGGTCGTCTGGAGCGCCTTGCGGCACGTTGGCCTTGGACGTGCTGGAGGGCCGGGGCGACTCCGCGCCGGCAGGGGCGGCGCTGACGGCGGACACCGAAGCAGCCTTGTGGGCCAAATCGCGCGCGGTCGTTAGCCGCGCGTAGATATTCCTCGGCGCCATCACGCGGCCGATCTCGCGCAGCAGCTCGATCTCTCGCGAATAGATGAAGATGACGTCGAGCGTTGCGGTGCAGGGGTCGGTGGCCACCAGCTCGAGCGCGCTGGCGTTGGGCACGTGGTCATAGAAGCGCTCGACGAAGTCGCCGCCGTAGTGCTTGAAGGCAAGGTACGGCCCCGTCGCCTCCGAAAATATTTGGGTATCGAACCTGTCACAGGTACCGCCGACCGAAATCAGCACGGCACCTTTGGGCCCCACGACTCGCAGCATTTCCCGCAAGCCCTTGACGTCGTTCTCGACCGAGTTGACGACGTGGTGCGACACGATCCAATCGTAGCGTCCGTCTTCGACCGCGATGGCCTGCATGTCGAGGCTATCGCTCGCGCCGTACTCCGAGACGCGATGCTCGGACACGCGCGCCTTGTTCACGCTGCTGTCCATGCTGAATTGCAGCACGCGCTTTCCGGCGATCAGCGAGTCCGGCAATAGATCCATGACGCGGCGAGCGATGCGGTGACGTTCGAGCGAGCCGCAACCGACGCAGCACGGCAGCCGGCCCGTCATCGACAGCCGCTTGAAGGGGCCCGGCTGGAAGGAGCTCTCTCCGCAAACGTTGCAGCTCGCAAGCGGCGCCTGAGCGTCGCTCACGGCAGCCCCACCGCGCGGACGTCCTGATGCTCCCAGGCCGCGCTAGCCGAACGCGCCGCTGAGCCGTTCTCCGGCGCCTCGGCGCCACGTCGCAGCAGGCGCTCGACGACGCGTAGCATCTCGTCGACGCGATGACCAAAGGTGTGCTCGCGTCGAATGATCTCGCCGAGCGCCGCGCCGCGCGCAGCACGACCAGCGTCGTCAGCCGCCAAACGGCCGACCAGCTGCGACAACTGCGAAGCGCCTTCGTAAGTGTGCACCAAGCCTCCGAACACGTCCTCGAGACCCGCAACCGGATCGCTAACGATGGTCGCGTTGCAGGCACCGGCGTCGAAAATCCGGTTCGAGATGAAGCCATGCCGCGACATGTCGGCCCAATGGTCATTCAGCACCACTTTGGCGTTCGAATAGTAGCCAGACAAGTCGCGATTGGGAATGTGACTACCGCGCCAGAGCTGCTCCGGAATCAGACGCTCCCACATGGCGCCGTACACGCCGACGTCGACGTTCGCATCGATGCAGTCGCGAATGATGCGCCGCTTCTGGTTGCGCGAATTGCCAACGAAGAGCACGTTGGGCACGCTGGCGCCGTCGGGGGCCGGCCGGGGCGAGAACAGCGCCGGGTCGGTGCACTGCAGCAGCTGCGAAACCGGCGCGTTCAGGCTTTCGCCCAGCAGCTTGGAGAAAGCTTGCGAGGCGACGAACACGTGATCGTACTTTTCGTACTCGGAGTAGGCCACCTCGGTGGGGTGGCTGATCAGCCACATCAGGTTCAGCGAGCGCGATGTCGGCTCGTAGGCCGTCAGTCCACGCAGCACCAGCACGACGTCGTCGCTGACGCCGAGCCCGCCGTTCCAGTCGGGCATCAAGTCGATACGCGCGGTGTGCCCGCGGGCTTCGAGCGCGCGCTGAATGCCCAGCGCGAAATGGTAGTCACCCCAACGCTCCTTGTTCTCGGGCTTGGGTACCGGCACTTTGATCGCAAAGCGGAGTCCCCGAAGCAGCAGCTTCTCGAGGCCACTCTTGAGGGTGCGGGCGCGGTGGTTGTAGGTATGTCGAGCCAGCACCTCTTCGTGCAGGCTGCGCGCCAGCGCTTCGCGCTCGGCCGGATTGCGTAAGTAGCGATTGATCAGGGCTTCGAGCTCCTCTGACGAGGCAAAGGTCGGCAAGCGATCGCCGAACAACGCCTGCGCACCCTCGCGACAGTTCGTCATCACGAGCTTGCCAGCGCCCAAAGCGTCGAACACCCGCGAGTTCAACGAACCCCATTTGCGCGTCACTGGGTGCGAGTCGTCGATCACGATCGAGGTCGAGGCGTAGACTTCCGGCAGGTCGAAGTACGGCAGCTGACCGCGCCAGTACGGATGCCAGGCGGGGCACTTGCTCCAGTCTTTGCCGAAGATGGCCAGCGTGCCGTCGATGCGATCGGGATTGAGCAGCTCGAGGCCGTCGCGATCTGCGCCCCAAAAATGGCCGGTGAAGGTGACGTCCGCAGCCAGCTGCGGTTGCGGCGGCAGGGGGCGGAAACGCTTGGGATTCGTGGCGATCGGGAGCAGCGTAGCCTCGCGCCCCGTGTGCTCGAAAATGACGTCGGCCCCCGCCTGCGAAGAGCAAAAAAGCGCGTGGTAGGCGTCGAGCTGCCCAGTGCCGAGCCATTGGTCGACGCGGTTTCTGATCCACGCGACGGTGATTAGCCCCGGGTTGGCCGAGGTCACTCGGCGAATGTCGTAGTCGTGCCGCATCACGATCAGCACGTCCGTACCGGGCAACTCGTGGCTACCCATCGTCACGAACATGACCTTGTAGCCGAGCTCCTCGCGCAGCGCCTCACCCAGCTCGAGCGCGGTGAAAAAATCACCAGCGCTCGTGTTGATGTGAGCCTCGGTGACGGCAAACGTCACCTGCAATGGTTCCTTGCGCCAGAAGCTTTGACCGCGGATGAGCGACAACAAAATATCGCGCGTCAAGGTGCGACCGAAGCGCGTCACATAGCGTTCGCGATTCTGAATCGCGACCGGTCGACTCGTCGTGGCGGGCGCGCTCTCGACTTTGGCCTTCGAGCGATTGCGGGTGGCGCTGCGCTGGTGAATGGCAGACAGCCGCGTGTCACAAATCACACGCTTACCCAGCTCGAAGCGAAACTTGTGGCACAGGTCCACGTCCTCGAGCCCGTAAACATAGCCCTCGTCGAAGCCGCGCACCGCGAGGAAATCGCTCTTACGACAGACGACAAGCGCGGCCGTCACGGCGGGGACGTCGTAGTCGCCCGGCGGCACGCCGTCGTCGTCGGCAATTTCGACGGGTAGATACAGCTTGCCATGGCTCGAACCGGCCGCGAGAGAAGGCGCCAGCTTGATGCCGACATGGTGCGGCACGAGCTTCATTTCGCCGTTTTGCCCGAGTAACGGCTCCACCAAACGCAGTCCCAAAAGGCCCACGCTCGCGTCCTTAAAATGCGCACACAACGGCGACAAACAATCGTTTTGGAATACGATGTCGTTGTTCACGAACGCCAGGTATTCGCCGCGGGCCAAGTCGGCGCCAAAGTTGTTGGACTCCGAGAAAGAGTAGTTGGCGTTACGCGCGATGACACGCAGCGGCAGGTGCCGCTCGGCTTCAGCGGCCAGCGACAGGCTCTGATCGGTCGAGCCATGGTCGATCAATATGACTTCGAACGGAATGTTCCAAGCCACCTTCGCCAGTGAATCGAACAGCCCGGGCAGCAGGTGCTCGCCATCGAGGTTGAGCACGATCAGTGAAACGACCGGCTTGATGCTTTCGAATGCCGGCAGCGTCGAATGCGCGGCACTCTTGCCGTTCGTGGAGCCGGCTTCGCGTCGCTCGAATGCTAGACGCTGTGGACGGCTTCCGAAGTAGTCGACGAGGGGGAAGCTGACCGTCCCACCGCCGATGATCGCCTTCCCGCCGCTTTCGACGATCGACACCTCGATCTGGCTCTTTTTGCCGTTCATCAACCGGGTCGGCAGCGCGACGTCGAACCAGTGGTGACCCGAGCCCTTGCCGGCATCTTGCAGGCGCGCGCGGAACTGATTGGCAACGCAAGTGACCACCGTTAAGCCGTCGGCACTGATCGAGACGTGGACCGGGTAGTTCGGCGCGGCGAGATCGGCGGCCCAGCCGCAAACGCGCTCGGACGTGAGCACCTCTACCTTGCCCTGAAAGCGCTTGGGGGCCGCCAATAGCTCGGCGCGGGCGATCGTCACCGGCTGATCGTCGAAATTGGACGGCAAGCGCAGCGCGCCAACGTAAACGCGCAGATAGTGGCCGCGCCCGTCACACAGCTCGGTGGGCAGCTGAAAGTTGAAGCCATGGCTGCCCTCGATACCGAACGTGCGGTTGACGTCGGTCCGCAGCGCGCCGGTAAACTTGCGTTCGAGCAACGTATCGCCGTCGAACAAGCTGACTTCGAGCGGATCTTCGGAACGCTCGACGCTGAAAGCCCAGCCGGCGAGCACGCCGTCCTTGACCAGCTCGACCTGACCGCAGATCTGCTCTTGCAAGACGAAGGCCTGCAAACCTTGGGCGGTTCGCAGCTCGCTGCCTAAATCAGGCAGCTCCGCCCGCACCTCGTGTGCGTTCCCGTCGCTGGCGGTTCTCGGCAGCTTGAACGAAAACAAGGCCGGTTGAGGCGTGCCGTTGTCCCAAACGAACCTGACGACCAGCGCGCGAAGCAGCACGCCGTCGAGCAGTACATTGACGGTTGTCTGCTCGGGGTAGTGCTCGGGCCCACGGCGCGGAAACGCCTGCGGCAGGAGCACGCCCCGGATATGACCGTGCGAAACGGAAAATTCACCTACCTCGAGCTCGCCCAAAGTGCGGCGCTGAACGTTGCCGAAGACGTGATGGTAGCGTCCCTCGAAGGCGACGGAGATCTCGTGCTCGACGCCGTCACAAACGTCGCGTGAAAGCGCGAACGCGAAGTCGACGAACGCCAGGCCATGCCCGGCTTGTCGGCGCGTGAGCTCGACGACCTGCCTGCCCGCCAGCCGCCCGTCGACGCGCAGCTCTGCCGAGAGTTTTTCGCCCGAGTAGTCGTTCAGGATCCAGCCCTTGACGGCCTTGTGCGTGCTCGTTTCGAGCACCGCGAGCAGCGCGTCGCGGCGCACCATACCGGACGTTCGCTCAGCGAGCATCAGGCGGCTCAGCTCTGCCGCACGGCGATAGTCTGCCGAGCCAGGAACAGTCGTTACCAGACGCTCGAACAGCTCGCTGGCGACGCCGTATTGGCCCAGCAGGAAGCGACAGCCGGCTTCGCCCGCCAGGCTATCGCTGTCGTCGGGGACAGCAGCCGCCGCCTCCAGGTAGAGGTCGAGGGCGCGTTGCAGGTTGCCGGCGCGCTGCTCTTTGGCGGCTCGTTGCAAGAGCGGTGAGGCCTTGCTGACCTTGGGCGACTTGGGCTCCGGCGCTGCGGGCTTGGCCGCGGGCTTGGACCCTTCGGCGAGCAACGCGGGCAGGGCCGAATCGCGAGCGGCACGCCGCTTCCACAAACTTCCGAGGCGTTGCACGGCAGGATTCGGGGAGTCCGCGAAGAACTCGTCCGGCTTGTTGATGAGCTTCCTGACCTTGCGCACTAACTTGTTGTCGGCCATGACGGATTCGATTCAGGGCTTCCGAAGAACGACGATGTCTTGCTTGCCATTGGAGGTGCGGAGCCCGCTCCACCAGCCGTGCGCGATGCGCTCGATCACCAGACCGACCTCGTTGACGTCGGCCACGAACGCGCGCTCGCGCTGAGCCACGGCAGCCATCGGTCGCTCCAAGATCTGCACCGGGTTCTCGCCGAATTCATGATCGAACTTGACGGCGTGGGCGTTGTTGCGAGCCGCGACCTCGGCGGCGGGCGTCATCAGATAGGCGGTCGCGAATAGCCGCCCGTCGTGCCGCAAAACCCGGGCAGCTTCGCGCAAATAGTGTTTCACTTCTTGCCGGGTGAGGTGGGTGAACACCGACGTAGCGATGACGAAGGAGAAGGACGTGTCAGCGTACGGAAAGAGGAAGCTCTGGCCTGTCAGCGCGCCCTTCGAGTTACGGAGATCGAGGTGATCGAAGCGGAAGTTGGGCCAACGCTTGCCGATGGCGTCGCGACACCAGTCGATGGAGCCCTTGTCGACGTCGAAGCCCACGTAGTTGGAGCTCGACGCGAGGTAGTAACCCAGAGCTGCGGCCATGCATCCGCCGCCACAGCCGACGTCGAGCACGTCGTCTTCGGGCGCGAGCTCGCCCCATTTGACGAAGTAGCGCAGAAATTCCAGGCCAGTCGCACGGTACGAAGGCAGCCCCGTGACCACGCCTTCGCCAGCGGTCGGGTAGTCGGTCGCCGCGAGCGCCGCGGCAAAACCCGCGAGCTTCCTGGCGTCGTCGGCGTGCTCGGCCAGAAGCGCGCTCTCGGTCGGGCGATTTTGCGCCTGCGCTTGGCGCGACAAACGCGATGAGCTGGGCGAGCCCCGGCCGTTGCCGGCCTTGGCTGGCGTAGGCGACGACGCTCCGGCCGTCAGGCGCTCGTCGGTTGGCCTGTGCGGGTCCCGTTTCAGCATTCCACCTAGCCGCTGAAGCGCCGCATGGGACGAGTCAGCAAAGAATTGCTCGGGGCTGCGCACGAGCTTCTTCACCTTGCGCACGATTCGGTTGTCATTCATGTGGTTCGACGGGGCAAACAAGGGACGCGGGGCGGGCGTTTCGGCGTTGATTCGACCACTTATCCCGGGACGCGCACCCTGGACCTTCCTAATGGCGCTGCGAGCCGCTGAAAAGAACCTTTTGCGCGGAAGGACGCGGGGGCTGCCTGCTGCGTCCAACTCGACCTCAGGGGGCAGCTCGATGGGCTCCCAGCCAGTGCCGCGCCGCTCGGCCAGTGCCTCGGCGAATAGGTTCAGCTCACTCACCACGGCGCGATCGATCGAGTAGCCGGCGGCGGTCTGGAGCCCCGAAAGACTCAGCCGACGACGCTCTGCGTCGTCGGTCACGAGCCGCTCGAGCCCGGCGACACACGCGGCTTCATCGCTCGTGTCAACCACTAGAGCGTTGCGCCCGTGCTCAGCGTATTCGTCGGCGCCGCCAGCGGCCGGCACGATCACGGCACAGCCGCAAGCCATGGCCTCGAGGGCGCCTCTACCGAACGCCTGGTACGTCGAGAAATCAGCGAAGATGTCGCAGCCCTGAAGTACGGTCGCCACTTCAGCATGGGTCAAGAGGCCGTAGTTCACGAACGGAAAATCTTGCGGCAAGCTGCGAAACTCGAGCTGCGCGCCATAGCAACCGAAGAGATGGGCTTCGACGCGGTCTGGGTAGCGCCGCAGCATCTCGCGCAGGGCGCGCATCGTGAGCTCGGCGTTACGTCGCGGGGTTTGTGGTCGCACCATGGCCGCGATCCGCAGTTTGCCGTCCGCAGGCCGGCCGGCGACCTCGAACAGCGAGTGATCGAGACTGGCCTGGACGCGTCTGACCGCCAGGCCGTGCTCGGCTCTGAGCTTGCGCACGAGCCAATCTGATTTGGCAAACAACAGCGCGCCCTCGATGCGCTCGTAGGTCGCGCGGGCCGTGTGCCAGCGCAGCGAGCCAGTCTCGAAAAAATGCGGCTCGTAGTCCTGCACGTAATAGGCAAACAGCGCCTGAGCTTGGGTTTCCCGCAGCTCTGCGCATAGCTCGACCGAAGCGTAGCTGGTAGCCACAATCACTTCGAAGCCAGCAGCTTTTTCGCGCAAAGCGTCGGGGGCGAAGGGCAAAAACAACTCGCGTACCACGCTCAGCCGCCGGTACGCCGCAAGATACCAAGGCAGGTCAGCCTCTCGCACCGCGACGCGAGCCAAAGCGCCGAGGCCACACATGCGAGCGGCCTCTTGCACCACCGAATGAACGCCGCCGCCGCTGCTCCGCTCGGGTAGCACGAACAAAACACGCAACGCCCCGGCATGAACGGCGGGCGTCTCGGCAGCCGCGACGGCGCGTGTCTCGGCATTGCGGTCCAAGGCCGCCGCCAGAGCCCGACGCGCTTCAGCCAGGGCGGGTAGATTCTGCGCTCTGCGTGCCTCCGCCGCCAGCCTCTCGGCGCCGTGCTTCTGCTTGAGGATTGCCTGCGCAAGCGGGGCGAGATGCGCGCGGCGCTCGGCACCGAAGCTCTGCGACTTTGCGTGGTAGACGTAGACGTCGTCGGCGATGGCTAGCTCGAAGCCGGCGTCGAGCGCGCGCAGGCAGTAGTCGTTCTCTTCACCGTAGCCGGCGGCGAAGTTGATCTCGTCGAGCAGCCCGAGCTGCTCCAGCAGCCCCTGCTTGATCAGCATGCAAAACCCGTTGACCAGCGGTGTCCGGGGATACACGCGCTGCGAAAGCCGCCCCACCAGCAGCGCGAAATCGTCGGCGCTGTAGCCCTCGGGCAAGCTATTGATCGCAAACTTGCCTTCGTCATCGAGCACGTGCGGCACTGACTGCCACGACGCCGCGTTCGACAGCGGCCCCACGATACCAATCGCGGGTGAGCTCTCTGCGCACCTGAGTAAGCCCACCAGCCAACCCGATGTCACGATGGTGTCACTGTTGAGCAGCACGGCATAGGGCGCGCGCGTCTGCCTGAGCCCGCTGTTGGCCGCGCAGGTGTAGCCGCGGTTAGTGGCGTGCTCCACCAGCTCAAGCCGTGGCGTCGCGGTCACCGCTGCGCGCAGCCATGCGCTGCACTCGGGGCCGCAGCCGTCGTTGACTAAGATGATTCGCGCCGCAGGACCGGTGTGACGCAGCACCGACTCCACGCAACGCTGGACGTGCGGCAGCGCCTCGTGCACGGCGATCACGATGTCGACGACTGGGTGCTCCGGCACGCTGGGGCAGACGTCGCCGTTCATCAGGAGCGCCGTGCATAAGCGACGGAATACGATGTCTCGCCGCCCTGGATGCACCAATCGCCGGCAAGCATCGTGGCGTTCAGCGAATTGCGCATGGTCGGCAGGATACCTCGGGTCGAAAAGAACGGGCAGCGGGCTTTGTCGCCGATCTCGCGGCAGGACGCAACGCGTGCTAGGACGCGCGCCCCTGGAGCTGATGGCACGATGACTTGTCCCTGCGGAAAAGGCGAATCCCTCGAAACCTGCTGCGGTCCGATCATGGCCGGCAAGGCCTTGCCGGAGACGGCCGAGGCCCTGATGCGCGCTCGCTACACGGCGTATGCGACTGGCAACATCGACTTCATTTTTACGTCGCACGATCCGGATACGGTCGGTGAAGTCGACCGCAACAACACCGAGACCTGGTCGAAGAGCGCCGAGTGGCTCGGCCTCGAAATCACATCCACCGAGGCCGGACAGGCCGCCGACGAGGTGGGCTCTGTGGAGTTCGTGGCGCGCTACAAGATTCGCGGCGTCGCCATCGACCACCGCGAACGCGCGACCTTCAAGAAGCATGGCCCGCGCTGGGTGTTCGTCGACGGCATCGAGATCAAGGGGCCGCCAGTGCGCAACGAAGGCCCGAAGGCTGGCCGCAACGATCCGTGTCCTTGCGGCAGCGGCAAGAAATACAAGAAGTGCCACGGGGCGAGCTGACTCCCGAAAGCTACGCGAGCCTCGCGCTCGAAGTAGCCGCCGAAGCCGGCACGCTGCTGCTGGCCGGTTACCGCAAACGTCCGACCCCCACCGAAAAGGCTCGGCGCGATCTCGTCACTGAGTTCGACCTGAAGAGCGAAGCCTTGATCGTCGCGCGCTTGACGGCGGCAACGCCAGAGCTCGGCTTGGTCGCCGAAGAGGGCGGCGGCCAGCAGAAGCCGCTCACCTGGTTTTGCGATCCGCTCGACGGCACGACCAACTTCGTCCATGGCCACCCCTTCTGGGCCGTGAGCATCGGCCTGCTCGAGCAGGGCAAGCCCGTCGCCGGCGCGGTGGTGGCGCCCGCGCTAGGGCTCACCTGGCTCGGCTTTCAGGGCGGCAGCGCACAAAGGGCCGGTGAGATTTGCCACGTGAGCGAAACCTTCGAGCTCGAACAAGCCCTGGTCGCCACCGGATTTCCACCAGATCGCCAAACAGAGCCGGCGAGCAACCTCGACACCTTCATGCGCGTGAAGAAGGTGGTGCGAGGTGTGCGACGCTGCGGGTCAGCGGCCATCGACATGTGCCTAGTGGCCGACGGGACCTACGATGCCTACTGGGAGCGGCGCCTGAATGCCTGGGATTTGGCTGCTGGAGCAGCGGTGGTGCTCGCGGCGGGCGGGAAGCTCACCTCCCTCGACGGCGGCCCTGTCGATCTCAGCATCGGTCATCTGATCGCGTCGAACGGACGCGTGCACGGCGAGCTTCAGCACCTTGTCGCTGGCTGAGTGGGCCCGCAGCAGCGAAATCACCAAAGCCTCACTTACCGAAGTGCGCCGAGTCAGGCCCCGTCGGCCCACGTGACCGGCAAGGGTGAGTGACGCACGCACCGTGTCTCCCTGAACAGAAACGCTGACGTTGAAACGCCCCACGGGGCCGACGTTTCCATGGCTTTGCGTTGTGGGGCGAGTCTGGGATGATGGGGAGTCATGCGTCCGGTCCGGTCCGAGGTGCCTCCGCGCCCCGCGAAAGCGGGTGTGCCTCGCCCGCTCACGGACCTCAAGACAGCGCGCCCTGCAGCGCGTCGCTCCGGCTCGCCAGGCGCTCAAGCAGAGCCCACGGTGCTGCTCGTCGGCTCCGATGCCGGCTTCGAGCCGGCCCTGCGCGTCGCGCTGGCCCGACATCGCGTCTACGTCGAGACGACGACCGCCGACGCCGCAGTCGAAACCGTCATCGTCACCGCGCCCGATTTGGTGTTGCTGGCCAACGAGGCCGCCGCCCACGGAGGTCGCGCCCTTTTGGCCAAGCTGGCGGCGTCGCCGTCGAGCTCGGTCGTGCCGGTCGCGATCCTAGACGACAATCCAGCGCTCGACCTGCGCCTGCAAGCTTTTCGGCACGGCGCCGCCGCCGTCATCCCCCGCTCCGCGAGCATGGACCAGATCGCGGAGCAAATCGCGCGGCTGGCGCGCGAAATCCCAGAGCGCGGCGGCGAAGCGCTGGGGCAAGTCGGCGAAGCCACCTTGGCCGAGTTCGTGAGCGCGCTCAGCAACGAGCTGCGCAGCGGCATCTTGTCGGTGAAGGCCGGCGACGAATCGCAAGAACCCGTGCGCCTGGTGCTCGGCAGCGGACGGCCCTTGGCCGCTTTCATCGACGACTTCGTGACCCGCGTGCGGCGCCACGTCGTGCACGCCGAGCCGCTCAAATACGAGTTCGACGACCGCGCGGGTGGAACCGTCAAGCTGCTCGACCCGACCGACCTCGAATTCGACGCCGAGCACGCCAGCGTCAAGGGCCTGCGCGTGGCGCTTGCCGACGACGATTCGGCGCGCGCCGACAGCGTGGCGCAAGAGCTACGCTCGCGCGGCGCGACGGTGGTCGTCACCGATCTGAATCCGTCGGAAGCGCGCTTTGCCCGGCTGCGCCAGGTCGATCCCCAGATTTTGATCGCCGGCGAAGCGCACCTGCAAGGTCACGGCTACGAGCTCTTGCGGCGCATGCGCAAAGACACGCGCCTGCGCTGGGCGTCGCTGCTCGTCGTGCGCT
>Ga0307516_10005139_pt1 | contig 15797 bp, 16 predicted proteins | sample 19_EM_MG_FD_203310 | JGI IMG/M metagenome (GOLD analysis project Ga0307516, IMG submission 203310) | Populus trichocarpa ectomycorrhiza microbial communities from riparian zone in the Pacific Northwest, United States - 19_EM | ecosystem: Host-associated > Plants > Roots > Unclassified | place...
ATCACATCTTTGAGAGTGTACGACAGCTCCGGTGTGGGGTGCCGCAGCAGCTCCAGCATCACCAAGCGCGAACATCAGCTCCCCGAGCGCATGCGTCAGCTCCGGTGTGGGGCGCCACAGCTGCTCCTCATCACCAAGCGCGCACACAGCTCCCCCGAGTGCATGCGTCAGCTCCGGTGTGGGGTGCCTCAGCTACTCCGTCATCACCAAGCGCGCATACAGCTCCCAGAGCGCATACGTCAACTCCGGTGTGGGGCGCCGCAGCTGCTCCTCATCACCAAGGCGCGTACACAGCTCCGCATCCTCGAGAGTGCACGGCAGCTCCGGTGTGTGGGTGCTGCAGCAACTCCAGCATCACCAAGCGCATACATCAGCTCCCCGAGCGTGTGCGTCAACTCCAGTGTGGGGTGCCGCAGCAACTCCGCCATCACCAAGTGCGCACGCAGCTCCCCCGAAGGTTTGTATTTGAAAACACCGACGATAATATCGAAAAATCGCGGTACGACTCGAAAAGGAGGTGGCAAACGGCGGTGGTATCCGAGATTGCTTCGTCGTTTGCGGCCAATTCCTGGCGAACAGCGAGTAGGCTCGAGATGTATTCGACGACCGATTATCGTGAAGGCAGAGTCGTAGTCCTGGCTAAGGATTTCCCAGACGCGGGCTGCACAATCGATTTCGTTCGCCGGAGGACTTCGGATGAAGGTTTGAATCGTGGGTTCAACCGATAGGTATATCGTCGAGGCAGCGCGGTCGTCGCATTGACTGTAGTCACGGCCCTAGGCAGCGCTGTCAGCTTTCAAGAGAATTTTTGTTTCGGGTAGCAATCTTGAAGGCACTCTTAGCGGAAAAGAGTGATCTTATGTCGGTCTCCACGAGTAGCAGATTCGGATATCGTGTAAGTCGGTGACTGCGAACGTGACGGTTTCTCTGGTCGAATCCTTGTTGGCGATGTTGTCGCGACGCGACGCGGCTCGCGGGGCTGAGGCTTGAAAACGAGAGTGCAGGGATAAAGTGCGCTAGCGAGTAGGAAAACAGCGGGTTCGACGGGCACAAATATTGATCGGTTGCGTACTGGCAGAACGTTCAAGCCGGGCTCATAACCTGTTGGAATATATGGATCGATAGAGACGAAGATAGTGAATTGGTTGATTGATACAACGTCGAAGGAAAGACATTCTCTCTATATATAATGCGCCTGAGGGACTCGCCAAGGGGAAAGGACGGAAGACTGTCTCCCGAACCCGTGCTCGGAGACTAAGGCTGCTGTCATCTCCGGACATGTTGCCTCAGGTCCGTCATCTCCGGACGCCCATTATTCTGACATCACTAACGCGGACGTGGCTTACAATGGCACCGTGCGCCCCGACATAACGTGCCATGGCACCGCGCATTTAGACCCACCTTGCCACGGCGCCGTTCTTTCAGACGCACCTCGCCACAGCGCCGTACGTCCGTACACAGCGGCCATGGCATACATTTCTAGAGGAGTAGTGTCAGAGCATTTCCCTTCTGGATGCAGAGTGTCAAGGCAAATGTCATCCGGACGACGCGTGCCACGGCATCTGCCTTCCGGACGAGGAGTGTCAGGGCACTTCCTTCTGGACGCAGAGTGTCAAGGCAAATGTCATCCGGACGACCCGTGCCACGGCATCTGACTTCTGGACAAGGAGTGTCAGGGTATTTGCCTTCTGGACGCGGAGTGTTAGGGCATTTGCCTTCTGGATGTAGCGCGTTTATGACAGATGCAGAGTGTTAAGGCAAATGGGATCCAGACGAGGCTTACGATGGCGCACCACACATAGGAAATAGAGCAGTTATGGGGGTAGCATACACAACTGTCAGGACACGGTACATTGCAGCGAAGACTATCAAACACGCATTTGGTTGCAGGCATTGAGACTCAAACCAGTTCTATTCATTACATCTAATGTAGATCTATATACCACGTCACATAGATGGCATCGCACTGCGCGACAGGACTAAAGGCAGTTTGCCGTATTAGCCACGACGCAATGAAAATGGTGTCAATGAAGTGGATACCAATGAGGATACTGGCCACAAGGACAATAAAGAGTATGACACAACGAGTACAACGTCAATGAGGATAGCGGTGAGGATACCGGCGATGTGGATCATAGCAAGTAAGACTCAGCAAGAAGATCGACGAGCTTCATGAATTGTTAGTGCTGCTATCACAGCGACAGACAGTGGGAAGTTGTACAATACGATGTGATGAGTACAAAGTCGATAAGGATGCTGGCGGCATGGATGATAGCACGTAAGATGCGACAAGTACGATGTTGAAGAGGATGCCGGCAGCATGGATGACAGCAAGTAAGATGCGGCGAGAAGATCTACGAGCTTTGTGAGATTTTTAGTGCAGCTGTCACAGCATCAGAGAGTGGGAAGTTGTACAATACGACGTGATGAGTATAATGTCGATGAGGATGCCGGCAGCATTGATGATAGCAAGTAAGACGCAACAAGTACGATGTCGATGAGGATGCCGGCATTGTGGATGATAGCAACTATGATGCCGTGAGAAGATTGTCGAGCTTTGTGAATCGTTAGTGCAGCTCTCAGACGGTCAGACAGTGGGAAGTTGTACAACACGACGTAACGAGTACGATATCAATGCGGATGCCAGTGAGGATGCCGGCGGCGTGGATGTAGCAAGGAAGACGAGACGAATACAATGTCGATGAGGATGCCAGCGGCCTGGATGATAGCAAGTAAGACACGACGAGTACGATGTCGATGAGGATGCCGGCGGTGTGGTTGATAGCAAGTAAGACGCGGCAAGATGATCTACGAGCTTCGTGAGATTGTTAGTGTGGCTCTCAGAGTGACAGACAGTGGGAAGTTGTTCAATAGGACGCGACGAGTACAATGTCGATGAGGATGCTGGCAGCATGGATGATAGCAAGTAAGACGCGACAAGTACGATGTCGATGACGATGCTAGCGGCATGGATGATAGTAAGTACGACGTGGCGAGCAGATTGACGAGCTTCATCAGATTGTTAGTACAGCTCTCAGAGCGAGAGACAGTGGGAAGTTGTACAATATGACGCGATGAGTACAATGTTAATGAGGATGCTGGCGGCATGGATGATAGCAATTAAGATGTGACAAGTACGATGTCTATGCAGATGCCACCGGCGTAGATGATAGCAAGTAAGATGCGGCGAGAAGATCGACAAGCTTCGTAAATGGTTAGCGCAGCTCTCAGGGCGACAGACAGTTGGAAGTTTTCAATATGACACGACGAGTACAAAGTCGATGAGGATGCTGGCGGCATGGATGATAGCAAGTAAGATGCGACGAGTACGGTGTCAATGACGATGCCAGCGGCGTGGATGATAGCAAGTACGACATGGCGAGAAGATTCAAGAGCTTCATCAGATTGTTAGCACAGCTCTCAGCGCGACACATAGTGGGAAGTTGTACAATACGACGCGACGAGTACAATGTTAATGAGGATGCCGGCGGCATGGATGACAGCAAGTAAGACGTGACAAGTACGATGTCTATGAGGATGCCGGCGGCGTAGATGATAGCAAGTAAGACGCGGTGAGAAGATCGACGAGCTTCGTAAATGGTTAGTGCAGCTCTCAGGGCGACAGACAGTGGGAAGTTGTTCAATACAACGCGACGAGTACAATATCGATGAGGATGCTGGCGGCATGGATGATAGCAAGTAAGATGCGACAAGTACGATGTCGATGATGATGCCAGCGGTGTGGATGATAGCAAGTAAGACGTGGGGGGAAGATTAACGAGCTTCATCAGATTGTTAGCACAGCTCTCAGAGCGACAGACAGTGGGAAGTTGTACAATACGACGCGACGAGTACAATGTCGATGAGGATGCTGGCGGCATGGATGATAGCAAGTAAGATGCGTCAAGTATGATGTCGATGAGGATGCCGACGGTATGGATGATAGCAAGAAAGATGCAGCGAGAAGATCTACGAGCTTCATGAGATTGTTAGCGCAGCTCTCAGAGTGACAGACAGTGGGAAGTTGTACAATATGACGCGACTAGCACAATGTCAATGAGTATGGCGGTGAGGAGGTTGCCAGCAGCGCCAATGATATCAAGAAAGATGGGTTGAGTACCATGGTGATCCGTATAATAGCAGGAGAAGAAAGAAGGAGTGGAATTGCGGCCCCTGCCATCATAGTTAGCAAGCCGTACAGGGGTAAGGGTGCCGATCACTGGTAAGCGGATCAAACCATCCAAAAGCGCAGACGCTAGTAAATACTTGGCACCTTACAAGTTGCATGCAAAATCACTCGCAATGCTGAAACTCTGTGAATTCCTGTCGCTTAGTCATCGATACTCCGCCCCCCGCCATTTATATTGGCACAATAATTCCCAATCGTATCAATTCAGTTGGACCGAAAGTTTGTACCTACTGGCCCCTGCTTTGCAACCTATCGATGCTGCTGTTCTGATTCAACTACTTCTGCTAGGCGAATCTGTAGTACATACAACACTCCAAATTCGTATATCCTTCAAGATTTCAGGATCACTACCATGAAAAGCAGGAGCCAGTAGGTACAAACGTTCGGTCAAACTGAATTGGTACGATAGGGAATTATTTTGTGATTGTAAATGGCGGGGGCCAGGGTATCCACGCCTAAGGGAGAAGAATTCACAGGTTTCGAGCATTGTGAGTGAATTCGCATGCAACGCGTAAGGTGCCAAGCATTTAGTAACACGTGCGCTTACGTACAGATTGGCCCGCTTACCACTGATCAGCACCCTTACCACTGCACAGCTTGCTAAATATAATGGCACGTGCCGCAATTCCACCCCTTCTTTCTTCTCCTTTTATCATACAAGCTACCATTGTACTCATCCCATCTTACTTGCTATCATTCACGCTGCAGGCAACATCCACACCGCCGTGCTCATCGACATCGTGTTCGTCACGTCGTATTGTACGACTTTCCAATGTCTGTCGCTCTAACAGCGGTGCTAACAATCTCACGAATCTCATAGATCTTCTCATTGCATCTTACTTGCTATCATACACACCGCTGGCATCCTGATAGACATCTTACATGTCGTGTCTTACTTGCTATCATCCTTGCCGCCGGCATCCTCATCGACATTGTACTCGTTGCGTCATATTGTACAGCTTCCCACTGTCTGTCACTCCGAGATCGGGGCTAACAAGCTCATGAAGCTCGTCGATCTTCTCACCGCATCTTTCTTGCAGTCATCGACACCGCCGGCAGCCTTATCGACATCGTACTCGTTGTGTCTTACTTGCTATCATCCACACCGCTGGCATCCTCACCATCATCCTCATTGACATCGTACTCGTCGCGTCGTATTGTACAACTTCCCACTGACTGTCCCTCTGTGAGCCGCACTAACAATTCACGAAGCTCGTCGATCTCCTCCCCGCGTCTTATTTGCTATCATCCACGCCGTCGGCATCCTTACCACCATCCTCATTGACATCGTACTCGTCGCGTCTTACTCTTTATTGTCCTTGCAGCTGGCATCCTCATTGGTATCCACTTCATTGATGTCGTTCTTATTGCGTCGTGTCTCATCCGGCAAACTACCTTTCTTACTGTCACGTAGAGCGATGCCATCTATGGTAATGTGGTATATAGATGTACATTAGATGTAATGAATAGAACTAGTTTGAGTCACAATACCTGGAACCAAATGTGTGTTTGATAGTCTTCGCTGCAATGTACTGTGCCCTGACAGTCGCGCATGCCACCACCATGACTGCTCTAATACCTATGTGTGGTGTGCCATCGTAAGCCTCGTCTGGATCCCATTTGCCTTGACACTCTACGTCTGTAAGACAGGTGCTGCATCCAGAAGGCAAATGCCCTGACACCGCATCCAGAAGGCAAATACCCTAACACTCCTTATCCTGAAGGCAGATGCCGTGGCGCGCGTCGTCTGGACGACATTTGCCGGGACACTCTGCGTCCGGAAGAAATTTGCCTTGACACCCTGTGTCTAGTAGGCAAATGCCCTGACACTCCTCATCTGGAAGGGAAATGCCCTGACACTCCTCGTCCAGAAGGCAGATGACATGGTTCGCGTCGTCTGGACGACATTTGCCTTGACACTCTGCGTCCGGAAGAAATTTGCCTAGACACTCTGCATCTAGTAGGCACATGCTCTGACACTCCTCGTCTGGAAGGCGGATGCCATGGCATACGTTGTCCAGACGACATTTGCGTTGACACTCTGAGTCCGGAAGAAATTTGCCTTGACACTCTGCATCTAGTATGCAAATGCCAAGACACTCCTCGTCTGGAAGGGAAATACTCTGACACTCCTTGTCCAGAAGGCAGATGCTGTGGCTCGTGTCGTCCGGATGACATTTGCCTTGACACCTGCATCCGGAACAAATTCGCGTTGACACTCTACATCTAGTAGGCAAATACCCTGACACTCCTCGTCTGGAAGGCAGATACCTTGGCACACGTCGTCCAGACGACATTTGCCTTGACACTCTGCATCTGTAAGAAATTTGCCTTGACACTCGGTGTCCAAAAGGGAAATACCCTGACACTCCTCATCCGGAAGGCAGATGCCGTTGCACGCGTCGTCCGGATGACATTTGCCTTGACATGATGCATCTGGAAGACACACACTGCATCTAGAAGGCAGATGCAGTGGCGCACGTCGTCTGTAGAACCTTTGCCTTGACACACTGTGTCCGGAAGAAGTTTGCCTTGAAACTCTGCATCTAGTATAAAAATGTCCTGACACTCCTCGTCCGGAAGGCAGATGCCGTAGCACAAGTCTTCTGGGGGCAGACTACCTTACAAGGTTGCCTCCCGAGCGTCTAGACATTTCAGACGCGTATATAGCGTCCGGACGCAGCCCCTGCATCCGGACGCAGAATTTTTTTCCTGATGCACCTGGTTTAGCATTTGGATGGAACATCAGCAAAAAACTGAAAAGTGAAAGTATATTGCTTTTTTTACATCTGAGACACAAATTTTAAATAACTTTTCTCCAGGTTTCAGCTAAAAATAAAGCACTTTTATTTTTTCCAAATCCTTACGGGAGTACTGGGTAAATTCTCCTCTTACGGGAGCTAGCGATGCTTACAGGAGCTATGGGAGCTACGGGAGTACTGGGTAAATTCTCAAATTTTTTGCTGATGCAAGCACTGCATGGAGAGGATAATTTGACCTCCAGACTACATTCCAACGGAAATGAGTAAGGTATTCTGCATGGATTGTAGTTGCCCTGCCTGGCGTAGCGATTGGGCAGAAGGGCTACATGGGCAGAATAATTTGACCTCCAGACTACCTTCCAACGGAAATGAGTAAGGGGGGGGATCATCAATTTTATTTCGCATCTATACGTCTTTACCAACTGCGGCGAATGCCAACAAAAACACCAACCCATATCCGTCCACGAGTCTGGCTGTGTGGCACTCCCTATGGCCCTGCTGGTCTGCTAATAGGCTATCTTACACTCCACCACCACCAATACCCTACACCTCCACCTCCTTCGACATCTCCTCATCACCCATATCCAATACCTCACCGTCCTCCTCCACAGAGCTCTCACTCCCATTCTCCCAAACCTCTTCTCTAGCCTGCCATCCAACATCGGTCGTTTCCAGAAATGTAAGAATCGCCTCTGTGTAGCGCTCCTCCACAAACAGATCAGTGATCTGAAAACGATCCTGTCCACGTCCAGTCTGCAGTCAGACCTCTTTCCAGAGCACTTTCTGCTCCTGTCGCCATGCAGTACATGTCTTGAAGAGATGTTCACGTGTTTGGGTGATACCAGGTAGGTGGCACCACCAGCATGTATTGTCCTGTCTACTTCCGATCCACTTCAAGTACATCCTTGTGAGGGCGTGTCCAGTCTTCAGTTGGTAGTAGCGAGATGCTATACCCTTTCTTGCCTTTGCCAGTGCTGGGTCAGGTCGGTTTCTCCGCCACTACCGGAATTTCACGCTGTAGCTTGGATTGGTTATATGTGAATAGGCCCAGCCTTTCGCTTCCTCCCACTTCTTTTCTGCCACCTGTCTGGAGAGACTAGCCAGAGAGTCAGGGGGCATATGTCTTGGCTGGTTGTCAACTGTAAGTGTGACACTGGGGTTGTATCGTAACCGGAGTGTAGGAGAATCAAAAGGGTAATCAGGCTACTTTCGATAATTCACAACGGAATAATCTTTTATCTTGTGTGTGGGTTTCGGTGGTAGTGCTTGATGAGGATGTTCGTTCTGTCTTCTCTTTCGACGGTGCGAGAAGGGTCGACATATATAGGTACGGGGTGGGGTTAGATTTGGTGACTCGTGACAACTATTCCTCTGAGGTCGACGTACCCCCACCTGAGCGTGGGCCCGTCTGAGATCCTTATTGGTCCTGGTCGGTTCTGGCGATAAGGTGAGAGGCCGGGTCCAATTGGCACCGCGGAATTCCCTCAGTTCTCGACTGAGTTCCTTACGCGGCCCAGTAGCTGTCTGGACCTGGGTGGGTATGACAAACAAGCTCTCAGAAGAGTCTCAACCGGGCTCTCTGGAAAGTCCCGCCCTAGCACCTTCCCTCTCACATCTCCGGTTTGTGTGGCCCCCTCTCCGGAGTTAATCCTTACAACCGATTGGCGGTCGTAACCTTTAACTCTGTTCTTATCTCCTACCTAGATTCTCTAGGGTCCACCTATGAAATAGCTAGCTGCTGGTACATATCTTCCCCTGGTACGTACCTTTTCCAAGGATAAGTACCTCCCTCCGGTATGTATCGGAGTACGTATCGACCTGTGATATTCCAGTGTAACACTACCTCTCCCGCCTCCTAGCTTCGCCCCGAAGCTACGCATATTTTCCTATCGAAGTAGCCCGTCTCTTACTGATAAATATTGCCGGACATAATGCTTGTCCACTGAATGGAGTCCTCCACCCCTGCATCCCTCCCAATCGTTGGTTAGCCAGTCGGCGCCGGGAACCTCGGACGATTGGGCCCTCTGAGTAGGCCGGTTCGTACCGAGAAACGGCGCTCAAGCCAGGCCGATTCCAGTCCCCGTTTTGCACGTTTCGCTGCAAGCAAGAAAGGAGGACTCTGCGGTCGAGAGGGACCTGGTGCATCCCGTTCGGCTGCCCGGCAGAGGTCCAAACAATTTCCGCAAACATGCCGGTCACCGGTTTTTAGGCGCGAGGTGTTTTGGATACCATTGTTGAGAGTTTTCTTCCTGGTTGCGGGCTCATGGCACTCTGCCGGGGCTGGCCGGCTGTCATTCTTAGCTGCCCCTTCCGGTAAAGGTACTCGGGGATCAATAGGGTAATGAGACTGTTTTTCCAGTTTCTTTTCGGAGTTCCCACCACCTTGTAGAAACACCATCGTTTCCGGAGGTCTTCCTGGTTGGCCTGCTTCGGCAGGGCTTTCGTGGTTGTATGAGTGAATCGTGTGTAAATGATTTGTCCTTTAGCCCCTTTATCCTACTATCGTCAGGTTTGATGCTGAGCTGATTGACTTAGTCTGTCAGTTGGTAGTCCTTCAGAACGTCTGGATTTCGCTGATGAAACTCCCGGAGTTTCTCCAAACCGCCTACCGAAAAGTTATCGAATGGTTCCTCCGTCCAGTCCTTGCTGTCCGGATAGTCGAGCCACCTGACCAGGTAGAGAACCCATTTATTGTTCCCGCAGCCGCACTCCCTCGAAGACAGGACTTCTTCTACATCGTATTCCTCGCATTGCTCGATGTCGTCTGCTTCCCGGAGTATCTTCGAAGGGTCTGGTGGTGCTCGGTGTTCGCTGGTTCGGTAGGGTTCGAGCAGCGAGACATAGAAGACGTTGTGAATCTTCCATTTCCGAGGCAACATGAGGCGGATGGCAAGCGGGTAGATGATTCTTTCGATTTGAAAGGGACCATGATTCTTGTGATCCAGGTTCTTTGTGGGGTGACACGTTTTGATGTTGTGGCCGTTAAGTATTACCAAGTTTCCTACTTGATATGCAGGAGGTTCTTTCCGGGTTGCGTCAGTATATCGTCGTATTCGTTCCTGCACTGCTTCCAACCCTTGCCGGGATTCCTCGTGTACCGCCTGCATCCAGTGAGCGTATACTGTGCTGGCTGGATTCAGTGGTTCTGCTGCGGGCGGGTCGAAGGTTACCGGGTGGAAGCCGTAGTTTGCTTAGAACGGTGTTACTCCGTTACCTGTCGTGACCGAGTTGTTGTAGGCAAATTCTGCCATCGGTAGTAGCGATGCCCAGTTGTCCTGCTCCTTACTGACGAACGTTCAGAGATACGTCTCGATGGTCTGGTTGAGTCATTCCGTTTGCCCGTCAGTCTGAGGGTGGAACGCCGTGGACATCCATGGACAGATTCCGAGTAGCTTTAAAAACTCCTGCCATATTTCCGACGTAAAGCAGGAGTCTTGGTCTGACACAATGTCGGTTGGAAGTCCGTGGTATTTCCATATTTCTTTGGCAAATATTCTGGCCAAGTCTCCTGCGGTTTTTTCCCGTAACGGTATGAAGTGCGCCATTTTGGTAAAATGATCGATTACTACCCATACCTGGTCGTATTCATCCGCCGCAGGAAGCTCCGTGATGAAATCCATTGCAATCGGCTGCCATGGAGTATAGGGGAGTTCCAGTAGCGAGGCTAGTCCGTACGGTTGGTGTCGGGCAGCTTTATTCTGCTGGCATTCCAGACAGCTTCGGACGAAGTCGATTATTCGCTCGTTCATCTTTGGCCACCAGAAGTTTCGTCAAATGAGCTCGATCGTCTTGCCCTGGCCCATATGTCCCACGACCTTAGTGTCGTGCTCGGACTCGAGGATTTCCTGTACCAGTCCTTCCGGCACCCAAAGCATGCCTTTTCTGTAAAGCAGCTTGTCCTGGAGTTCCAGCTTTTCTCTCCTGTCCTTTCAGTCTGTCCGCTGCGTTTTCTCGGGGAGAGCAGCCTCCTCTTCCTCCATTTCCCTTCTTACCTGTTGGTAGGCGTCATCCTTCTCGGCTTACTTTCGTACTTCCTCTTCGAACTCCTTCTTCCACTTCCTTGCCGCGAGCGAGGCGAGTCGGCCTAATGAACAGATAAAGGATCGTTCTTGTCGATTTGGTTCCGCGAAATGATTTTTTCCCAAAACCGTCGTAATCGGCTGGTTTTCTACCCCCCCCTTTTCCGGGTGGTACTCCAAATGCCTCGACAATGCATCTTGTTTCCCGTTCTGAGCCCCCGGTCGGTAGTAAATTCGGAAGTCAATTCCTGCTAGTTCTTGTGCCCATCGTGCTTGTCGTCTGTTGAGTACTTTAGTCGTCGTAAAGTATTCTAGGTTTTGGTGATTGGAGAAGACTTGGACCTGATGCGTTGCTCCTTCGCAGTATCGCCTCCAGTGTTTGAAGGCGTTGACGATTGCCAGTAGTTCCTTATCGTGGATTTCGTAGTTGATTTCTGCTGGTTGGAATTTCCAGGAGTGGAAGGCTACCGGGTGTATCCTTTCCTCGTCGTCTCGTTGCGAGAGTACTGCTCCGATGACAAAGTCTGAGGGGTCAGTTTCGATTAATACCGGTTTCTGGGCGTCAAAATGGGCCAGTATCGGTGCCGAGGTGAATTTTTCTTTCAATTCTCTGAATGCCTTTTCTGCTTCTGGAGTCCATTCCCATTTTTTCTCTGTTTTCTTCGTCAATTCTGTTATGGATTTTGCCACTCGTGAGTAGTCTTTAATAAATCGTTGGTAGAAGTTAGCGAACCCTAGAAAGGATTGCACTTCTGTCAGGGAGCGGGGTGTTTCCCATGACAATACCGCCTCTATTTTTCCTTTTGACATTTCCATGCCCTTTCTTCCGATGACGTATCTCAGAAACTCCACTTCCTGAGCCCTCCAAGTGCATTTCTCGGGGGAAACCACAAGTCCGTTTGCCTGTAGTCTTTTGAGGACTTCTTTAACCAGTTCGTCGTGTTCCTCGCGGGTTTTCCCATGAACCAGGATGTCGTCCATGTAAGCTAGTATGCCTACGTCGAGAATATCGGAGAGGACGTGATTCATCATGTCTTGGAAGGTTGAGGGCGCATTGGTGAGTCCAAAGGACATTACCTTGAATTTGTACAGGCCGTAGCGGGTTCGGAATGCGGTTTTCCATTCATTGCCTTCTCGGATCCTAATTAGGTTGAACCCATTTTTGAGCTCCATCTTGGTGAACCATTGGGCACCCTGTACTCGATCCTGTAATTCTTGCATCAACGGGAGGGGGTAACGGTTGGGGATTGTTATTTTGTTGAGTCCTCAGTAATCGACACACAGCTGCAACCCTTTTCCATTGGGTTTGGGGACGAACAGGATCGGGGAGCCGGCCGACGAGGTAGATCGTTGTATCTTCCCTGTCCTTTCCATTTCCTTGAGGGATTCCCTGAGGGCTTGCAGCTCGGTTTCTGACAGCGGGTAAATGGGTCCCCACGGCGCCGTGCTACCGTCCTTCAATTCGATTTTGCAGTCGTATTGCCGGTGTTCGGGTAAGGCGTCAGCTATTTCTTTACCCATTACCCCCAAGTACTGTCGGAATTCCAGAGGAACTTGGTCCAAAGGGTCTTCTGTGGTTACCGCTGAGACGTAACCAATGCAGCAAGCGTTGTCATCGAGGCATACTGTTTCGTCCCACGAAAGTTCCCAGTTGCTCGTCTCGAATTTGGTGCATTTTTCGAGGCAGTGTGTACAATTGAATCGAACTTCCGGGTCATCCCATGCTCCTTGCGGCTGGTGTTTAGCTATCCACCAGTAGGGGAGAAATATGTCAATATCCTTATCCATTGGAGCCACTTCCATTACTTCCTTTGAGTAGTGCCTCCGGTATTGCAGTACCAGCAGGTTGGTATAGAATTCTCTGGCTCCTTCCACCGTCTGGCCTGTGAAGCTTTCAATGCTTCGTGGTTTGTCGTGCTTAAGTAGCCGGAGTTGTAGGTGATTCGTCGTTTCGCTATTGATGAGGGTACTGAGCATCCTGTGTCTAGTAGCACCCACGCCATGTGTTGTCGTTCGTTGTGCTGTAACTTCATCGTTATTATTGGTTAGTTGCCGCTTCGGGGTTCCTTCTTCGGTTTTTTCGTGGTTTTGGCGCTTGAATTCTCGTGTTTCCGCTTTCGCGAAGTCCCGCAAATTATGGCGAAGGCCTGCACCGGCGGCTTCAGTGGACCTTCTAAAAATCTGAATCCTCCTCTTCCTCCCTCATTGGTGGTCTCCGGGGTGGGTCTAGTTCCATGGTGTCCACCGCGGAGATTTTCTGTTGTTTGGGCATCGGGATCTCCTCCGGTTCCTCTTCTCACCTTCTCTTCTTTGGTCCCTCTTTCTGAACCGTGGCTCCCGCTGCTTTCCATGGGGCCCTTAGAAGGGTGGTTCCCTTGCGAGTGGTATGGGCGAAGCATTCGTAGGTGCGATGCCCCTTCTGGCCGCAGTGCCAGCAGCTCTCGGGGCTCTTGAAATATTCCTCATGTTCGTGCGAAGGTACCCCTACCAAAGCTGCTTCTTTTGTGGCCCATCGTCCCGGCTGCCCCCAAGGGCTTGATCGGCTAGCGGGGGCCTGAGTCGTTCGGGGTTTCTTTTCGCCTTGCGGCTGTTTTATCTGGTTTGGTCGTCTTTCTTCCTTTTTCCCTTGCAGTGCGGCCGAAGTTTTGGCGGCTTTTTGTGCCTTGAGCACCTGTAATTCTTCAACATGGCGACCTGCTTCGTACGTAGCCATGAGGAAGTCCTCGTCCGTCCTGAGCGCCCGAGGGTTTTGGTAGAACTGGACATCAATGATTTCGTTTGGGAGGGCTTCGTTGATGATGTCCTGTAGTCCCTCGCCGGTACTCCCTGCTTGCAAGTTGAGGGTTTTGAATGACGTTAGGTAGGTCTTTATGTCGTTTTTGTATTTTAGAAGCTTCAACTTAGCGTGGGCGGTGTCTCCTTCTCGGGGGTCGGTATATTCGTTTTGGATAGCTTCCGAGTAGGCTACCCATATGTCCTGTCCGTGTTGGGCAGCGATCATGTCGTCCCGGGACTGATGCTATTCCTTAGCGTCGTCTGTTAGAAGGGCGCCTATGAAGGCAATCTTCTGCTAGTCCAGGGTTCCTGGGTAGAACCGGAAGTAGTGTTCCAGTGTCTTCCACCACTGTCGGAATGGGGTTTTCGGCTTCCCATCGTAGGTTTCAGGTTTTGGGAGTTTCAGTGGGGCTATCCTCGCCGTTCGTGGCTCGGGGTTTTGCTGGGCCCGCGCAACTCCTTCCGCCACCAGCTGAATGAGCTCCTGCGTAGCTATCGTTGGCCGGGGGTTCCTTGGTGGAGAGGGAGAGCGGAGCCGTCTGAACGGGGGTCAGGGTGGTTCCGTTGGTGGGCCCGAGGGTAATCCCGAGATTAATCCTGGCGGTGTTGAGGGAGGGGGTCTCCTTGCAGGCTCAGCGGGCCCGGCTGCTGGGGCTGGTGGCGGTGGAGATGCAGCGCGTCTGCGCTGCGCTAGTCGTTCCCTCATGTCTGGTGTGGTTGGTACCGTGGGGGGGCGGTGTCGTCGGAAGGTTCGGGCCGGATTTAGGCGCAACGGGCTCCCTAGCGCGGGTTGTGATTGAGTGGCCGATGGGGCGCTGGTGCTAGGTGGGCGGACAGTACTCCTCCATGCGGGTGGCTCTGCTGGCGCGGGGCAGATAGGTGTTGGTGGTAGTGGCATTCGGGCTGCTACGCGCTGGATTTCCGCTCGTGCTTCCTGGAGCTGGGTTTCCAGGGTGGTCACTAGGTCCTGGTGTGCTGCTGCCCATAGCTCCACATTGCCTTGGAAATTGGCCAGGTGTTGGTTTCACGCAGTGTTGGCTTCCGCCAAAAATGACAGAGCATCGTTAACTCGGGCTAGCTGGGTGGCTTGGCATATTTGCCGTTCGTTGGCTTCGTTGGTCCGCTCGATAATGACTTGCCATATGTTTCGGGTGAGGGATTGATATGCGTTTGCGGCTACCGTCAGTTCGCTGCGTATCCAGTCTTCCGCTATTTTCTCGTTAGTGTGCACTCGGCCGTATACATACCTGGTGCCTTCTACCAGCGCCTGGTACACTTGCTCTATCTGCTGCATTTGTCGGTCGGTTCTATCATAGGCGTTGCCACATAGCTCGGTGAGCTGCTGTAGATCGTTCTCCGCTTGTCGCTGCTGGCGTACCAGGGTTCTAACCCAGACCACGGTGTTGGCAATTTCCATGGCTTGTTCAGGTCCCATCGTTCGGTCAGTAATTTGGAGTAAATCGCGGCGGGACTAAAGCCGAAGCATGTGGAAGTTCGAGGAGGTCGTCATTTTCTTAGTATAGATCTAGAGGATGGCCGGTGTAGATTGTCTCATCCTCCTCGAAGGTATAGTCACAGATTTCGTGGAAGTCGTGTCCGTCAATGTTGGAATATAGGGATCGATAGAGACGAAGATAGTGAACTGATTGATTGATACAAGGTCGAAGGAAAAACATTCTCTCTATATACAACGCGCCTGAGGAACTCGCCAAGGGGAAAGGACGGAAGACTGTCTCGCGAGCCGGTGCTCGGAGACTAAGGCTGCTGTCATCTCCGGACATGTTGCCTCTGGTCCGTCATCTCCGGACGCCGTCTCCGGTCCGTCATCTCTGGACGCCCCTTATTCTGACACTTCCCATCGTACGGAAGATGCAAAGGAACGCAGGAGAGAAGGAGAAAACGAAACCACCAGTATAGCAACAAACCGTTGCAGAGAAAAGAAACAAAAACAGTGAAACCCAGTATCCTCGGATGCCTCGTTAAAACTCATAACCGTGTAAAAAACCTCATGGGAAAACCACGGACATAGGAGAAAGAGTGCATCCACCAAAG